>Ga0307511_10005499_pt1 | contig 12880 bp, 11 predicted proteins | sample 13_EM_MG_FD_200266 | JGI IMG/M metagenome (GOLD analysis project Ga0307511, IMG submission 200266) | Populus trichocarpa ectomycorrhiza microbial communities from riparian zone in the Pacific Northwest, United States - 13_EM | ecosystem: Host-associated > Plants > Roots > Unclassified | place...
GTAGAATTATATTTATTTTATATTATTTTTTTTTGTTTTTGTATCAAAATATATTTTCTAACCTAATATAGATAGATGTTTGAGAATGTGGTAGCAATTGCTTTTTAAAATAATTTTTATTTGAAAGTATATTAAAATAATATTTTTTTATTTTTAAAAAATTATTTTTAATATTAACACATTCAAACGATATAAAAAATATAAAAAAATAAATTTTAAACAATTTATTTTTTCAAAATCCAGCAAAATAATGGCTACACCACCCAGCAAAACACCCCCCGTAATCTAAGGGCCAATAGAAAGTTATATCAACTTCTAGAAACTTGAGTAATTCTACAAAAATAAGACAATTCTAGAAAACTACAGCAATTTTGAAGAGAAAAAAATCTGAAATTTCTAGAATATACGTGACTGCTGAACATATTCTTAAAGACATTAGGGTCCAGAGACATAGAACTTGAGTTTTACGGTAATTTTGATTTTCGCAACAACTCATTTTCTTGACTTTAGTCGTGTTTGTACTGTAGTGTAAAGTTTTTTTAAAAATAATTTTTATTTAAAAATATATTAAAATAATATTTTTTTTATTTTTAATATCAGCACATTAAAATAATTAAAAAATATTAATTTAATTTTAAAAAAAATAATTTTTTTTTTAAAATACAGGACAACTTCAGTCCTAAATGACGCTTTGTGTTAAAAGCTTTTTAGTATTTGCTATTTCCATGTCATAAAAAAGAAAGAAAGAAAAAAAGAAGTTTCGAAAGTAATTTGACGAGGATTAAAATCGAAGATTGGACCCGTTAGGAGGAATCAAAGCAAATGACAAGAATTTTCAAACGGTCAATAATGTCCAACACCTTGGTCTTATGCAATGACAAGAAAATAAAAAATAAAAAATTCATGGCAATGGTTTACATAATTACCCAACCATGGCCATCTTTTTGCTTTTATTTTTTTTTCCTTGTTCAAAACAAAAACACAGGCCGGTCAGACAGTCTTTTGCTTGTTTCTTTAAAGTTTACTTTGGTTTTTATTGCTTCTCCCAACCAACAGAAACATCTCTCTCATTAGCCGCCTTTTTGTCCTCAGGTTTGGTTTTGCCACTGTTATCTATCTGTATGTAAGTTGTGATATGTATATGGTTGTTTCTGCTCTTTGCTGTGGTTGTATGTTGTTTTTTAGTGTTGGATTGTGAGGTTTTTTTATTGTTATTATTCTGTTTATCTGGGTTTGATTCAGTTCATGATTTGGTGAGGTGGGTGGAAGAGAATTTGGTTCCACTTTGAGTTTTTTGCTATTTTTGGAAGGTTGGGGTTTTGATCAGTAACTGTTGTCGCAACTGGGGTTTGAATTTTGAATATTATGTTGGTTTGATGATCAGTTTGTGAAGGACTTTGGTTGGATTCTGTGGCTGTTGCCAGGGATTGAATTTATCTGTTGTTTAGAACAAATTTTGAGGAGTTAGAAAGTCATCATCAGTGTTTTATCAATTTGGTGAACTTGGTCTGAAGACAATTTTTGGTTTTTGTGGTAATTGTGAGAAGTTGAACTTGCCTGTTTAAGCAGCTTCAATTCTTGAACTGGAAGTATTTATGGGGTTTTAAGTTTCAGTTACTTTTTTATCTGGACTGCTGTCTTCTGTTGATTTGGTGGAGTGGGTTTTGAGCAATTCACCCGAGTTTCATGGTGATTGTAAAAAATTGTGGTACCTGGAACTTACGAATTTGAAGATCAGTGGGTTTTGAACTTCCAGCTCCGTTTGTTTCTGTGTATTTGCTACAGAGTTGGATGCGCTGGGCATGAAAGTATGAGCTGCATTGTTTGAATTTCTTAAGATTTCCGGGGTTGCAGTTTTGTATATCCTGTCCATTTAGCTTAGTTTGGTCTATATCCTGCAATGTTTCCATCATCTTTAAATTCCCAAAGATTGAAATAAATCACAATTTTATTTATTGAGGATGGCCACGGCTGCATTAATTATATTCTTATTGATGCAATTTCGGATTATACTGGCCTCGGGGTTTGTGATACAGTCAAAGGTTTGTGGTTCTGATCATATAGCCTATTCAAATTGTCACGGTCATGAATTGTTCTACATTAACGGGGAGCTCAAAGAAAAAGAATCATTTTGCAAGGCCCTCCATTCCTTCGACGTAAATGATTGTACCTTTGAGAACTACCTTGGGAGTAGCTGCAGTGGATTGGACCTGGATCTTTCATTAGGTATGCACTTGAACTAAGATTCATGTTTTGGTTTCTAGTTAAGAAGTAAAGCATATTAATGTTGTAAGCTTATACCTCAATGAAATGAGCCAATATTCAATTGTCAACAGTCAACATAAGTTCCTCATGTACTGTTGTTTTGGCAGCTGACTCTCCTCTCAAGCCTGAAAGAAGTCTTTTGCAAAAGGAGGTAAGAGAAGAATCCCCGAGTCATGATCTTAGTCAGGATACTCCAAAAGAGAAAACTCTTTCACCCCCCTATAAAGCTGGGATAGGAGCAGCAGGAGTTATTGTGATGTGTTGTACTTTTCTCTGCCCCTGTCTATATAAGAAAAAGAAAGCAACCACACACACTGTTCTTGAAAAGGATCCAAAGTCAAGTGAGTCTAAAATGATCCAATCTACATCTCAAATATTTGAAGTTCATGGATACTATTAAGTTGTAACTTGGGAGTTCACCATTTATATACAGTTCTATGATTAGGGAGTTCAATAGGAAGCCAATGAATGAGCTCTCTAGTATTTTTTGCTATTTTGTGACATTGTATTTAATCTTATACAATTTCCTTGCTATTTATGGATGATATAATTGACTATTCACTCAATTATGGTCTGGCAGCGGATTCAATATCCCCTTTCAATGTGAATTCTGCTTCTGAAAAAGTGCCGCCTAGTCCACTTCGGGTGCCCCCTAGTCCCTCTAGATTCTCTCAGTCTCCAAAACTCAGTAGATTAGGATCAGTTCATCTCAATTTGCAGCAGGTTGCTAGAGCCACACGCAATTTTTCGCCATCACTTCAGATAGGAGAAGGAGGCTTTGGAACTGTATACAAGGCCGAACTAGATGACGGTCAGGTGGTTGCCATAAAACGAGCAAAGAAGGTAAGCAGTAATACCCTTCATGATGATTGCCATTTTTTTTGATTAGCCTACTGTTGGTTATTATGAAAACATCATGTAGGAACACTTTGCGAACTTGCGAACTGAATTCAGCAGTGAAGTTGAACTTCTGGCCAAAATTGATCATCGGAATCTGGTGAAGTTGCTTGGTTATGTTGATAAAGGAAATGAACGGCTTATTATTACAGAGTATGTGCCCAATGGTACTCTCAGAGAACATTTGGATGGTAAGCATATGCAATTATAAGAGAGGTAAAGTTCAATCTACAACAACCTTTATGCTAATAGTTCTGAAATTCCTTGCAGTCCAGCGTGGCAAAATCCTGGATTTCAACCAGCGGCTTGAAATATCTATTGATGTTGCTCATGGATTAACTTATCTCCATCTATATGCAGGTCGGTTATTTTATTTCTAAGAAATTTCATGCATTGAAATGTCAATTCAACTTGAATAATGGCTTTCCAGGAAAGCAAAGAAGAGTGCTTAAAACATACAAATGTACATGGTTGGAATTTTTGTACATGCACAGGTGGCTCTGTTATTTTGGGGAGAACTAATTTGATTTAACAAGTTATACATAGAGAGCTCTTTTGGAACTGAAGATTTCTTGCAGGTTTACTTATTGGATTCTGTTTAATACCCCTGATCGAAACCCTTGTTAAATTGGAACAATGTTCTGCTTCCCCTTTTCCAGATATTCCCATAGATCTATCTCATGGCTATCCGTACCTTTTCTTTTGAAAGCTATTTAACTGCCTGTACTCTGCATTGTATAATTGTCAACTATTTAATTGCTTTTGTGTTGCGCATCTCACAACAGAGAAGCAAATTATCCATCGAGATGTGAAGTCATCCAACATTCTGTTGACAGAGAGTATGAGAGCTAAAGTAGCAGACTTTGGATTTGCAAGGATGGGTCCAGTAGACTCTGATCAAACTCATATCTCAACCAAAGTGAAAGGGACAGTGGGTTACCTAGACCCAGAATATATGAGGACCTATCAACTTACTCCCAAGAGTGATGTGTACTCATTTGGGATTTTACTTCTAGAAATCCTGACAGGACGCCGCCCTGTGGAGCCGAGGAAACCTGCTGATGAGCGGGTGACACTGAGATGGGTAAGCTTTCCTTATCTTAAATTGATAATGTGTATTTTGTGGTTACTAGTGCACTTATTGTGACGTCAAAACATGTGCAATTACCACACCCTGGATGACAAACGTTCCTCATAGAAGAGAGCCCTTGGCAAATGAGCTGATGATGATGATGATAATGACCTTGACCACTGTAAATGAGATGCCAACATTTTGTGTGGCTAGAAGCCAATTTTAGTTCTGGTCCAATCTCAGGCACATGCTTCAAAAGCAACTAACAGTGAGAAATCAGCGTTCATGATGACTGAGTCCTGCCCAAATTGCAATGGTTCTCATTGAGAGTTATGCTGGACCATTCTAAGCATGTCAAATCTCTAATGTTTTCGCTTTCCTTGTGCTGATCATCACCATTTGAGAACGCTAACTAAAATAATGTGGTTGTCTACTCTTTGTTTTTTAATCACTGGGGACTTTTATATTGTAGTTTATGTTTTATTTCTCACAAGGATATTATGCTAACATTGAGTGTTGAACCTGCATTAGGAAGTGCTGCTTGATTATACTGGACAGTTAACAAGCAATTCCAATGCAAAAGATCAATTGGACTCCCAGGATGCATTCTTGCAGAACTGAGAGTCTGAATTTGCTGCCTGGGAGTATCTGAGTGTTGATCCCCTTTCTACATCTGTGGATATATCTAACCACCTATAGAGTATTTCCATGAAAACTTGTGTATTTTTCAAAACAGTATGTCATCTCTTCCTTGAAGAGTATGACGGAGCATTCTTGTTTTTCTTTTCAGTGTGACTAGCTAATTGAATTTCTCAAAACCTAAATGCTGCTAACTATGGCACGGAGAAAGTCATGCTCCAATTTCAGTTGCCACTGTTCTTTTGTCCCTTCTGTATAATATGTGCGAGCTTGCCTCCAAGCACTAAGTCATTCATATCATATGGTAATTTGTGCAGGTCTTTAAGAAGTACAACGAAGGAAATGTAGTGGACATGGTGGATCGGCTTATGGAAGAAAAGGTGGACACGGAGGTACTGTACAGCATGTTTACATTAGCAATCCAGTGTGCAGCACCCATCCGATCTGAACGACCAGACATGAAAGTAGTTGTAGAGCATTTGTGGGGAATAAGGGCAGAGTACCTGAAAGGTGTAAAGAAAGGGTAAGAGGACAGCACAAAATTTCGGTGTTCTACTGGTCGTCCCATCTCATTCCATTCCATTCTGTTCTTTTGTTACCCTTTCTTTTATCCTACCTGTAAACAAATTGTGTTTTTAACCTTGAGACAGAGACTACTTCCTCTCAGATCTTTAATCTCCACTTTGTCGCTCATCGTTTTATTAACATACTTCGAGATATGCTGTTCACCTCGTTTTGTAGAGGGATCCTATTATGAGAAACATAAACAAAGTTAAGTCCTAACATGTCATAAGAGGAGGTAATCATTGCAGTTCTTCTGTCAAGTATCAGCCACTTGTTCCAGGATTATTAAAAAATAATGTTGCATTGCTTGATTCGTCCCTAGTTAACTTGGCCCGAATCATAATTAATGCCTAGAAGATTTACATTTTAGGTAAGTGCGACGTGGATTATTAATCTTTTCCTCCACTCCAAACAGAGGATGCAGGCCCAGTATATGTTCTGGCATGATATCATGCCTTGTCAACTTAGCCACGATTGAAGGAGATTTAACATTAAACATTGACATTTGCATGTGAACTTATTGGGGACAAATTCTCTGCATGGATTAGACTAGAACAGTGTCAGCAACCCATTACTAAAAACAAGAAATAATTAGAGCCATGGTGAGATGCACAGAGGGGACACAAGGCAAGGAAACCGAGTACCTACAGCATGGAGAATCCCATAGGCACACAAAAAACTAGGGCTTCTGAACTGAGGCAAATTGGATACAGTACAAGGATGAAGAAAATAAGGAATCAACTGTCTGTCACAAGAAAAAAAGTGGGATGGGTCGAGTCATTCAAACTAATTTTTTAAAATCAATTTGGAATTCCAAAAAGATCACGTTGGTGGAGAATTCCATCTGCAAGCATGGCGGACACCTTCTGGTTCAAAAACAAAATTATTGAACTAAAAGTAGCTCTCTTCCTTCATAGGATTTATGAAGATTCATGTATTGTACTTGTTCTCGTTTAACTGCCGTTTGGTTTTGAAAATGTTAGCTCTGGCAAGTATGTCTGATATAATTTTTATTTTTTATTTTTAATGGGCTAAATGCTTTATTCGAGTTAATATTTTTTTGTGAATTTTTTTAAAATTATATTATTTTAAATAAAATATAACTTAAAATATCTTCATTACTCATCTCCATAAAAGAATTAGTTTTATGTTGATAATTTCTTTATTTTTAATATTTTTAACATATATTTTTAAAGTATCTCTATAAAATATTATTGCACTAAAATAAAATACTTATTTAAATATCTTAAATCCTCAAATTTATCAAGTAAAATTTTTTACAGTTACAGCAACATTTTATTACTAAGCACCAGTAACAGCTTGGCTGGGAAAAAATGGATGATTTCTTGGTCCAGGAACCCCAAAAAAAAACCCAGCCTTTTCAACTACTGGTGTCCAGTTACAATAACCCCCTGATCGGTTTGCATTTTAGAGCTGTTGAAACATGGCTTTCGGCAGAAAGAGATAGAGGGATCGCTCATCTTGTAAAGCAGAAGGAACCGTTTCATCAAGCAAGCCCGTGATAACATTCCGGAAAGCAAGAAGCCTGTAAGTATACTGTAGTAAATAATTTTTCCTGCTTAAGAATAAATTGAAGCTAAACATGAAATAAAAATATTTTAATGTTCATTTTCAGTGGATTACAAAAAATTTATGAGCAAAATTGGAAATGTTTTGTCAAAGCCAGCAACTCTTGAGGTTCCAAATGGGAACTTGGGGAGAACAGAGTTGTTGAAGTGTGATAATGGCATCGTTTATATTTCAGAATGGCCGGGAAGATTTTGTGGATTTGTACTCTCTTAAGAAGAGAGATCTGCTAGTTTTTGAATACAAGGGAAATTCCAAGTACTCTGTATTTATATGTAAAGAAATGGACTGCCCAGCTGGTGCCTGGTGATACTAATTCAGCATGCTGTGAACGAGTTGGACGCTTTGAGGAAGGTATGGAAGATGGAGACTATCTTGAATTCTTGGCTAAATTTTCAAAAGAAAAATCAGAAGTATCCCATTCAGTGTCCAAGTCCGAGTCTGATTCACGTAGTTGTATAAATACTTTTTTAAAAAAATTAAAAATGAGTTTATATATATATATATATATTAAAAAAAAACCTCATTTTCCATGCTACACTAATGGCTAGATTTTGAGCACCTTGCCGTTTTTTTTTTTTAAAGACAATTAGAGCAGATGATATATCACCCGTTTTATTAATTAAAAAAATTAAAAGTACAAGCGCGCGGATCCTTTATGAGTGGGACAGGCGCTAGGCATGGTTCTCCAGTAGCGTCTGGTCTTATTTATTTATTTTTTTAAAATGATTTTTTTATTAATATTTTTTATATATTTTGTAAAATAATATCTAAATATATGTTTTAATTAAGATTTCTTCTTTATGATTTATTTTGTCTTATTTAGCATTTTTTAAATAGTTATTATTGTTTAATTATATTGGGTGTTTTATTGTTTTTAAAAGGTTAGTATAGTTCATTTATAATATATATATATCTATATATATATATATATATAAATTCAGTGTGCATTTTTTATATTACTTTTAATATATGTAGCTTTGCATAATATTTTTATTATTTTATTTTATTCAATAAATTTTGTGTGTCAATTTCTATTATAAATTGATTTTAATAAACAAATTTAGTAGACATAACTAAGTAACTAAGTAAATAATTCATGTTGCAATATTAAATATCTTGAATTACATTGATTTCTCAAATTTTTTGAATTATATTTTTATTTATTATTAATGAATTTTTTTTTGTAAAATTTATTTACAAAATAATCTATGATTACATTTATTATTTTTTTAATGTAAAGAAAGGCGTTGAGAGATTCATGTTCAAATTTTTAATATATATTGGTGTTTTCAATTTATTTTTTTCTTAAAATTTCTTAGTTTTTTTTCTTAATCCTTATATAAATTTTTTATTATTTATAATTTCACTATCCAATCTAAATTGATAATTATATTATTTTTATAAAAACTAACTTATTTAATTGATTGAGACTATACCCGAATTATTAGATTTCTTTTCTTTCAAAACGTGCTTGCGACGTTAGTTTTCAACTATAAATAGGCATCATTTGTATGAGCAAAGGAGAGCCGATTGTAGAAAGAATAGAGAGGTAGAGAGCTGTCTTGGCAACAGCTTGTAGTGGCAAGCTGAGTGAGAGTCCTGGGAGTTTAGTGAGAGTAAACTATAAATTAATGGTGAACTTTCACATGAATAATCTCTCTCCCTAATCATCCGTTGCCCTAACTATACAGTATCTCTGATACTCAGATAGATTTTTAGCCTGCCTGATGAATGATGACGAGCTTCTGGCTTCAATTTCAACTTTTGGTCCTCCTTCCTTGTATTTTCTTGAAAACTGGGTGAAGCAATGCAAGAAAAATGATGAGAGTTTGTGGATAAATTTATATACAATATACCCAATTATTTTTAATGTGTGATGGTAGGAAAGATGTTTTTCAACAAACTTGTATCCTATAATTTTATATGCTTTGGCTGAACATGAGAATAAATTCAAACTCCTAAACATGGCAGAATGAGAGGGTGATCCTTGAAATAATCCTATCATGCATCACCTACTGCAGTAAGGATTTATTTGAAAGAATCAAGTGTCGCAGGTTCCCTCCTGTAAACTATAAATCCATGCATCATTATGAACTCGTCTCAATGGCTTGAGGCTGGTAAAACAAAAAAAATAAATAATTCAAAGTGAATAGAAAAAAAAACCCACTAAAGGGCAATTGCATTTATTCACAACGTCTCCCTGGCTATCAATGCACCATGAAACAATGATTTACCTCCTCGCATACATCATACTACCTATAAATAGCCGAATGATTTAATGAATGTTCTTATCTGATCTTCTTTAGTTCTGGTTTCTATGAAAGAGTTTGAAAATAGTGATAGCATGATACCATATTGTGGAGCTCAAATAAAAGAATGAACAAATATCATTTTCAAGGGCGAGCTCCTTCTGCTTGACTCCAACGCTCTAGAAGAGTTTGAATAAACGAGGTGCCTGGATTCTTAATCTTTTCCACCTGCTTCTAATCAGCATAGGATGCAGACCAAGTATATGCCCTGGCATGAAATCGTGCCTAGTCAATATACCCACAACAGGGGACCTCTGCAGCGAAGGAGAAATAACATTAAAACATAGACAGCTTATCTCACATTAACTAAAAGAGTGACATTGATCTCATTGCTACAAGTAATGACACAAAAAAAAAAGCGCCAAAATTGCATCCACAAAGAGGACAAAGAGAACGCAACCAACAAGTAATCCCATATGAAATCTCATAGGCACACCAGAAACGAGGTGAACTGAAATAGCAGGTAAATTGAATGCAAAAGGAGAAGCCAAGTGAAAGAAGAAATCATCTGCAATGAAGATTTGCTAGTGCATGGTAATTCAGGGTGTTGCAGCAGGAATAGTTTTGTGAATAAATAATTACTGGAAAATAGTATTTTGTTGCGTGCAATTTACAGTGCAAGTGCAAATCACATGCAAACTTCAGGAATGGCGAAATTAATTGAGCATGATTTAAGTGAATACAGCTTTCAAGGGAGCGAGAAGCAAAAGGAGGTGATTACAGATCTAGCAGAACATACATGATCAAGGAGACAGAATCAACAAGACATTAATTAATATCAAGTGCAGAGCAACAACTTGTAAAGTGCCTTAAATTTGTGTAAGCTACAAGTAGACATTTTAAAAAACAAAAAGCGAGGATAGAATTCCTTACACCAGATATCTTGGGTATCACCAGTAAATGCCTCAAACCAACTTCTCGGAAAAGTATGAGAGCCTTAGCCAGTGACATTGTCTCCGCAACAGTATAAGGTGAAGCATTCGTAAATGGATGTAAATCTAAAAACATCTCCATCTCTTCTTCGGTAAATTGCAGATCCTCTATCTTGTCTCCATTGCCTGAGCCCCTCTTTGCAAAATCACCAGCAAAGAACAGCTTGAAGGCATCAGTGCCTGTTGGTACTGGAGTTGGCACAAAAGCTTTCTTCTTTAGCAATTCAATTAGATGAGCACGGAGGATTAGACCATAAAGAACTGGAGACTCAGAAAGCGGAGGCTCATCAATTACGGGAAATCCATTATGCCTCGTAGTTCTTAGAACATGTACTATTTTGCCAACCTTTTCAATGCCCTGAAAGATCTGAAGTGGACCCCTAACTACTTCACCAACTGTCAACTGCCTCATATAAGGCTCGGTGTGAGCTTCTAGGTAAGGAAAACCCTTCGCATTCATGATAAGGTCATAAATATTACCATTGAAAGCATCAGCCACAGTCTTGGAAATAAGAAGAACAAGCATTATCAAGGGTAGCATCAACAGATTATTTGTCAATTCTAGAATAATGACACACAGAGAAACTGTCATCCTCATAGATCCGCCTAGAAATGAAGCAGCACCTAAGACAGCATAGAGGCCGTGATCAAGATTTGAGTGTGAACCAACTAGCATTCCAACAAAACGTCCATAAGATGCACCCGTCACGATAACTGGTATGAATAAACCCGCGGGGGCAACAATCCCATAGCTAAAGATACTAAGAAAGAAGCAGGTCACAAAGAATATGAGAATTGACGAATATTGAAACTCAGAGTTGGTGTCCTGGCTGAAAAGATTTTTAACAGAATCATCATTTGTGTTAAATATAAGGCTGGCCAGATCATTGTACTGTCCAGGAGGACATTGAAATTTCTTGAAATTACCAGACCGGCCTATTGTTGGACAAGCTTCCGACGCATCAGATGGACAGGGTTGGCAAGAGGCAAGCCATGGTAGTCCAAAAAGAAGACAGGATGTGAAAATGGAAATTGCACAAGCAAGTAAAATTTTGTAAACAACGCCTTTCCTGGAAAAGGGAAAATATCAAGAAATATTATTCAGAAATATGTTGTTGTCATATTGGACAATGATTTTGTTATAACAGCGCTGAAGAGAGCTTACTCATTGATGAGATTGTATATTCGAAGAACCTTGTCTAGAAGGAAGTTATACAAACTTCCCAATATGCCTCCTATAACTCCAAGGGCGAACACAGGTGGTACATCAATGAGGTGGTACGTAACACTTGCTGAATACACATCAAACATTATGAGCCCTCCTTTTCCAAATAGCCCACATTTTCCACTTAAACAGACGTCAATCAGAGCCCGAAGCACTATTGCAACTACTGCTGTTGTGAAGAAAGCTCTCCAAAGAAGGGCACTTCTCCACCTGCAGAAGAATATCTTGACATTAATGTTGAAGATAAGTACATACGAATTTTTCATGACATCTGATGGACAACAAAAATTAAGCCAAATAACCAATTGCTGCATTGATATGAAGAAATATTTCAGCTTCAAGCCTTGATATCTTGCTCCAACCAGAAAGGAACTAGATGGAGATGATTGGTAAGACGTTCAACTCAAACACATTTCCTAGGAGCAAATTTTTATGTCCATATAGATGCAATATAAATGTAGAAGTAACAGTAACAGATAAAATTAACATGGTCCGTGAATCAACATGTACAAGCCATTGAAAGTGATAGTCAATTGATAACAGGCAGCAAACTGTAGCAATTTTTTGTAATTCAGATCAGTCCATTCTAGAGGGGAGAGGGGAGGCTATTAGCTGATCCACATTACTATTTTCTCAGGTGGACATCCTGTTATTCTTCTGTCATTCATCTGAGAATCCACTCATAAAATTTTACAAGAAAATGATGAGGAAACTCATCCTGGTACATGATTTTTCAATACCAAGAAAATAAGTACTCTTCAAAAAAAAGTTGTGATAAAAATCACAATCATGACAAGCTACAATAATAGCAACAGAAAAGGAAAATTACAGAAGGTTCAGTTCAATAGCATTTACTATGTAAGAAACATACCAAGATGCCATTTCTTCAAGTGCAAACAGCACACCTCCAACTGGGGCACGGAAGGCAGCAGCTATTCCAGCAGCTGATCCACATGTTACAAGATCCCGTCGGTCTCGGTCATTTTTGAAAAAACGAAGCCATCTCCATGTTAATTTAAATCTCTTGGATCCACCCTGACCAAGCAATGCTGCAACACATGCTCCAGTGTGCACCATTGGCCCTGCCTTTCCAACAAAAAGAGACGAGGACACCGCAGAAATGCTTCCAATAATCTGCAAAATGAGCAAAAATATATGAGACTTTCTGTTGCTATGCAAACAACAAATTTCTCTTAAATTAGCTTATGAGTTCCGCAGAAAACTTCAACAAGAAATCAAATTAGCCAAATCACCCATCATAAAAAAAAAACATAAATGGGCACCTCCATTACCAAATAGAATACATAGTGAGCCAATGCAAGTTATAGAACCCAAGCTATTGAAAGCAATCTAAACTGAAAGAAAGAACTCCCCAAATCTCACCTTA
>Ga0307511_10005500_pt1 | contig 12879 bp, 12 predicted proteins | sample 13_EM_MG_FD_200266 | JGI IMG/M metagenome (GOLD analysis project Ga0307511, IMG submission 200266) | Populus trichocarpa ectomycorrhiza microbial communities from riparian zone in the Pacific Northwest, United States - 13_EM | ecosystem: Host-associated > Plants > Roots > Unclassified | place...
CGACAAGAATGACGATATCTACTTTTCTATTTGGGAACCCACCGTCTTAATAGCTTCCCCCACACTAGAACCCCTTTTTGCAGCAGTTCTTCCGACCTCGAGCGTATATCACCCTGGCAGGACATTCGCCTACGACAGCAACGATACCTGCGGCGCCTCCGGACGGCCCCGGACGTGGCCTAGGGGAACGCCGGAACAATGATCGGACCAGAAAACCGACAACTGCCATACTGCAGCAGACTGTGACGGCGGTTACACCTACGTGCCTGCACGGTATTGGGTAATGGGCGGCATACGAGGGAATTGGATGATGGGCCGAATATGAGGGATAACGGGCTTATTGGGTGCACGGGATCGAAGGATCAGGACCACTGGGCTATCACGTTTATCATGGGGGACGGGCTCATCAAGGTACAGGTGTCTATAAAGGACCCGCTATCCATCTCTCTCTCCATCTCTCTCCTTCCCTCTGCACCCAACGTCCTGTAGACTAATCTGAATACATACGTTTCTCTCATAGACCACGAGCATGCTCCCTGGCGCCTATTACATGGTCCACAAGCCATAACCCTGTTACAAAGACCTGCGTTAGAGGGGAGCTGACTCTACCAAAACCTACCAAAAAAACATGTCAAACTTTACTCTTCCACCTCTCATAGATACCGCGCTATATTTACCTTGCAGTGAGGAAGGGGGTCAAGATCGAAGGGGGCTTCTGGTGCGTTTTCTTTGGGCCATTTCTCGATATTTCGTCCGTGCTGGTAAATATTCTACCCTCAAAGCTTGTGCTTCTTTACTAGGTATATCACTATCTAATACGTAGCGATGAAATCGAGGATGGGAACGTTAGGTATGGATGGATGGTGAAATGAGAGTATATATTGTGGGGGACTCAGCCCACATAAAGGATATACAATAACCCCGAGATGCAGGTATGGCATTCTTACTCGACGAGGACAGAGTAAGCTAATTTGAACCTAATTCAACCTTCATTACCTGGGCATCGAATATATTTGTTCTGCACCTCTACATAAGGAGTAGGGAATTTGACCATAGCGAGACAAAACGACGCTTCCAGCCTGCCAAAACTCACATTCTCCCGTCCCACTACTAAGTCGCCCATCGCAAGCAACAACCCACCGACAGATATCATCATGGTTCTCGACAATATGCTCCCTCGGTCCAAAGTCGGTTACACGTACTCAAGCCCTGCCATACGCTTTCAGTCTTTGGTAGAGTTTGTCGAGCATCACAAGATAGTCCTTTTGCAGAACTTTCCCTCAGTATCACGCAGCAGCTTTGTACTTGTTTTCTTTGGGTAAATTATTACTCGTATTTAAGCAATGTACCCAATGACTTATACCGTTAAGTACTTATTCTCGCCTACAGTCCCATAGGCTGGGTGTTGAGTACTTGATGCCTTGTCCGCCATTGCCTCTGCTGCTACTGTAGCCTCTGCCCCTTCGTCACTTCCCGTCCGCAGCCTGTGCCCCTTCGTCAATTCCCCTCTGTAGCAGTAACCCGGTATTTTCGGTCTGCTTTTTGTACATTGTGATCAATTAACGTCCACCTCGGTCCCCTTCTTGCTCCCGCCCCACGCCCCTTGACCCCCTCTCCGACTCCAAGTGTTCCCTCTGCCCAGCGGAGCCGTTCAAAGTCATATCGTTCATGTACCGGAGTGGACCGTTTTTTGCGATGCGCCATTGTGCCTCCTGGTACTGTATATCCCCTCCTGATCCAGGTCCAATACTAAATTCCACCCTCCAACCAAGGACCAACAAGGGAGACACAAACCAATAATGATATCCCAATTCCTAATTCAATTCCTTTTTCTCTTCCTACTAGCGATCGTGGTATATATTTCAAAGACAAGACAAAAACCCCAAGAGTAGATGGACCATACACAACAAGAATCCCCAAGTTTCGAAAACCTACATTCTTCCCATCCTGGGCGACATGGTTCCAGACCCAACGAGGCTTGATCTTAGATATCCCAATTCCTAATTTAATTCATTCCCTTCCTACAAACAATCCCAGTACCTATTTCAAAAAGAAAAAAAGAAAAAACTCAACAAGAAATAGTCCCTGGACAGCAAGAATCCCCAAGTTTGCAAAAACTACATTCTTCCCATCCTGGAGGAGATTATCCGTTTAGGGGCCAGACCCAATGATTGATCTTCGATACCCCAATTCCCGATTTAATTCATTCCCTTCCTACAAACAATCTCAGTACAGATTTCAAAAAGAAAAAAAGAAAAAACCCAACAAGAAATAGCCCCTAGACAACATGAATCCCAAGTTTGCGAAAATCTAGATTCTTCCTATGTTGGACGTCATAGTCGGTTTAGGCGCCACACCCAATGATGTTTGAAGTGTCGTTGAGGCATGTCCAAGCCCAATAGTGACGATTCTCATTGCAAGAGTCCGAAAATATATGGTGCAGGGTGTTTAAGTTGCCCCGCCCCAATAAAAAGTCCGAAAGTATAATGTGGTTTGGCTGGTGACCTTTATTAATAGGTCCCCAGGGGATATGTAACTTATAATCGCAGTTATAATTCTGGGTAATTCCAGGCTTGCTTTCCTGTGGTACAGAGCAAATTTGCATTGTATATCCGGTACCAATACATAGACAGCTGAAATGCCCTTTGACAATCTTGTGACCTGTAGTGTCATAAGCGTCGGAACCTCTTGGACAGGAGTCAGAGAGCAAGCCAAGCCTGACTGTAGCGCCAACTCCCACCCTTGGGGTATGAGGGGGCTGGGAGGCATTAATTGCGTTGTATGAGTGCCCTGCACTGGGAAGTTTCTTATAGCGCGAGGTTTCTTGTAACGAGATATATTTTCCGGTAAAAATTGTGCCAGTGCCGGGAGTGCTGGAGATTGACCAGGAATCCTAAATACCAAAAATTCGTCAGCAGTTGACTATGCACTTTCGCAGGATATGCGCTTACATGGGATCCAGTGAGACAAATTTGACTGTATAGTAAACTCACACCTACACTAAGTAAACTGTCGTTTTAACCATACTTATGGGCGCGGCTGGCGGTGATATCTGCTTGCAAAGATTACTGTAACTGTGAAACTAGTCCATATGAAGCCTTATGCGCAAGTGGTTATTTTAGCCATCGGGAAATTCTTCCATAGTCTGCTTCACACAAGCCGGGCATAAGGATATTGCGGAAGGAGGGTTCATGATCAAGAGATCCTTATATTCCGCTTCGCACATGCATCCAGCCGGTAGTTCATACACAGAGCTGTCCCACGGTGTCCCTCAGGGCACACTGATGCACTTGGGATGATCATGGAAGCGTCTGAGTAGGCCCCAATAGTCACCATGCCCGTTAGGTGACCACCGCTTAATTGACCTGAGACTTCGGGACTACTCTTTCTGAGTAGCTGGAATTCGTATGCCGAGCCCGCTCTGGATTCACTGCGACTATGTAGGGTCGAGCTTTAAGCCCTAACGCACACGCATGGTGGCCGAGCCATCTGGAGCGTATCTGAGTATGGTGGGCGGTTCTCAGAATGCCTTCTGGTATATAACCTGTGGGGACCCGACTCCTGCGTATTTTCTTCCATTCCTGCTCACTACTGGCACAGCACACACAACAGTCAGTCAATACCTTCTTTTCGACACATAACAAACGAACACAACGTACTTCAAGCCTCTAGCATCGTTAACATCGTAGCCTAAGACAAGTAACTTACCCCATCCTAAACTGCATTGTTTTCTCATCCCTCTGAGCTTCTTTACTAACTTTTGCCTTGCTCAGCTCAGGTTTCCTGCGTACCGACGCCCCCATCTTTCAAACTGGATCAGCTATACCGTGTGTGTTACATCTACCCGGCTATTGGTATGTAACTACTCAAGCAAGAATCATTTGTTTACATACCTTCGATATGATTGACTAACATCTGCACAGACGAACCGTCGCTTCCGCACAACCACGGAGCAACGGTGTACGGTCTAGCCGCAGAGATGACTCATGACAACGACGTTGAGATGTCTGCGCTCATTGACCTCAGGCCTGTTTGCCCACCAGAGGTCTTGGATGACATGAACAGGTGTCTTCTTCAGATCAACCCTATGGTGATTGCCGCGCTCGACAAACTCACTCCGTTGAAGTTCCGCCTCTACTCGCCTCACGATCTCCAGTTTCAACCCGAGCTTTACCAACGCTGGAGGCAAGCCTTATGGGAAGCTCGTACTTTGCAGACTAGGGCACGTACAACTATGGCCCCGATCAGCAGCTTCCTAGAGAACAGTAAGGACGCCCTATATGCAATGACACAGGACTGGACGGATATTTATACGAAGGAAAGGTCTCTCAGGGCAATGTTAAAATGGGTTGATAGTGACTTCGAGAAGCTTGGGTTTCTACTTACGAAATATGCGTTGGGACTCATTGGGTCTTCCTAAACGGGCCATGTGTCCAGCATGGTACCTTTGGGATTCATGTTGTCTAGGGCTATTTCTTGTTGGGTTTTTTCTTTTTTTCTCTTTGAAAATTGTTTGTAGGAAGGGATGAATTAAATAGGGAATTGGGATATCATTATTGCATGCTTGTGTCCAACTTGTAAGTCCGATAGTGATTTGATGATGCTCCTGTTGCTGAGTTGTGAACACGTAGCTTGGGGGGGGCTAGGTAAACAACGGCAAAAATTCGTTTTCTATTGTGCGTGATCTAACCTTTGCCCTAGCGCCTTGTGAACACTTGTGACTCGTTTTTTCGGTGAGCCGCATTCATGTCTACACGCAGTAACCTAACCGAGCCGAGGCTATCACAGAACGAGTCCCGACACACCGAACACAGCACTTGGTTGCACTTGGTTGGTTTTTCCCCCCTAATTCACTACTCGTATGCACATTTTTGGGGGATTTATGACGACCGGGTGGCTACAAGAGTTGGCAAGTTAATCTGCCGCGCTGGCACCGTATTTACACGAGATGGATAGTGGTTGCGAGTTGCATCGGCTTCAACTAATGCATTTTTTTCATTGAACAAAATACATTGACTCAGGAATCCAGGGATCTTGAGATAGTTATATTTCCCAGACCCATGGGTGACTTTTGAGCACAATATGACGAACGGGCAAAGCAAACTCATTGGACTATATAAAATGTGTAATTTTTTGTGCCTCGTTCTCCCGCCGCAGCTCCATGTCATTACCCTTGCGCTAATCCTCCACTGAGGCCTGATCACACTCCATGGCTATTCACCATGTTATAGGCTCTGGAAATGTTCTTGAATTCTCGTCGTGGTATTATTACAACCGAATAACACTCACATTCCGGAATCACAAGCCGCTTGCTTGATGATAATAACAGAAAATCGTAGGGAAATCCCCCGACTTAATTGCTCTATTCACCACAACAATCGCTGACTTGAGAAGGGAAGAGAATAAAATTACATCCGCCTTATCATTGCATAGTCCATACTCCGTTTATCCTGCACTCGCTGCCTTCATCCCTGCCATACCCATACGTCATCCTATTATATCATTCCGACAGCTGCATATCCGAAGAGTATTACAATGGATGGTCTGATACGATTATGCAAGGGCTGACCACCATGCCAATAACTCCAGTTCCACGTAAAACCATTGCTGACGACCTTCCGCTGTTTCCGTGCATCATATCAATGCCTTCGTTGACAATGTTAGCCACACTCCAACAACTGGGCCCGGGCCACAATGAAAGGCTTACCAAACCACCGGCGAAAACACCCCTACTTCCTATCTCATGGTTGCGGGGTCATCCCCTCTGAGTCAAGAGTCACCAACGTCCTTAATGGGGCGCATGGCCAAAATCCGATTGAATTTGTGTGGGCTGTGATGGGAGTAGTGATGGGAGTCATAGGTAGGGTAGAAGAGTCCGCTGTGTCGTTGTGTCATTGGTTGTGTCATTGTAGAGGTTGGGTGTGCGTTGTAGAGATTGGTTGTATGTTGTGAACCCCATGGCATGGACTGCTAGTGCTGAGACCATGGACTCCCGCACCCGTTGATAACCCCCCCTAACCATCTGGCATGTAACCGGGCCATGTCTCCTTGGTGCAGCTGGATTGACCCGGGTCAATTCGCCTGAAATCACCACAAGTAGCGAGTATTGGTCCCAGGTTCAACCCCCGGCATAAACACCCCGTTTCAAGAAATGGAGGTTGGCGATGGTTGAGCCCCAGATATGTAGCTGCACTTCAAAGAAATTGCATTAGCTCCCCGAAAGGACTTGCTGCAGGCGAACTGGTTTTCTTGATGCTCGGATATATCACATGTTTTTTTATATGGTACAATACCATATATCGGAATAGGCGTCATGTGCATGCCTAAAGTCAACACAGTCTTTGCCTCGGATGGACCTGTTAGTCAACATGGCATGTAGGTGGCACGTGCTTGGGTCACAAATTGCTCAATTGTATATATTTTATTGTAAAGGCTGGGTTAGAGAAAGTGGAGTGACTACCGCGCGAAAAGAATAGCCAATCAAACAGAAAAGGACCCTAAGGAAAATAACCACTCTTAAAACTCCGATGCCTGGTGCTGCCTATTCCCCACTGTCATTCCGCCAAAATTCAGGACCAAGTCATCATCAACTGCCACATCTCGTCTCACCTCCACCCCAGGTTCCTTCGGCTGTGCTGTTCGCAGCAGAGTTTGCCTCCCAAATCTCATCCGGCGCAAAGCCACAACCAGGTCATCAACTGGCACATCTCGTCTCACCTCCACCTCAAGCCCATTCGACTCTGCTGTTCCCGGCAGAATTTGCCTCCCAACTGTGACCCCACCGAAATTCACCAGCAGGTCATCAACTGCCACATCTCGTCTCACCTCCTCCGCAACCCCATTCGACTGTGCTGTTCCCGGAAGAGTTGGCCTGGGTTGTGCGACAACCATACTCTCCACGCGCTTTGTACTCTGAGGCTGCTTGCTTTGTGGCCACCATTTCGCTCCTCTCCCACCTAAACCCCTACTTCCTCCGTACGGTCCGTCAGGGCGTATCCAGCGTTGGGTTGTTGGCCATACCATTCCCCTGCTTCTGCCATGCCTAGTAGACAGGACGCCAGAAAGCCGCTGCGTATGCTGGATATTGTCACGCATGGATCTAGGACAGGTCGGGACTTCCCTTCGAGGTGGGGTATTACTAGGTGTACCTAAGAATGGCGCGGGATCAATGGTAATGCTGCTATTGGTGACCGCACTGAGTCCCGTGGTACCCCTGTCAGGGGTAGGGTTGGTCTCGGTGGTGTTGCCTACGACCGCGGTGGGATAATAATCGACATCATCGACATCATCGACCTCGGTACTCGCAGCAGGGTTGAGTTTTTGTATTAAATACATCAGTGGCGTCCGCGGCCTATGGGCCTGCGGTAGTCCCCTCGGTCTGGTTCGCACACTCTGTGGGTTAGACATTGGTTACAACCCCTGAATCAGACATAACATGGAACATACAGTGCCACCGGATGACTTGAGGAAGTTTGGCGTGGGTGGGTCGGGGGCTTCTGGACAGTTGTGCAATGGAATGCAAGTAGATCAATAATCGTCGCTTGTGAGGTCAGTGACACGTGACCACTACATGGAGAGTACAGCGCTAACCCTTTTTGGTACCTAGTCTACTTGTCAATTAGTAAGTCTGCTTCACCCATCTGTTTTTTTTTTTTTTTTTTTAAAAATTCTCACCCATCTGTTGAGACATCACGACTGGCTTTTCTTCCAATTCTACTTTCCTCCCTCTACGTAATATACATATGTGCTTTGAAGCCCCACTATATCAATCCGGCATGTATAGGGATACCCCCTAGGTGAGCCCCATGCCGCATTTGTATGTGTTGAGCTCCAGCTGACCAAGGAAATAATATATGGGGAAGTCCCGCTTGGATGCTCCTTTCATTCGTCTGATAATATACATTTCCGGGACCCATTCCTATTCGTATAGGGCTTTTGTTCCTTGTTAGGGAGATGGCCATGTTTTACGTCCACGATCAAAGGGACAGAAATCTGTCTTGTGCATCTAAAATTTCGCTATCTACATAGGAGCAAAGATCCTCTTACAACTCTCGGCTCATAGCATGGGTCACGGCTTTTCCCATATGCACCGACAAGGCAATCAAGTCGATTTTCAAGCATGTCTCTACTGTTATTGGGCCGAACGGGTTCAAAGCCTGCGGAGATATTAGACATCCGGGCATGCGCTCCCTTGCTATATACTCTATAGTATGCATGGGAGTATTGAGTTGATAAAATCTTTATGAAAAGAGACATTAGACATCTAAACACTGTTGCGTTATGCGTGATACCCTGTTTGCGGGATTGTACCATCCCACGAACAAAGCAGATAATAATATCGACATATCAATGGAGGCAGCCTAATGCTCCCTTCCTCGGCTTCATCAACCGTGGCCTTCTCAACATCCAGCAATTCCCCACGCCCTGCGCTTTATACACATCCTCAAACAAAAACCCAGAGCCCCCAGCGAGTTGGAGCCTAGGGGTGTAACAATACCCCAGGGTTTTACGTGCAGAAGTCCACAATTTCCACTCTGTGTCTTAAGATTGTGTGAGCCATTGGAGCCTCCTCATCGTGTATCGAGCCCCAATTCGGCGGAGGTCGAGAATGATATTAAGTTACTCTCCTACGCCACTAAAGCTCCGATTGCTGGTGATCGATCCGGCGATGAGGGCAAGATGGGGCCTCTAGGTTAGTGGCCTCGACGCAAAGCAGGTCGTAGTTAAGCTAAATAGCTATGCCACCAGGGAGAATTTCCACAGCCAGAACATACACCCACCCCGTTATAACGCCGGAAGGACCCAAGCAAAATTGCGACGCCACAAAGACATATCGCGGTAGGTAGGAATGTGCTAGGAATCCCAAGAAACCGTCGCCATTCTTCCAGCACAGGTTGGAAAAGGTTCTGGTAGTGGAGGTGGTTCTGGCGGAATAAATGGAATGCCAGTTGCCACATCGTGTCAGTGATTGGCTTTCACTATATTTCTTGTCTCGGAAATCGATCTTGTCTATATTTCTATGGATACTAGTATGCAGCCTAAGTTGAGGTACTTTGAGGTTGACTTTTTGCGAAAGAATTTCTTGATTCGAGTACTGTACATGGGAAATGTCTGACCCCCTCTCGCAATCCTTTTGAGTTTCAAAACGATTCTAACAACTTGACTAGACTGGCGGAGATGTTCCCTAAGCGACCCTGCAACCACAATGAAACCTACATACAAAATGAAATTCAACCCCTATGGCCCCTGCGCTGTACGAGCTTCTATCCCACGAAGAGCGTCTTCAATCTCCTCCCGCACGGGGGCAATAAGATCCCTCAGCCATGGCAAGGGGTGCTCCAAACTGGCAACTCTCCAATCCACCAAGAACGTTTTCATGTCCAACACCACAGCGTCCTTCCAGAACGCCACCATCCCCGCAATCATTGCCGGACTATTGTCGTCAGGCAGATCACGGATCCAGTCTCGCAGGGTCTGTAGCCGTTCCGCCAATGGACCCCCTGCACGCCTATAGTAGGACCATGCATCACATGTTAACCGGCGTTTGAGTTCGAATGTTTCGGCGTGCTGGATAAAGTACATATACCCATAGTTGATAAATTCGAGGTCGTTTTCCAGCACTGCGAGCTCCAGTTCGGGAGGGAGTGGGTACTCTGCATAGGAGTGAAGCAAATAGGCACGCGCAATTCGAATCGAATTCTCGTCGTGCAAGTGGCAGTCGCGGTCGCCACAGCAGTCCTCGCAGCTCTCGAATTCACCAAAGCTACATTGATCACAGTAATGACAGTAACAATCGAATTGGCAATTGCAACCTCCGTCGGCCACCGGGATACAATCACAAGGTTCCTCATCGTCGGATCCCTCACTTATCGGAGCTTCAGTGGTGGTGGAGAGTAACTCAATATCATTCTCGACCTCCGCCGAATGGGGGCTCAATGCCCGAGGAGGAGGCTCCAATGATTCACACAATCTGAGACCCATAGTTGGAATTGTGGACTTTGCACGTCGTTGTTTGAATGAATTGTAGGTTATTAGGAAGCCGGGGTCAGGAACAGCGCTGAGCAACCACCCATAGGGATATATAACATTTTCTCCCCCGAAATAGATCTCCCGACCCTTCACATTCAACAAATATTTGCAAACTTATCCTAGATGCGTTCGGTTGGATTACCACTGAACTCAATTACTTCACGAAGCATTTCACCTCCGAACATCACATGGTTTGTTAGGTATGCTCTGTACGAAAGTTACTTGGGATTATTCGTTGGTTTCTGACTATACATCAGATCTCAGGAGCTTAGCTAGGGTGGAGAGGTCGAAAACTGTGCATACACATCGTTAAACTATCTGTCTTTCTGTATTCCTTTTTGGGGGGAGGGGTTAATTTAGTAGTCTTTCTGGATCCAATGTCCCACGTTAGATAGAAGGTCACCTAGCGTTACCCAAAGGTCCAAGCCTGAGCGCGGATGCCAGGACCGTGGATACAAAAGGTCATCAGTTAGATCTCGACAGTGGAAGGCTGGAGTTTTGTAGCAATAAGCTACGGACAATTTCAAACTCTATAGCTTCCCAAAGCTTCGTTCAACGGATCGGAATCGTGTATTGCACGGGATTGCGCCCACTGTTGATTCCCATACCTTGTTGGTGCGTTAACGGGTTATTGTAGACTCTCTTGCCTGCTCTGGCCAGATGACACAGAAAATCGAGGGCTAAATACTATAGGAAACTCCATAATATACCGCAGTCCCCGTGGTGGTTCCTCCCTCATTTATTCTCCACTCAAACAGCTCAAGAGGAAGACATACATTTTATCCCCGAGTCAATACTATTCTGTATAGCACATTGCAACTGCAGAATCGTGGATACCATATGCTTCCCCCAATCACAACCCTCCTTGGTCACACGAGTGACGACGTTAAAATGACAAAACCCAATCCTCTGGTAAGGGGGTTAATACTGCAGTATGCCTCCAGGACTGCATCAGGACGAGGCAAAAGCATACAACCAATATCACTTAGCCCCAAAGTACCTATTGCGGCGAAATCGTCGTTGAAGCCGCAACTCGCCCTCCGCCTCATTTAGGCCCCCTGAAAACCCTCACTCTCCCGGGGTTGACGCTCATTACGGGGCTGAGCTATCTGTTCCTATCTTCCTCACCAACACCAAAGCCTACTGCTACGGCCTCTCATACGAGGGGCACTCCCACATGCTCGAGCACCTCACCCCCATCCTGCCACCATTCCAGCGAGATGGATACTCCGTGTACATGGAGTACGCCAAGTGGGTTAACAAGCGCTGAACTAGGAAAAAACTCGCACATGAAATCGGAAATGGGGAAGACATAAAGAAGGATTCGATTCAGGAGGCGGGTGAGCAATGTAAGGGTTGGGGCCAAGGTTAGAAAGGATCAGGTAAGGGGGAATGGAATTTGGAAGGAGGTGGGATTGGAGGTGGGCGGTGCAGAGGAAGATAAGCCAGCTGTACATGGAGATGGAGTTAATTGATTGGGGGAGAGAGGCGCCGGGTATGGAACATCCAGCGAGCTGGGTTTTTGGGACATGGATGGGTGAATTGTGAGCGACCTACCATCTTCAGAGTACAGTTGGGGAGCAACAGTCCGTGGATGGACATTTGTTACAGACGGGGTTTTGTTTTGGAGGGCACTTTTTGGCTCGAAGAGAAGTCGGGTGGTCTTGTATTTTGGGGGAAGGTGGTTGTACGCACGTGAAATTCGTCGGGATGATTTCTATGGATGGACTATTATGGGGGATTTTCTATCTCCAGGAACGAAAAATGCATATCACGTATGCGGCATTACCCATTTTCGGAAAGTAGATAATACATTGATTAAAAAATTATGGGGACAATTCGAATACACATCGAGAGCTATCATCATCGATCCCATGGGAATAATACGCAAGTCAGCACAGAAACCAAAATTTGCCATGGAGTCAATACATCTCTAACATGACTCCTAGAAACCTCCGTTTTTTAATCCCTGTTTGTCCTGCCACCCGCTTGGTTATATCTTGAAATTATTATACAAGCGTATATCCCTAAGCCCTGCAGACATTTGGTTGTGCGGAAAAACTCCTCGAAACAAATGCCCCAACAAAGAAATGTCCCAATTTCTCCCCCACAATCCCCCCCTCAACGCTAAATCCAAACATCGTCCTTCTCTTTGTCTCTATAATATTGACATCTGCAGGAGGAGGAGGAGGCGTTGAGGCGTTGATAGTTAGTTAGTCTGCGAGTATCTAGCTAATCAAGCTGCCTGCCTGCCTGCCTGCTTGCGAATAGAGTCTTCCTACCGGCTCAGCTGACTTGGCTCCAATGGGTGGCGGCGGTAGTTGATGCTGTAGTAGTAGGTAGTAATATTCCCTCCTCAATCCCCCTCCGTCTACCTTGGTAACTTCCTATGTTCCTATATTCCCCCTTTTTTCAGAACTCGAGCAAGTTTCCTAGGGAAAAGTTCATCTACCGGCCCTACCTTCTGCTACCTACCATCTTGCCATTTCGTACGATACATCTCTTTTTCCTTTTTGTGCTTTCCTTGTAGTTTCTTCTTTCCGGCGGGCCCGTTTTGTTCGTGTAGTGAATAGGTAGGTTATCTATAGACATATATTAGCCATTAACATTCCAGTTTATTTCCTTCATTATAGTTTCCCCTATTATTATATTATTTTGCGGGTATTGATTCGCATAGGTGGATTGATATACCTAGCTTGTGATATTTAGTGTTTCTTTCCAAAGACGGGATTACTTACATTCTCTTTTCTGTTTTGGCTCACTCACTTTTGCGCGTATTGGACCTGGACTTGGTCTGCTGCCTATACTAGTCGTCTAGTGTATACTATAGGATCGGGTTTGCTGGAGGTA
>Ga0307511_10005502_pt1 | contig 12873 bp, 18 predicted proteins | sample 13_EM_MG_FD_200266 | JGI IMG/M metagenome (GOLD analysis project Ga0307511, IMG submission 200266) | Populus trichocarpa ectomycorrhiza microbial communities from riparian zone in the Pacific Northwest, United States - 13_EM | ecosystem: Host-associated > Plants > Roots > Unclassified | place...
AACCGGAATTACCGCCCTACATATCCAAGCTCAATGGCCGGAAAGACTCCACGGTCCCTGAGGACATGCACAACTTTCTCAAACGCGTGACACCCTACACCATCCTCCCCACTCCGCTGCCAGCCGACCAAAAGTCCCACCTCAACGATACGTATTTCACCGACTCCCCCACCCAAGACCTGCTCGCAGTCATCGACGCTTGCCTTCACAACCTCTATGACGTCCCCCGAGCCAAACAGATCTTTGAGAGCCTGCAAAGACCGACATCGTTCTCAATACCCACCTTTACAATTCATTGTTGGAGGGGTTTATCGCTATGGCCGTGTCGAAAGGCTCAAGTAATAAGCTTGGTTGGTTGGAGGAGGCGTCGATCCTCTTCGACTCCACGGAGGCGGGAACGGAGGCCGCCGCTCCAAACGCGACAACCTATGCAATCATGCCCGGGTGGGCAGACCACCACTCTTCGTTCATCTAACACTGACATCCGCTCAGATTCAACCTCCACTCTTCTGACGTAACGGCGATAAGCATGCGTGATCCCACCACATTGCTCGGAGGGGTCGTCGATCGTCAGATCCCCGTCTCCGAGGTTGTCGCCTCTTGATCAATTTCGTCGGACCAGGAGGCCGTGGATCTCATCAAGCTCCTCTCCAAAACCTCTGTCGAGATGAACCTAGTCTCGGTTGTCGACGAGCTCAGCAGGACACAAGCATTGGGAAATTCGCTCCTTCCCGATCCTTTGCAGGATGTTCCGGAGGCCAGACCAATCCTGCGCCCGAAGGTACGTGCACCCGTTCTCAGGCAAGAACTCTTGTTGAAGTACGACATTCCAGGAAGATCCCACCTCGGACGCCCCGTTCGATCCCACTGACCCGAGTCAACTAGAGGTTCCGTTCAACCTTGATGTCCTCCGTTAGCAACTTGGGCAACTCGTCCTTGCCCGTCGTGTCCTTCCTGATGATGTCGACGCTCGGCAAAAGCTAATTGAAGATTCAGTGTACGAAGAGGCCACCGAGCGTCTGAAACATCAAGCGGAGCTCTTCGACAAGCTTGGGTTGGTAGACGGAAGCCTCAGGGGTCTACATCTCCAAAGGTGGATGTGGGACTGGCACCAGAAGTTGCAGAAGAGGTTGAAGAGCGAGATTGCTGAGGTCGTCAAGAAGGAGGAGGGTATCTGTGAGCCCATCATCCCATCCCTGTAACGTCTATAGTAAGGCTGACTGACATTCGTTATATCGGCCGATGGAAAGGCACACAATCGTTTAGGACCATTCCTTTCCCTCGTCTCCCCGGAAAAACTCTCGCTTATCGCCATTCTGGAACTGATGCGCCTCCACAGTTCCGGTGGCGTATCTGAGGGTATGAAGACTGCTCGAGCACTTCTCACCATCGGAAAGGCTGTCGAATCGGAACACAAGGCTGAGATCTGTCGCCGCAACAATATCACTATTCCCACAACCACCTCGCGAGCATCCGAGCCCAGCTACTTTACCCAGGCTGGTTACAAGGATCTATACGCAAGACGGGTGACAGCGAGGAAGTATATGGAAGATTCAGAGGAATGGGCTGCCGAATGGAGTCAGCTGTTGAGGATGAAGGTGGGAAGTTTCCTGGTCGACGCGCCCATGGATGTCGCGACCGTGGTTAGGAGTGCGGTCATCAAGCAAACCGGAGAGGAAGTGTGAGTACCATCAGGTCCTCGCATTGTTCTTTATCGCATTACTGAGAACTGATCAAACCAGTTCTGAGGAACAACCCGCGTTCTTCCACTCGTACGAATACCTCCGAGGACATAAACTTGGCGTCATCAGGCTTAACCAAGAAGTTGCGGAGCGGATGGCGCGAGATGGTATCAGGGAAACTTTACACCCTCATCAGTTGCCGATGTTGGTCAAGCCCAAGCCCTGGTTGAGCTACGACCAGGGGGGTTACCTATACAGCCAAAGTAACAACTCACTCTCACTTCGCATACCCGTACTTAGTCCACCCTTTCAGGTTCTGCCATGCGTTTCAAGGACTCCCAAGAACAACAAAGCTACATGAAACACGCCTCTGAGCAGGGAAACCTCGAGCTCGTGTATGCCGGTTTGGATGTCCTCGGCTCGACCACGTGGCAGATCAATCGAAAGGTCTTTGACATTGTCCTCAAGGTGTGGAATTCTGGCGAAAGGGTGTGCAAGATCCCTCCTGTAGCCTATGATTTCCCTGAGCCTCAGAGGCCGGAGAACCACGAGTCGGATCCGAAGGCGAGATTGGTCTACTTGACCGGGCAGAACGTGTGGAGTGAAGGCAAGGCCAATAATCACTCGGAAAGGTGCAGCATAAACTACAAGATCGAAATTGCTCGTGCTGTGAGTTGCAATCCTCCCTCCTGATTCTTCTATGCCACCATACCGATAATCCTGCTATAGTTCTTAGGAGATAAATTCTACCCCCCACAACATGGACTTCCGTGGTCGAGCATACCCAATCCCTCCACACCTGAACCATATCGGTGACGATCTTTCCCGTGGACTCCTCCTCTTCGCCGAAGCCAAACCTCTCGGTGAACGGGGCTCGAGGTGGTTGAAGATACACTTGGCCAACTTGTGCGGATATGACAAGGGCAGCTTTGACGAACGGGTACAATTTGTTGAGGACCACATGGCGGACATCTGTGAGAGCGCAGAGCGTCCCCTCGAAGTGAGTCCGCTTTCCATCAGATTTTTGCTGACTGCTGATATCCGCTAGGGCAACCGATGGTGGCAAAAGGCTTACGATCCCTGGCAATGCCTCGCTGCCTGCATGGAACTTCGCTCCGCCCTGGAATCTCCAGATCCTCTCGCGTACCAGTCCAGCTTTCCAGTCCATCAAGATGGCACTTGCAATGGTCTTCAGCACTACGCCGCCCTCGGTGGAGACACTCAAGGCGCAAAGCAAGTCAACATCGGTGCTACAGACCGTCCCTATAATGTGTACAGCTACGTCGCAGCTATGGTTCAGGAGAAGGTGAAGGAGGACGCTGCGAAGGAGGTTAAGCACGCGGTCATGTTGAACGGAAAGATCACCCGAAAGGTTGTCAAGCAAACCGTCATGACGACCGTGTACGGTGACACGTTCATCGGTGCGAGGGACCAGATTGAGAAGCAGTTAAAGGAGAGGAAGGATATCCCAGAAGAAGAGTGCTGGTCCGCCTCTTCGTACTTGGCAAAGAAGGTTATTGAGTGCATTGGGGACTTGTTCTCCGGAGCCAAGGATATTCAGACTTGGCTCAACCTCTGTGCGAGGCTCATCTCCAAATCCATCCCACCTGCTCGGATCCCTGCCACACTTCCGGTCAAGGGTGGCAATGTTAAGAATCTTCCCACCTATGACAGGATCAAGAATGAACAAATGACCGCCGTCGTTTGGACGACTCCTCTCGGCCTTCCTATCGTTCAGCCTTACAGGAAGATAAAGAGAAGGCAGATCGCCACGACCCTCCAAACTGTCTACATCTCGGACCCTAATGCTCCTGCCACGGTGAACTCGACGAAAAAGTCCTCCGCATTCCCACCCAACTTCATCCATAGCTTGGATGCGACCCATGTGTTGTTAACTGCCTTGGAATGCCAGGTAAGATCATCCATCGTTTCGTGCAGGGGGTAACATTGACCAGTTCTTCTAGACTCAAGGATTGACTTTTGCTTCGGTCGTGATTCGTATCACCCCCTGGCAGCTGCAGAAGAAGATCCTGCTCTGTGCGAGACTAATAAATCTAACGCCCTTTCCGTGGTGTACTAACCTGTTGACCTCAGGGGTCACTGCCTTTTTCGTCCTAGAGTTCGTCGTGATGACTACGCAGGCATTCTTAGTGTGCGAGGTGATATACCCTGGGTGGAAACAGATCCTTGGATCTTTCTGCATCCTCCCACGGTTTGTCCCCATCTCCCTGGTTGTCAGTAAGTTGTCCCGTTCCCTCATACTTCCGTCCGCGCGCTGTTCGTTCATTGACTTAATTCTCAGCGACGGTCATATCGGACGCAATCTTGGTCGCGGCGCCCTTGATGGTATCGCGAATCTCACTGCTTTTCTCGTCAGCCCGGGCTACCTTCCGCTAACGAACTTAGATCTCTAGGGGTATTCACATTCGGGCACTGCGTTTCCGCTTGTTTTCTATCTTCTCCGTGTCCGTCGTAACAACACTGGCCTCTCTGGTGCACGCCGTCCTCGTGATCACCGAACCGGGTGCGTGGGAAGGAATTTTCGGTACGGAGACCCCCGCTCTGCCGAATCCCAAGCTCACCGCGAAAGGGTTTACTTCTTCATAGGGGCCGTGAGCGTGGCGGTGACAATAATTGTGAGCAACATGTCCGTCATCATTCCCGCCATCCTTCGCGCCCTGGACCTCGCCGGCCCATTCATGCAAGAAGACACCATCGATCCGAACTTCAGCACCATCGAGATGGCTCGCACGGCTTCGATAACAATCGAACTCGGTCTTCCGAAAACCCGTGGCACGGTAGTCACAGAAAGCGATGAGTCTGAGGGTGCCATTAGCATGGTGACATTTGGGCAACAAGGCTCGGGCGATTTGAACGTGAAGGACAACCCCATACATCTGCTCGCGATGCAGGCCTCGGATGTATCACTAGGGAGTTCGAAGACAAGGGTCGTCCCGCTCGCCGACGAATCTGATACTGCAGATTCGTTAATGCAAGGGAGAAGCCTACCCCCGGCCGAGAACGGCCTGGATACTAAGGCGTACGTTGGGGACGAGAGCGCGAAGAGCAACAGCACATAGTACCGGGGTGTCGTTTATCCTTTACTACACTAATTCCATACCCCCCTCCTTCCACCTCCGCTACATTCTCCACCTTTGATCGGACCCGATCTAGGCTCTCACAGAGTCTCACTGTTCGTGTTTTCATGCCCTTTCCCGTGCTCCCGTGCTCATCCGTTCTGCACCCGAAAAGGTAGCCCCCACCAGTCCCCATCCAGTCTTGTTGCCCACATTTTGCTTTTGATCCACCTTTCGGAATTGCTGTGGCTTTCCTTCTCCTCGCCTAATCTCCCCCACCTTGCTACTACCGTTTCGTTTCTGTTGATTCGTTTATCCACCAACCTTTCCCTCGCCGTGTATGAGACTTCACATCAGTAATGCTCTTCCGCTTGCAGCTAGTCTCATTTCAATGGACTGCCCTCCAGGGAATGCAGCCCCAACTTTCCGGGTCGTCGGGCTCGGAATCCCGGCATGACGCCAGATCTTTCCCGCTGTCAACTCGTCCCCACCATCATGCAGTTCGCAAGGTTTATGATGTATCCCATTCTGATTGCTGTCGTTGATATGTATGTCAAGCTCTTATTACAGAAGACGAACTTCCGTACACCCCACGCCCGACCGGGCGTCATCAAGGGAGAACCTACTGCGTAAGGCGGGCCTTGATCGCGTGGACTTTCTTACCTACCTCCCTCTCTGTCAGTTCCTTGTGCCACCTGTTCCACCATCAGGTCCCATCCAGCAACATTCGAACAATACCAGATCACTCATCTTGCAAGCGGGGGGTAGTTCTAAATATCGAGGTCAGGGAGCAACCCGGTGATAACTCCGGCGTCCACGGGATGAACGACAGATCCGCAACAGTCACCTTGTCCCCAACCAGATACTTCTGGTTAGAAAGGACGCGTCGAGCACCCCGAACGCCCGCTTCATCTCGCTGTTGTACCTCTTGATCGCGCTCGGGATCTTCTCAGGGTGGGACTTCTTGAATCATACAGCTTGGCCGAAGTACGGGCTGGATTGCCGCATCGGGGAACTGAGAAATGTGTAGGTGAAAGAAACACACACCCATAACCGGAAGCCTGGAAGGCGAGCCACTGGAGTTCGGTGTACTTGTCCAGGCCGGTGCTAGACATGTACAGCTTGTGGTCCTTGTGGTATCTGTCGACCAGATACCACAAGATCGCGAGACTCTTCCCTGCGTTTCGATCAGTCACAGGCCACACAGCGGTACCGTTTAAACACCTACCAAACAATGAAGTCGTCGTTATGGTGATCGAGGATGGCGGGGATGCGGCCGTTGGGGTTGATCTTTAGGATTTCTGGAGCCTTCTGCTCTTTCTTGCTGAAATCGAGATACGCAGACTCGTGCGTCAACCCGGGTTCTTCAAGAATGATGGCGACTTTCCTAAGAATCGAATGGTTTTCAGGTGCCAGCGTGGTTAGGCTAGGCGGGAGCAACACACCAGCCGTTGGGTCCGCGATTGTGGGTGTACAAGGTAAACCGCTTTCCATGAGACATGGTGAACTCGCGATGACTTATACTTGGGAGGTTTGTCGATAGGGTTTAGAGGGCAGTCCGATAGGTTTCTTACTCCCCTCCTCTCGTCCCAGCCTGGTACTTATATGAATCCAGGCAACCGATGGCTGATTTTGTTTATTTAATGCTTTCATCATTTTACACCCAACGTTCCTAAAGATATCACGAGTTAGTAAGCTGGCAGTCCGACACCCGTAATTCAAGTCCCTTTCTCTTACCTTGGTTTGTCAGGCCAGCGCTGCGCGCGAACGTTCAAACGTTTAATAGTGGCTGCGAGACCCACTCCGCTTCTGTGTACCATGTACTTGACCGATTACGCGCCATACACGCCCACCAAAACCCTGGAAAAATGCACTGCCGGCTTCTCACGGAGTGCCAGCACTAGGTGGGATCCCCCAAATCATACGGTGGGAGCATGACTCAGGTGCTGTGTCATGGGGACGATCGGAAATGCATGACCGTAAGGGCTTTGTAATATCCTGACAGGCTGGTTTCGGCGGGGCTTGCGCGTCCCATTGAATCCGGCACCTCGTACGAAACTCGCCGAACAGTGTGAATGCAGCCAAATGAGAACTGACACAACTTCTGGTTGGGATTGGAACGACCGAATTCGATTGCACAGTGGGGAGGAGGAGGCACAATCGTTCCCGAGCCATCAGGTTGGTTTGTCAAATCAAACAAGAGCGTACCCTCGGTGACATGGCTCTGAGGCGGATACACCACAATGGCGGCTGCCTTGGTAATGTTGAATCCCTCTCCCACTTGACCGGAATCCGCGCATCATGTGGCGCGGACGAACAATGTCGAAGGTATTTTTGACGGAAGTTACCGAAATGGGTGGACCTCAGGCTCCGAGGCACCACTGATTGTCGCAACTGAGGACGGATGAACTATCAGCTGGTGAATATGAGCCTGATGGATTGGTTCCGTCACATCCCCACCAAGGTATCGACTCTGATCAGTCGGAAACGTCCAAGCGAGTACAAACTAACCCGTCATGTGAAGACTCCCACACACCGAATCAATTGTACCTGACAAATGTATCCCGTTTCGCAACGGGACGCAACAGGAGGAGGACAAAGAGATGACAAAGGAAAAAATAAAATAATACACAACAAGAGTCCCAATAGCGGATACGTAGCAATGTGAGCCCAGAAGTTTAAAAAAGAAATCAAAATACATCAAGAAGGTGAAGACGGAGGGTGAATCGACAGAACGTCCGTAACTGTTTTGACCCCCCGTCCACGGCCTCTGCTGCATTTATCCGACATGCCGGCGACACCGATCGACTCCTAGCGGACGGAGATGAAAGGGGCAGCGGTGCGGAGTAAGTTGGAGGTATTCCCGAATTGGATGTATTTCGTGCAGCGCTCCTTGCTGATGTTGAACGCAGAACAGGCTTCTTTCATCTCTTCCTTGGTGCGAAGCGGCCACAGACCCTGGAACTCGGCGTTGCGAAGGGACAAGCAGACGGGAAGGACCTTGGGGAGCAGATAGAAGGCGGCGAGGGCTTCGTGGTAATCATTGATCTGGTATATGTCTATGTCCGGGTATCTTCTAAAGGTTGCTGCGATAGCCTGGTTCTGTCGAGTAGAAAATGGCGGAAGATAAGTCATCCATGCGTGTGGGATACGGGTCGGCCTTGGTTTAGGCGTGGAAGACAGGGGAATCTAGGATGACGTAGGTGATGTTGTCAAACAGGTGAGTCTCAACCTCGATGAGATACGGTTCGCCGAAATGATGACCTCTATCGGATCTGCAGGGTCGCCAGGTGGATACTCGAGGTCCTCGACCTTGGGAATGACCCAAATCAAATCGACGTCCGTCATCAACTTGCCCACCAAACTCGACATGACATCGAGACCTCCGATCTTGACCTTGAGTTTCTAATGGATGATTTCATATTCGAGGGTGGCGATCAAGACCTTCCTCCTCTTGTTCTTGTCCTCTGGTCAGCCGATGATCTCGGTGTTCTTGCTGTGTCCAACGCTGACCTTCTCGCTGAAGGTGTGATCGTCCCCCTTCTCCTTGTCCTTCCTCCCACTCAAAGCGCCAATGATCGGGAAGAGTTGTTCTCCTTGGCGGGCTCGGCACCGGACTGGCTGTACCTGATCCCGTAGAAGGACCACATGAAGACGAGGACGGCGAGAGTACCGGTGACAATGGGGATCGAGAGCAGCAGGTCGTACATGATCGCGCCTGCGCTTGACGAACCACGAGGCTGAAGGGTCCAACTGAGAGTGGCGTCGTCGACGATCAGAGTCTAAGCAAAATACGGTTTTGGCAGAGCGGTCGTGTCGACGTAGTTGGGAGTGGCGGGGTTGTTAGGGGGGCAATCGAGGATGCCGTCACCATCGGTATCACCGTAGAAGTAGCCGTCGCATCCGAATAGGTTCAGAAGGTAGGCGGGCCAGTTGTCCATGAGTTCGAGTTCCCTTTTCCTTCGGCGTTGTGGGTCACGGTGGCGTTGACGCCAGAATCGTAACCCCAGGCATTTAACGGACCATGAGCGATGAGTTGCGGGACCAGACGGGGTCGATCGTGGCTGTGGTCTGCGTGAACGATCGCAACAGAGGACTGTGCGGTGTTGGCCCAATCTACATTCACAAGTTAGTCGTAACTCTGGGACTCGGGGTGGGTACTAACATTTGAACATGAGGTGTTGCCTCTCCCAGAAGTAATCCTCGTTTTGACTGGGGATTGTCGTAGTATCTTCCCAGTTCTGCCACTTCGTCCAGCTCTGGCCGAAATTCCAACTGTACCGGAACATGTCCGCGCCAAATGCGGTGTGGACGAAGACCAGGTTGTAACCCTGTTCGGTTAGAGAACCTGAGGCGTAATCCGAGTCGGGGAAAACCATCGGGTTGGGCTTGAGTCCCTCGCGGAGAAGGAAGACATCTGTGGTCTAGAGGGTTCCCCACACGTTATGTTCACCCTCTCGCAGACGGATTAAGAACGGCTTACCCCTGTGCTAGCCGGCCTGGCTCTTAGGATTCTTGATTGTCATCGTCAAAATGCCATCCGGGATGTTATTAAATATTGCCGTCCAATACCACTGGGGGATCAAAACGCCAGGAATCGCGGCAGGGGGTACATTTTTCGGGTCCATCATCAAACACCACACGGAAGCTTGCGCGATCGTTGGGGTGCTACCACGATCGGAGGAGGACGCGTTGAACGACATCGATTGAGTGACGCTGTCACAGTCCATCGGGTCGGAGAATTCGAAACGGATTTTGACGGACGTTTTGTTTTGGGAACCTTCTTGAACTTCGATCGGAGCGTCGTGACCTGGGACGAATTTGGTGGCGACTGGAAGAGGTGGAACCCATTGCTCAACCAGGACTAAGACTTTGAAACCCATCGGCGCCAAAGTGATGCTGCTCATGCATCCGGAGTACGGAGCCTTCCTGTCGTGGTGGTAGGGAGAAAGCGATGCGGCGGGCGTGTGGTTCTCATAAGGGTGGAACAGGTTCCTGACGACAACGCCAGCTTGGAAGGGAGAGGGTATCCACCGATCGCCCCCACAATCTTCTGTCCAGGTTTCGGTCTCGTCGACGTTCGTGAACAACAACCAGAGTTGGTCGCCGTGGGTACCGGTGAAATTTTGCGTAGGGGAAAGGCCAGACCGCGAAGTACTCCAAAGTCCTTCCTCGGTCGAGGTGCCGTTGGAACCGGGAAGTTCATCCTTGTAGGTCCAACTACCTCATCCCACTAGGTTCCAACCGTCCTGAAGAGCAGTGTAGACCGAACGCAAACAGAACACGTGCGCGAAGATACGCCTGGAGTCGGTTGTGGGGTCGAAGTGGCCCAAGGAGTTCCAGTCGTCCTGGTAACCAGTGATGGACTTGCCGAGATCCATGTTGTGAAGGGAGTTGGAACGCAGGTGGTAACACTCGTGGCGTTGCCAGCTCCTGGTGGAAGTTAGGGCTTGACGCCTATATCAATCGTCAGCGTGACGTTCGGAGTAAAAGGTCATAAGCGCGCACCATAAGAGATGGATGTTCGCTGTGTTGCCGCACAGGTAGATGTTCTGCTCCTCGCCACGGTACAACTGTGGAGGGGTATGAGATATGCCAGAACAGACGAGAGAGCACACGTACAAGTGGAAACCGGGGGGGGGGCTTCTGTGCAGGAGTCCGATCGCGATATGTGGGAAAAGGTCGGGTGAATATGAGGCATCCGTAGGTCTGTGTAGACAGATTATATAGAACACCTTTCCCGGATTGTCAGATGACTGCTAGGATGTAAGAAAAATACGCGGCGGAGGAAAAGGAAAGGACTCGCAGGTACAGGGATCCGGACATGTTGCCACCAGTGACTTCACCAGCAGTGAGGTGGCGCGAAGGTTGACGGACCTGGTGTGGGGGAGGTGATGGGAGGTGGCCGCCTTCAGAGGGTCCGATATGAGAAGACGCGGATTCCCGTCGCGATGCGTTTTGGTGTACTTGTTGGTCTCAGCGAGAGGGTTTCCAGCGGCGAGGGGTTCTGAATGAGGATCGGTTCAAGTCACCGGCACGGCATCAGGAAAACGTGGGTTAGCATATAAGTATGCCAATATCTAAAAGAAATCTAAGTATACCTCATCACGGAACGTAACATAACATAATGATAAATGACGCCCGTTCCGTTGTGGCACGAGTCCCCGCTCTCCCCGGGCCCTCACCCAGCCGAAGGTTGTACTGAGACTACAAAGACGCTGGCGCTGCGAACAAGACCCACAGCAACGTGACCGGCGCGACCTCAGCGCGACGCTCCTTCCCATCACCAACTGCACCGGACTTTCCACCGCCCGAATTCTGAACATGTCGGACACGTTCGACGGAGGAAGCCCCTGGAATGCCATGAACTCCAACAGCACCTTCTCAGTTGATGTGCGGATAGCTTCTATCGCCATTGCGATGTATGAGTGAGTACTATTCTTCCCTGCCTTTAGCGAGAGGCTGAAATACGGCGGAGTTTCGTGATCACTCTCCCAGCGGAATGGCGAATATACCGCTCGGCTCAAAGGAGGAACTGCATCAGGTGGGTTGAATTCCGACGTTCATGTAATTATGAGGATTGTCACTGATGACCGCGCTTCAGCGTCCCGGCTATCTTGTTTATCCTCGTCCGGTGAGTATCCTTCCCCCATTGTCATTCCCGCGTCGGACTCACAGGGTTCCTGGGGCCCATGCTGCCCAGTTACACGTCCGTTCCACTGTGTATATTCGCAAGTTATCTCTATTGGGCGGGTGACGATTTCTCCGAAAGCTTCTGTCGCGGGTTTTGGTTCCTTCCAGCGCTCTTTAAGGGTACGCAACTGCTGCTGAGGTTGTCATCTGATTGACGGATCCGGTCTCTAGGCATACAAGCCACGGTAGTCCAAGCGATACTAGGTTGGAGGTGAGGCATTCTGTGACGCCATCAGCGTGCTCCTCACCCAATCTCGTTTGCCTTCTAGAACATACAAGATTTCGAGGATGAATAGGAGGGTTTTGCACTTTCTCGCAATCCTCTCTGTTCTTGTTGTCTCCGTGGGTGCTCTCCTTTTGCAGATCTTGGGCGAAGGTTCAACCCATTTCCTAGATGCAATGGTTCACGAATTTCTTCGATCGTCATAGTACGTGATCTCGGTAGAGTTTCATATTGCATGTCTCGATAACGCGCGTCCCTCCACAGTGTCTCGAGCGGGTGTGAGCCATTGGATCTAGAAACTGTTATCGGTGCCGGCTGACTGACCTTAATCTTATCTCTAGGGAAAGTGAGTTCTTGGTCCTCCTTTGACCCGCCTTCCGCTTATCTTAATCCCATAAGTTGTACTTCCGTGGATGTGAAATACAATGTTGCCTGGGGGTTTTACCTTTGCTCCTCAGTTTGGGATGTTGCAACACTTGCAATATCCTCATGGTACCTGCTCCGGATCAAAACATCATCTCCTCTGTACGTTTCCCGTGTCGCTCTTCCTCCCCCCTCTCATATCCTCCGAACAGGATAACTAAGCTTACCCGAACGTGTGTCGCCCCATCCGGCTTGGTCCATGACGCCCGCTGACTGTGGTGACAGGATGCTCGTTGATGGCCTCATATATTTCGTCGCCATGACTGTCCTCAACATAACAAATGTGGTCATCTTCCTCAACTCGAGCAACCCAGCCAGAAATGGATCGTAAGTTTAAACTAACCAGCTGTCAATCATCCACAATCCTGACCCGACGGGCTGTTGCCAGCGTGGGTGTTGCATACACTGCGTCTTGGATTTTAGGTCAACGGATCCTGATCAATCTCAACGGTATGTTCAATGCTCGCTTCCCGTCCAGTAGAGAAGCCAATCACCTCCTTCGGCTAGATTCTGCGACGGAGAAGCGGGAAACGACAACCTTCCCCACGCAGACTGTGACCGTGGTCGTAGGGGACACCTCCGCTGAAGTACTCGGCCAAGAGGTCAGCGCCAGGCTGAGATCTACACGACTCCAGACCGGTCCAACCATCCAATCCTATCGTCAGCGGCTGGAAGGAACCACCCAGAGCTCGTCAGGAGGATACCTTGACAGTTTTATCACGCTCCACATAAAACCCCAGGATTCCTCAGCCGGAGGCGAGGGCGAGAGAACGCC
>Ga0307511_10005504_pt1 | contig 12873 bp, 7 predicted proteins | sample 13_EM_MG_FD_200266 | JGI IMG/M metagenome (GOLD analysis project Ga0307511, IMG submission 200266) | Populus trichocarpa ectomycorrhiza microbial communities from riparian zone in the Pacific Northwest, United States - 13_EM | ecosystem: Host-associated > Plants > Roots > Unclassified | place...
TAATATCACGAGATGATGTGCTTGTCATATACCCAGATTGAGTGTAGCTGATGTAGGTATCCATGTCGGTGACCATGTTGGTGCCCATGTCAATATCCCTGCCATTTCACAGCGCTAGCAATCTCTTTCCCTTGTACCCGTGTACCATACCACAACAAACAATACAAGTTGAGTGTTGTAAGTTATACAATCTAGGTATGGTCGGCTTACAGAATCTCCTACCTCTACCAGAACTAGCATAGTCATATGTGTCATTTGATGCGTTGGTGATTGTGGATTTATTACGCTATAATAACTTTGTGGTATGCTACACATAGTCCTACCCGCAGCGGATTACATAACCCGTAATCAGGAGTAAATCACTAACTCCGACAAAGGACCTCCAAAGAGACAACACAAGGCCCGAGTACAAACCACTCGGCCAAGGGGGCACATCGAGGGCAACATTGAGGATTGGCCTATACGGGAAAAACTCCATTTATTGTGGCAGCAAAAGACACATCTCGAGTCATATACAAATGCAAGGACAATACCCGTGACTGGCAAATAAACAGGCCGATAATAGCATCAAAATCACATGCAGTCAGTCTGGACACAACTCACGCGCATTTCGGACCCTTCATGACTGAGCTTTATTTGTACCGCTATATGTATTTATTATCTTCGTATTCCTCTTATAATTATAGATATCCTAGGAGTACAGCGTCTGGCAGTGCAACCGGACAGCTAACCTGGGTGGACTAGTGTGGGCGTGGCAGTCAGAATGGCGAAAGTCCTAGAGTCAAAAACCGAAGAGTTAGAGGATGAACTCCACAAGCAAAGAGGAGGTGAACATGATAGAAGGGCTCTGACCAAAGCTCAGGTGGTATTGTAAACCTTTGCATCCCTGTCGCCGTGGCATTGAAAACCTTTGTCCATCATTATACCTCCTTTTAACTTAAGCAATCAGTTAGGCTGAATTGAACAAGTTTTGGAAGTGCTTAGTGTGCAAAATACTCATTCCGGATAGTGGTGGGTAACAACAATTATAACCTCTACAGTCTACTATACCGGACGACCAAAATCCTGCCTTTTCTGTCAAAGTTCCGTTATACAAAATGGCGCTAGTACCCAAACAGGCATTTAGGTACAAGTCACGTGTAACCTGCGAAGCCCAGTCAAATTAGGTGGATTATTCAGCACTTGGATGGTATAACAGGAGAGATCCGGTATCAAGGGCGATTTGGCTGAGAAGTACATAGAGTGCCTGGGGAACGACCCTCCCTGCATAATCTGAGCGTGAGACATGAGCTGTTGCCTCCAGCTGCTATATTAGGAGTGGTTGGATTTGAGTTACTCGACACTTGTATCCCCGCAGGCGGGACACCTTCTTCGGATGTAGCCGAGTTCAAAGCCATGCTGATTTGGTGCTAGAATTTGATAGTGAAAAAATTGCAAAGGATGTTGGTTCCGGGTATTATAATTTTGTTGTACATCATACGGGTAACAATACAAATGTCAACAGTTGGGTTCGGACATCATGCAGCAACGTGCCTTCTTCCTGAAGGTATTTGGGGCCAATGAAGGTACTTTCTGGGTTTTGGGATGACGGGGCTAAAACAATTTTCTATGTCCTCTCCACTCCTCTTTAACTATTCTATCTTTATATGCTCTTGTTGAGAAAATAAAAGATTTGTGAGGTGACCTACGTTCCGGTAGTTATGCAGAGGCAAATGAAATTGTACTAGAGTTCAAACCGGTTAAAGTCAACCTTCGGCAGCGAGTTAAGGGATACCGAACACCAAATGTGGAGATTTGTGCAGTCCGTTATATAGCAGGGTTTATATCAATTGATACAAGCATGAAGTAGGCATGTGTCGACCAAGTTAGGCACTTGCTAGTACCTAATTCTGTAAGTAAAGTATCACTTACCGCGCTTACAGCAATATATGATGAAAGTATGGATACACAACCAGTACCCGAACTTGTGCTGCCAATACCTACGCAACTCGCTCCAGAGATGTATTAAACCAGAAAAAAAGAGCCCTAGATTATGTATATGTATCATGGTATTTATGTTGGAATGGGCACCGCGAGACTATTTGAAATGTACCGGTACCGCAGTTAGGTTAACTGCAGCGGCCCGCACCCGAGACATGTGTCAGCTACCGGTACCCCGCATTCCGGGTGGAAACCGTTTTGATTTTCGCTAAACTACCCGCCTAAGCATCCACGGGAACTATATCTCTTCAATTTCACTAAGAACCCATATATATTAAAACTAGAATATTGACTAGCGAAACATATATCTGTTCTCGTGCCACATAGAGTATGAGCGACCCAGATGCATTACACCGCCTCGGCGCCAGTACACCCCACCCTCCTCCAGGTCGACTAACGACACAGCTATCCATCGCTTTTGTTATCATGCCAGCTCACTACACTGCTTATTCCACTCCAGAGAAAAGACTGGGAGCAGATCATGTCTTATTTACCGCTCTTCAAAGCCACACATCGAAGCCAGAGGTATCCATAGTACCACTTCTTTTGGACCCGGAAACGGCATATGCACAATATGATATCCTGATCATGAAGAGTCTCTGGTGCTATCATCTGGAAGCGCTCAGGACTTCTGAGTGGCTTACGAGGTTCATGGAGCTTCAAACAACCATCAAACGTTCCCCGATATTCCTCAATTGCCTAGAGGTGATTTTATGGAATTTGAGGAAAGGAAACTACCTACTCGAACTGGAAACAGCAGGCTTCAAAATCCCGGGAACGAGGATGTTCAACTCACTCTCGGGAAATGAGGGACTACTGGCTTACTTGAAAGTATCGTCCGGTACAGAGAAGATCTGGGGAAGTGAGGGAGCTGTAGTGATCAAACCAATGATATCAGCAGGTGGATATAATACGTTCAGGTTGGCCCAAGGGGGGGCCCTTACCGAGCCCCAATTAGAGATGGTGAAGGAGATGGAAAAGCAACATGGAGGGATTATAATGCAAGAATACCTTGTCGGAATCACGAACGGGGAGTGGAGTTTGATATACATCGACGGCTCATATTCACATGCGATCATAAAAATTCCCAAGCAACGAAATTCGGATGGTAGTGATACACACGAGTTTCGTTGTAATCAAGAGTATGGAGGTACTATCGACGACACGCAAGATCTCCCACAAGTGGCTAGGGAGATTGGCGACCAACTGATGCGCTGGTTGGAGAAAAGATTTGGAAAGCACGGGTTAGCATATGTGAGGATAGACGGTGTCTTGCAGGCTGCTACAACACCAGAGTCTGGGCGGTTGGAGTTTGTTACCATGGAGGTGGAGTGTATTGAGCCCATTTTGCATTGGAGCCGGAGGGGCGGAGAAGATGGGCTGGCAAGGTTTGCTGACAGGGTTATCTTCGCGGTTGATCAAGGACATGAGGGTGAAACATGATTGAAAGATTCATGATTCGCAATTTCTACCGTTTCTAAAGGGGATCGGATCGAGATTAGCCGTTTGTTATAAATGTGGATGTTTTAGTACCTAACAATGATCTCTAGTTACCCTGAACGGAGACTGTGATGTTTTTTATTTTATTTTTTTATATACCCACTACTTACTCATATTCGGCCCCAGACGGGGGGGCATGATGAGCCAGCCGAAAACCCAGCTAGATTCAAGGTGCGAGCAAGTTAATCTACACAACCGCGCGATAGAAAGCTGACAACAAACATCAAAGAGTAGATAGTGAGGCCGTGATGTTTGAGTAACTTATCAACTACTTTAGTAATATACTTCAAATTATACCAATATAGCTGTGGCTTATTCAATAGATGGCCGTAAGGCAAGTAATTCGAAATCCGGAGGGCAATTGTCATAATTTGGTTGGTCATTTTCCGATGCTTGTCTAGACCTACAGTTGCGTTGTGTACATATTTAATCGTACAATGGTGCTATACTCAAGAAGTTCAGCCTTCAACTTCATGCCACTAGCTAGAGTAAACCTCGAATTCACCTAATATCACGGGAAAGTCAACAGAATTAACTGCAAACTCGGGGCGTGGAGCAACAGGGCGCTGTCGCCACTGGTTGGCGCAGCTTTGTAAGTGACTCAGGACCAGAACCTTTTAACTAGTATATTTCAATATTCATGCATTAATTAAAGAAATATTAAGAAAAGTGAGGTACTTAAGCAATATCTTATGCATCCCACTGTGCAAATGTATAAGTACCCACTTGATGCGCCTTTTTATAACTTAATAGCCTAGCCAGGAAACAATCTTTTTTTACCAACCTCTCCACCTCACCCAGACATCACGTACAACATTTCCCCCATCAGGTTGGTCTGAATCAACTACATAGTACCAACCATGCCCGACTCCTGCGATGCACGCATGCTGTGGGAAGATCCTTATTTTGTTACTAACCTCTAGAGAAAGTCGAACCTCTGAGTCCACGCTAGGCTTCCAGGCCAAAACTCCGTGCTCTTGACTGATCTTCTTCAATATCCATCCACCATCATCAAGCGGAGCTGCTTCACTCAAAGGTTCAGTGGGCTCTCTCCAGTTGCTGACCAAGCCCCACAAATTTTCAAGGCCGTGGTTCGGGCCAGGCTCTCTACCAATTCCAGTTGTCCCAACATTGACCAGTGCCTCTGAGCGTCGGTGGTATATACTTGCTATTTCAGCGAGGATTGTCAAAGCAATGTCCTTTAATCCAATGGCGCGTGGTGCCGAAAGTATGTTTGTTGCAACTTGTTGTAAGTCCAGGATGGTGTAGACACCAGCATGTATCTCAATTTTGACACGCTTCATGTCCCTTGCTCGCTTGAGTTCTCTCTGGAGATATGCAAATGATGTGCTATTGTCGAGACCTTCAACCCCATCTAATAGATTACCCAAGACTAGCGCAGTGGGAGATGCCCCCACTGATACTGTAACCTCATCTCCAGCTTCACGCCCTTCAATGTCCATCTGTAACGCATCCAATCCACATTTTACTTCGTCAGCCAGTGACCACATTGCATCCTCAGGATTGGTTCCGAAATAGCTGTGCCCTGCATGGGTGTACACCCCTCTGAAACTCGCTATTCCAGAGTCTTTCAAGTTTGTGGCTAACTCAATCATATTTTGCAGGGAAACGAGCTCTGTCGGATGGACTCCTGCACGGCTGTATCCAGAGTCGACCTTAACAAAGATACCGTAATTCCAAGTGCTTCCGTTGTCTTCTTCGGAGGTAAGCCCCTCTAGAAGCTCCCAACAAGAAGATAGCTGCTCGTAATTGTCGACTAATACGGAAAGTCGAAGTTCCGGAAACGGCACTTTGATGAGCTTATGAAGACGAGGAAAGGAGGACGGTGGCATTGGAAAAGCATATAACACCTGAGAAACTAGATTAGCTTCTGAGATACATCTAAAATCTATACTGAATCCAGATTTACATCTGTCACAATGCCTTGCCTGATAAGGGGAATTAATCCCTCTGCCTCCGCAATAGTAGACACACAGACGCTTCCTGTTTGTTGCTCATTGAGTGAAAGTGAAGATCCAAGAAGCTGATATTTGGTAAGCTCTATCGTCTATGTCCTTCACGTTAACCAATCTGTATCAATTAATGTTGAGCCCAGGCTCTCACACACCTTATGGCTTTTGACATGGCCTCTGAAAGACAACCCAAGGGCCTCGCATGTCTTGAGCATGCGATCACAATTCCTTTTCAAGACTGCAAGATCCAGTACTGCCCCAGGAGTAGGCAGTGCGGAGAGGGACTGATCGACGAACAAGCTCGTGAGAGTTTCCTTCGACGGGGCAGGATAGAGGGTCTGGTTGACCGCGGAAGGGTCAAGTAGAACTACCATTGTAATTCGAAAAAATGTCAACCGGCTTGAGTGACTTCGACCTTGACGTATTTCTAGGTGGGAGAGGATATATACTAGTTTTATATATATCTCGGGGCTCGCGAGAGACTCCTGATTTAACGATCTATCGCGATAATTTCGGTACAGTAAAAAGCAACCACGAATTCTCGAAGTAGTTCTTCAGTAAGTGAAGTGCCTCACTTAACCAGACTATGCCCCACTCTTGATGTGCATGCAGTAAGTTGTAAAAGGTATGTATGAGAGGCTGCGAGAGAGATAAATTCAACCAGCAAAATTCTCGGCAACGTACGTCATGACGCTTATTTCGTACCACTAATCTTGCCCCATTGGGCATACCAGGGCAATATTAATGCCCAGTCTCGGCACCAATTAATGTCTATATGTGTCGCAAGTCCCCTACTATTACAACAAAGGTTTTGTTGCACTACCCGTCGATGGAGAAGGCGGCATGATATATATTGATATCACTGCTTGATTATATTATATTTCTCACACATACGGATATTATTAATGTATTAATAACATAGAAATACATATATAAACCCAAGTATGGCCATGGGGTGATATTGCAACCACTCCTAGCATCGTCTTCCAGCAAATACTGAGTATATCCTGTGTGAAGTACTCTCACCCGGTCGCCCAAAACCCTTTGTACTGTACAGTAACACCAGGATTCGAAAACGGGTAAAAGTAACGTTGAGAGCAAAGGATATAAGTACTGGGTTTTGCATTTATCCAGACGTCTCGTTCGATAGACCAATTCCTCCATAGTCTTTTAACTATAGCGATCATTACAAGTCTCTCTCCTCCCGAATATACCAAATATTCCACCATTCCGATACTCGTAACCTTGTTTTATTCTAGCCTTTTAAGTGAAATTTTCCGCATTGGGACTATGGTTAACTACATACCTACGGACATGCATGTAGGTAGGATGTAGCCGCTCTTTATAAAATGGATGTATATACGTGCTTCAGAAACTGCCGACAAGCCTAAGGGGGGGCCAGCTCAATGACCTCTGGAGATCGTAGCTATATGCTGGTGCAGGCAGCCAGGATAGTAATTGATTCCTGCCAGGATGCTTCAGATGATTAAATAGGCCGAGAATGCTAGGGATATTTCCCCTCATGAGCAATCATGTGGGGGTACCAGGATTTTCAACGTTGACGATTGTCAAAAGGAATTTGAAGGGTAATGATTATGAGTCCACTTGATTTCTAGATCTACACCCGTGTATAGACAACCTGCGCGCAGAGCTGTCTCGACCTTAAGAAATCCTAGCAGGCAGCAGTATTTATAGCCAAACGTCTGAAGATCATGAGTGGAAAGGCCTTATCATCCAATGTGACAAGACCTATTTATTACGCAGTAGATATAGGTCAGGTGATATGAATCTTGCAACAGCCAACCAGACTAGCTTTTCTCGAGTAATACACTCCTTTCCATGTTAACCTTGTCTGATCCGTGAATTACAAGCCCATGCCCCCAATTCCCCTACAAGCTCCACAACTCCAGCTTGAACCTTTCAACTAGATTCATTCCCTTCAATTCCACGTCTATTCCTACCCGTGTGCGTACAGCTGCATATCCCTCTAGCCCAGGCCCAACACCTGTCACACCGGCTTGGATGCATATAGCTCTTGTAGTACACTAAGTACTGTTGGATGGCGGAACATAACATCGTGGTGTACCGCTCGAACTTTGGATGCAATACTCCTCCGGCTCTGGCTTGCAGCAGGTGACACTATTCCCTTTGCAACAAACTGTTCCCTCTGGGCAGCAGGTATAATATTTGTTTGCCCCACCTGGGGCCGTGACGTCACAGAAGAATGTTTTCTTTGGGCAGCACACTCGCGATGAGGCCTGAGAGAGACCGATATCTGAGGCTGGTAGGGCTCTTGCGAGAAGAGGAAGAAGGAAGACGGTGGTTGCTAAACTGAGTTGCATTGTGAGTTGTGATGTGGCTGGAGGAATGGAGTGTACTGGTGTTTAGAGGCCGTGCTTGAGATGCTGGAGTTCTCTGGATTGCCTGAAGTGTTACTTAGGATGAGGATCGGGAACTATAAACGCTTCCTTAGTTCCTTAGATATACATCTAGCAGTCTCGGTATGTATACGTACGTACAGGCATGCCTACTAGCCCAGTTTGCAAATGCGAGCTTCCGGAACCCCCCACATAAGTATGCATACATACGCCTCCCTATCGGCTAATCTGTGCTCCCTCAGGACTCAGTGCCTCTGTTCAGAAGTAAGATCCGAAGATCAAGCATAGTAGCCCGAAGCACTGACAGTTAGTTACACAGGCTTCGTACTACCCAAGGCATGATAAAAGATCTGCAGTCTGAAGAACCAGTCAAATAAGTCCGAAATCGCTATGGTTCCTTTCTAGCCAGGTGAAAACCAGGCCGATACCCGAGTAGGACTCTAATATAAGTTAGTTCATCTCATATCGTGCTAATTGGATAACATTAACGTGCCTGTAATATGATCGAGGCTATTGAACTCTACAAGGATACTTAACATATCAATAATCTGAGCTGCCGTGGCCAATGACCAGGCTGTATGTGTCCAATTGCAAGAATCGGTGGCCTCTACCTCCTGCCCCCTCACTCCGGGACTATCTATATATCTTAATTAGCTTATGGATTCTTTCGTTCCTATCTAGTCTGGTTGGCACAAGCCGCTCTCCTAGAACCTCTCTATTCATTCATGATCGTCCTCTTGATAAGTACAGTCTCGGGTAAGTAGCACCGTATCGGTATCTTTGTAGTACGACATATTTACCTACAGCTAGGTAAGTAGATATCTCGGTACATTTCAGCTTGAATTTGTGTGGGATGTATGCTCACGTTAGCCCCCCAAAAACTTCATTCGAACTGGTGGTTCGTATTAATATTTCTAACTGGCTTGCTAGCTGACAACCAAGATAATCCGTTTTCGGGCTCTTCACCCCGAAGATAAAGCAAGACTCGGAGCTAGGAAGCAGACCTCAGATCATCTATGGCGATACGATACTGGTGTTCTAGTGCTTATTGCAATCCGACATTGGTATCGATATTGGCTGCCTGAAGCCTCAGTGTGACAGTGTGGCGCAAGACCTATCAAGTAATGAGCCACTATAATCTGATGCCCCTATCTCTCCAACCAGACTACTATCTCCCGGGAATTCAGCTTGCCAGAAGTAGTATTAAGAACCTTTGAACTTCTCCTAGACTATGAACTTCTTATAACTAGGTCGTTGTTGCGCCTTCCAACTCCCCCACGCAGGACAGGAGGTATCGAGTTGAGCCTTCCGTCATCGAACGCATATATTCCGACGGTTTTGACACTTCCACCAATTCAGCCGTGACAGTCTTCTGTACCTGTATTACCCCCTCAAGCCCACTTCGTCAATCTCATCATGTGTCGGTTCCCTCTCCATATCGGGGCTCTCCTTCTTGCCGCAGTTGTTCTCGCCGCTCCAGCGCCATATATAGCCCCCAGACATGCCCCAACAACGTGGCATGGTGTACGTTTAGCGGACCAGACTGTCACTTTTGCTGTTATCTCTGGGTAACAAACGCTGGGTTGTGCAAGCCAGTTCTGAACTCGGTGGGAAAACAAGGAATATGCAACGGTGGAAAAGGGTATACCTGGTCTTGCTGGGGAGAGCCAGGGGTTGGAGTGTGAGGTTATTGATGGATTTGATGTACCCCCCCAAGGTTGTACAATGTTGTGGAACGTACAGTCCCATTCAGGAACTGTCTGGGATGCATAAATGGGGGTCTGCATAACCCGTTCAGGTAGGTTGCATAAATCGGCTATTTTCTATATTCCAGGCGGCAATAGGCCGGCTGGGATGCCCGGCGGTCATAAGATGAGGTTGGAGATATCGTTTTGTCTGCCATAGGCAAAATAACCCATTTATGCAACCTGAACCGGTTATGCGCGCCCTAATTTATGCATCCCGGACAGTTCCTGAATGGGACTGTATGTAGTCTGGTTGTGGAACGTTGTGCTGGGAGGAGCGAATAGGGCACTCCGATCAACTCTTTGCCGTATTTTGGTTGCATTTCTTTTTCGCAGTTACTTTCTTACACCCCATTCTGGAGGAGTGTGGTTAATAGACGATAGGTTGGATGGACGACGCCATACCCTGTTCTGTTAATGTTGCTACATTACCGTACATCATGTTTTTACCGAAAGGAATCTCCTATCTAAGGGGCTGGGCTCACATTGTTACCAGGCACTGGGCGAAATGTTACCCCAGAGTGTATCTCGTGTCGGTTGATATAGAGCCGTTCAAAGCTTGCTATACGGAGAAAACGAAATGGGTATTCTCGATAGCACAAAATAGTCTTGGTGGTATGAAATAGAATCTGATAAAATTAGAGATTGCATCTGATTACAACTAGGTACTGTAAGTATACTAACCTCATATGGTTACCTAGCTCAAGAAAGTTCCAGAAGCTTCTCGCACTGCATATCCATCGATTTCGAATGCTGATGTCATTTTCGAACAATGTAGCAACTCTAGAAACCTCTACTTCATTCACGTAATCTCTCGCGCCTCCCAGCGCGTATCGAACAGTCATCAACCGCCATATGGAGAGGGCCTGGACGGAAATGGGTGGCCATATAGAGGGCCTGGAGGGGGACGGGTGGTATAAAGGACCCTTTGATTGTGACGGAGTTTCTTTTCACCATCATCTTCATCCGATATCAATCAACCAAGAACAACTCCTACCAACCGTTCCTACAAGCAGCTCCTATAAGCAGTTCCTACAAACAGCTCTTTACTCCAAACGAATACATTTTGCTGACATATAACCCTCCCCTTCGAAGCCCATAAACACTTCAAGTTCGAGTAACTCGCAGCAAACCCACCTCCCGAATATCAAGAGCCAAAATGCCACTCTTCCCACGTTTCGTCCCCCACACCTCCCAGCGGGGCCGGGCTTCAAATATCCCAGACATGTATACTCTCATCTCTCAGCTCGCTGCAGAGCAAGCGAATACTTCTTCCTACCACCACCAATCACCGAGTCACCCTTCCCCAGGCAACGCAACTCACCACCATGGCGATTCCCACGTTAGGGCATTCACTCCAAGTTTCGATGTCATCGAGACCAAGGATGCCTATATCCTCGAGGGAGAGTTACCAGGCCTGAGTGATAAGCGAGCTGTGGATATCGAGTTTACGGACCACCAGACCTTGTTGGTTAAGGGCAAGATTGAGAAGGTTGCCACGACTGCTTCGGCAACGCAATTTGAAGCTATCCAAATCACTTCCGGAGAGGAACACCATGAGGATGTACCACGACCAAAGACTCCTCCGAAGCCAACTGTCGAGGACGTTATCGATGAGGATGATGACGGAAATTCCAATATCTTAACTCCCACATCTACTATTGTGAGCCAGCAAGAGAAGAAGCCCGAGCAACTTCCAAAGAAGGAGCAGATTAGGTACTGGGTAAGCGAGCGGACTATCGGGTCATTCCAGCGGACTTTCAGCTTCCCGGGCTTGATTGATCAGGACAAGATTACGGCGAAGCTGGAGAATGGTATCTTGACTATTGTGGTACCAAAGAGGCAGAAGCTGCCTTCTAGGAGGATTGAGATTCAATAAACGGTCTCGGAGTCATAAAGATGTTCTTCTTGCGAGAATTTTAATGGGGTTTCTTTACTGTGCTAATTCTTAAACTTGTTTTGTTATTACTGGCTTAACGACTTGTTCTCTCTGGCTTGTTTTATGTTTTCGAGACAGCGGCATACTAGCGGCGAATGATTTCAGGCCCTGCCCTTTCCTATAGATGATTTGTATTTGCTTTGGAGTCTACACACTATGTATGAGTGAATGCAATTGTGGAATAGTTTCATCTGGTACTATGGGAATTAAATAAATCTCTTTAATTGAAATATAATAATGCTATAATCTTGGTCTTCGATTCCCCTCCACCCGAACATTTGAAATATAGATCTGCACCTGATAAAATCCAGGAAAAATGTTCTCTTGCTGCACGGGGAGACTGCGAGAATGGCAGCGTGGACTAGTCTACTCGATCCCCATCTATGGCTACAACTATTCTAGAAGATAATCTAGCTTGCTCAACGGATTTGGAAAAGGATATTGATGGACGTGGATCCGCCAATACCCCGATACATATGTACATGTAATTGCACACCGGATACACAGGGGCGAGATTTTGATACGGATAAGGTAGGGGCCGAGAAAGCGGCGATCCAGTTTGATTACCTATTTCACGATCGCGTGTTTTTTGCAGCACGATTAAGGGGAAAAAAGTTCTTCGGGTCGGATTTCGAATAGGGTTGCTCTAAGCTCGGAGAAAAAAATCGAACCAAAATCGGGTTATTCTCGTTCGAGGTCATGAATCATTCTTTTGACGCTGAGTACAATCGACGCTTGTGACCCGAGCATTTTCCAATTTGTCAGTTTCCCAATTGCAAATCAACGGGCGGAACAACAACAAGCGCGGCAGTCCTTCAACTCCTCAGGATCAACAATTCCTACTTCAACCAGCACCAATACAGCCAATACACCATCACACTCTCACACCCTCACCCTCCTCCGAACTTCAACACAGCACACCTTCTCCTCTCAAATCTGAATTAGCTGCAGACGCCACCCCAAGGAGTCGACCTCGCTAGCCATGCCGGCACAAACCCTCCATACAATCACTCGGGCTGATCTCGCATCCCACAATTCAAAGGAATCCTGCTACATCGCGATCGGGGCTCGGGTTTTCGACGTTACGGAGTTTCTAGCTGATCATCCCGGGGGGGAAGACCTCGTGCTGGAGTATGCCGGGAAGGACGTTTCCGAAATTCTAGAAGATGAAATCAGCCACAAGCATTCTGAGGCGGCGTATGAGATTCTGGAGGAGTATGTCGTTGGGAATCTGGATGAGGGTGAGGATAGCATCACCACCACTAGCAATGGCAATGGCAATGGTGTAGCGAAAACAGCCAATGGATCAGTAAAAGTCGATGGATTTGAGAAAACAGGGCTGGCTTCGGAGGAGGATT
>Ga0307511_10005505_pt1 | contig 12872 bp, 11 predicted proteins | sample 13_EM_MG_FD_200266 | JGI IMG/M metagenome (GOLD analysis project Ga0307511, IMG submission 200266) | Populus trichocarpa ectomycorrhiza microbial communities from riparian zone in the Pacific Northwest, United States - 13_EM | ecosystem: Host-associated > Plants > Roots > Unclassified | place...
CTCACTCAGTAAATATACCCTTCCCCCCATCCTCTCCGCCTCTCTCACTGCATCCACCGTACTCTCTGGGCTCTCCCCATTCCATACAAGCCCCACAGGAATATCTCTCTGCTTAGCCAGCGCTACTCTCGCAAACTCTACCTGCTGCATTCTGTCATCACTGAGTTTCCAGAGATGGGGGTTTGTAGGAAACTGGCTAGAAACTCGGTGGCCGGGTGATTGTTCTGGTGTGCTTTGGGGTGTATTTTCTAGTTCGATAGCCGAATCGAGGAGCGTGCGGGGAAGGAGCTCAGAGGAACATTTGTATGCCCAGGAGGAGTAGGTTGGTTCAACATATGTGCGGGGTAGGGCATCCCGGGGGAGATGGTTATGGTGTTTGTAGAACCCACAGATCCATGAGAGATGTCGTTCAGTTCGGCTTGGAAAGTCTTGTGTAGCATCTCCTCCAGATGTGCTGAAGCTGCTTGTTGTGCTGCAGCTGCTGTACTGCCTCTGAAGCTGAGGGTGGTGGGCAGGACATCCTGTGGCGGTAGGCATTTTGACCTCGGAGTGTGAGCGAGATATTAGCGGCGGGTACGGGCAAGCAATCATCGTCTTTATGATGTCACTTGTTGGTACCCGGCCAAGGCCATTTGGAGGACAGTCATGAAGAATAAGGCACGATACATGGGCAACTCCTCTTGCCCGTGTCTCTCGTGGTAGGAAAGTAGGTGATGCTAGTCCCAACAGAATATTTCCACCTTTTTCCCAGCTAAGAACTATAGGCTTCCGGGGAAGCTCCAGGGTGATGCAAAGGTATTCTAGGAAGTAGACTAAGTCATTGACGTATGTTTTCCGGGCAGTATATGAGTCAATGAGCTCGTGTGGCAAGAGAGGTGAGGAGCCTAGATAACCGCGGTGATTGTACCTAACTGAGGCATTAGTCGCTGAGTATGGTGTGCGTGCTGGTATCACAAGGGAGAGAAGAGTGGTGAGAAGACAGGTAAAAGGTACTCACGTTATTATCCGTAATGCAGGGTGATTCGCTGTCAGAAGTGGTGAGAATATTTCTGCACGACAAAAATAGTATCAAATTAGCTACACTTTCCTAATGCGGTAGTCGGTTCGCCCTAGCCACACCGGCTGAGGAGGCGGTGCTCGGCTGAGGGTAAAATGGTATAAAATGGTAACAAAAATATTAATGGACCTCGTGCAATATAGACCAAGACAGTAAAGGTAAGCTCAAAAAAAACAAGGTTGGACGGAAGATACAGGGAATGTGTTGGCTCTAACTACCCTAGCTGCTCATACCTTGGTTGAACATTACCCCATGCACACACACCATTGTATCATAACCCTCATCACTTTTTGTGGATTGTGGTTTGCCCGAGTCCTGATAGCTAAGGTGTAGTCCGTTATTCAACTTTGCAATTGGCATTTTGTTTTCCTTGGGGCTTTGCTGTGTTACTGCTTTGGAGGGGTCCAGAGGGAACGGTCTCTCAATGTCGTGAATCCTAATCTTGCTGTAACCAACCGCAGATCCGATGCCTATGGAAACTGTCTTGTCTGAGCTCTCTACCACAGAGACAAGATGTCTTCGTGACCTTATATCTTTTCCACAACTGACGTTGGATTGATACTCTTTGTATCAGATGCCACTCAATCCCAAGCTGCATCAATATTAGCGAGCATGCTTAGGTGAAATTTAAATGCAATCCCCGCGGCGCCATGGCACACCTTCGCCCCCCAGTAGAGTTAAACTGCAATGAAGAATTCGTAAGAGAGAGGGGTGCAACTTACTGTGTATCTGACTGATATATATCCAATCCCGGATTTATGTATCAGCTCTACCGGGGGGGGGGCAGAAATGTGGATGTATAATGTGCCGCCGACGTGCCTAAAAGAGCTTTGCTGTTTCGTGTGTTTGCTGGCTTGTTCTCGACAACACTGTTAACAGCCTTGTATGTATCCTACTCAAACTGCACAATTGCTTCCGCTGTACCCTACTAAAGTCCAATGGGCATCGAACGGAGGACGCGCCTGTATATAAGTATCCGGAGGGCATGGGGGGGATTGTCTTTGCCATTGACCCATCCCCATATCGTTGCCCCTTCCAGTACTCATAGCTTACTCAACCGATCAACAGAGACCGTCCTCCCCGCCCCTCGCCTCCCCATAAACGGCAAGAAGCAGAAGCTAGACATGCAGAGCAGTTGCAATTCCTTCAGCTTCTTTCGTTCCCTGTTGCCATGCGGATATACCGCTTAACTCGGGTTAGGTAATTTACCTTTTGAAAGTAAGGTGAGGTCAAAGCTGCAATGGCAGGTGTAAGCATGCATTGGTCCTGTGGGGTATCGGGCTTGCAAGGGCAGACTAAGGCATGTAAGATAGTGGTATCTAGGTATGGGTGCAAATCATAGGGATGGGCCTGGGGCACTCCCAACCAGAGGATGCAGAGCTCTGGCGGCCCATGCCAGTCTAGAATTCAAACCAGATACTTGGTTCAGGCAATTGAGATGGACGGTCAGCTCGTACATTCCACCGTTATGGTGATACATAAGTAGTAAGATCAGTAATAAGACACGTTGATAGAAAGGTGCCCCAGTCCCTGCAATGCATGAAGTTTGGTCGGTAAGCAAGCAACATAAACTCCCGCTGCACCAAAGGGCAAATACGTATAGATAACATTTCATCCCATTGTTTGCGGCGAATCTCGTTTGCCCCCTGATGTGATCTGCTGTTATTTGCATATACGAGCTCAGGTGGTGAAAATAAACCTGCGTACCAGCTGTATGATAACACTGAATTGTGCAAGGTGATTGCTTCCTCGCAATTGTGCAACCACGATTTGAATAAGCCATAAACTGATTGTAACCCGATTTGTATTATCCTCATGATGACTAAGGTCCCGGCAATGCCAAGCAGACTGCAAGTTCATGCATGTAGTCCCACATCAATTTAATTCATTTAATTTTGACTGTACCAGCAGGACCCGGGTCCTATGATTTTCTATGATCAGCTCCATCTAGGTAGACCTTCGGATAGACGGTAAGATATCAACAATGCCATAGCTCGCAAGGAGTCAGCTAGCCATGATCACGCTTTGCAAAGTGTTTAACGACGACCAATGTAGGCATAAACAAAGAGTCCATCTACTAATAGTCGGTACTAGATATTACCTGTAGAAAAATTATATTCTCACTGTTCACCCCTAATTCATGTCCATACTCTTTGAGGGAGGGCGGAGGAGCTTCTCGAACACCAGTTCTAAGCTTGTTGGCCACCTATATGTAGCTACCCACACTTTTGATAATATGAATTAACTCGCGGAGAAAGGGTCCCATCTCCGTCATAATCCAGAACGTGCTAGCCAAACCGTATCAAGTACCCATGCAGAGGGTATATTAAGTAAGGGGATATATGGGCAGAGGTATTGATAGGGTATGGATACTAAGGGAGCACAAAAGCAGGAAGCCTAATAATACTAACCAGACTAAATACTGGGCACCAGAACATAATGATGGTTGATTTACCCTATGGAATTGTATGAAAGGATGAAAGGCAAGCGCAATTGAGTATGAGATATTCTCCAAAACTTATTTTTGTTCATCTTCGTATAGAATAAGCCTCCAACGAAAACTAAGCATGAGAACAAGCTTCTTCAGCCTGAGTGTGATCAAATGTGGTTGTCTGCAAGGGGTGGCTCATATATATTAGAGAGCCAATATTCAACTATATTAAGCGTATATGCATAAGTAGATACAGCGTACTACATGCACAATACAGGGTCCTACCCAGGAGGATCTCGTTCGGAACCCGGGTCACTCCATGAATTTGAAGATGGGTGCAGAAAACTACTCGGTACGAGCTAGAACAGCGCCAAGCCTTTGCGTAACGACTACGTCTCGGCATAGAACAACAGCCTGCTCTAGTCGACGTTCATTCTTGTATAGATGGTGCGTATACCAGTGACAACAGGTTTATTAATCGAACCAGACCCTCTCCATAACCAGGACCTGCCTTTTCAGGATAAAATTTCGGATAAAGGTTGGTAGCCCGCCAGGCTAAAAGGTTGGTATTCAGTTTTTAGACCGGTAGCGAAATTTCAATCCTCAGCTGAATCCTCATCAGATGCCACTAACTATAATAGGGGGCTTGTATCTAAAAGAGGAAGTACATTCTTCATCTAACTATACCAAAATGGTAATTGTTCAGAACTTTTGACTACTTATTTAGGATTCAATTTGAGAAGACCGCTTAGAAATCCCTTCTGTATTGTCTCAGCCTCGGTCTTGTTTTATATTATTAAACTCAGGTCAGCTATAACCCCGTCAAATGCTACAACTTGAACATACTTTATCAACTCAATGGAGATCTTCTGCCTATTGCCCTTCATGGATTGTGAGGTATTCCCTGATCTGGTGCCGATATTCCCAGTATCTACATTTTGAGTCTACCAAATCCAGCTCGCTTAAGATCTATGCAGACAGGATCGAAATCTCACGCATAGACCCTGGTCATGTGAGCTGTGTCGTGAATAACACTTGTACCACACCAAGCACAAATGTAGTCTTGCTGCCGTACAACATGAGGTTCGAACAACATCACCATGGAACTCGGTGGGCGATTGCCAATGATTGGGTGAACGTACACAATTACTACATGTCACATAAGTAATATCACGACAGAAGAAATGGGAGCCACTGGATCATGCTATTAGGCTATCTAGGTATAGTGTAAGCTCTTTCGGGATATCTTTTTGATATATTATGTCACCAATGTTGACGATCTATTCATGGCTCGAGTGTAGTGCAGGGGCACTGTAAGCATGCATGAACGGGCTTAAACCTGAAAATTCTTGGAGACGAAGGCTGATTTGAATGCAGGGGCACTTAGACAATCTCGAGGGGCAACTTGACTTTCGAGACACCATTTAGAGATATCAAATGTTGGCTGAGATGTGCCGCTGGCATGACGAGGCAGAGGTGTAGGTACCACTGTTACCTGCTAATCCCTTCATGGAGGCTTCTAGTCTGCCTTCAGCTTGCAATTCCCAATGGGAATTGGGCGGTGATGTGCGCCTCGTCGAGATCGGCTTATAAACCGGCATACATGAATTTGCAAGGGTGCGTGCAATGCAGTGGAAGCCGTTAGGTACATAAGTACCTACTTCGAAAGCCATCCCTGACCTTAGATGGCCATCTCAGCATGAACGTTGCTTACTGCAGCCAGGGTCCACACAGTAGTATAATTAAACCTCAGCAATAGGAGCCTTTATGGCAGGTCTGTCAATCCTGCCTTTAATTGAAGATTTGCCCTATCCTTTCTAAATAGGTACGTACCCTCTGCCCGTCGTCACCTCCATCACTGGTACATAACATTTTGCGAAAATTTTTGAGGGATCTTGCAACACCAATGAGTGTCAATGGCTATATTCTAGCTGCACTGTCCAAGGCATAGCCAACTCCTAGCAAACTGCTGTGTTTGAATACCTCCAATTGATGGTAAGGTAGTACCAGAATCGAGAAAAAATCCCAATACGTAGAGCCGAGTGCCCAAAGGAGAAACATGGAGTGTAACGAGTAATACAAAAACGAAGAAAAGTGATACGCTATACAGGTAGCATTTCAGGAAACATGCAGGTGTGATTATCGGTTTATACTGAAGCGTCGAAATCGTTTAGCTAATCGTTCATCTTCGGGGTGGCGATTGCCATCATCAAAGAGGTTGTGTTTGGGAGGGCGCTCACCGCTCTCCCTGAGAATTGTCAGAAGCGTTTGCCAACCGGGCGTTTGCTGGAGGGCCACTCCACTCGATAAGTCATGTTTACTCGCAACTTCCGCTAAAAGTTTTTCTTCATTCTGCAATGTATTGACCCCGTCGGCAGATAGTTCCGGAGATGACATCGTTAGCAGAATATTCCATATTAATGCAACGACAGAAAGAGATTAAAAAAAGGATTCAGTGGTTAGCAAATTGGTAAGAAAAAGATGAGTTAATTTCGGCATATTGAGTTTTATGTGGATCGCAAAGCAAAAGGTGACATAAAGCTCAAGTGGAAGTACGAACCTCATCGAGAATCCCCATTGTATGTAAGAAACACAACATATGGAAATCGCTAACAGCCTGCACAGGATCCTCATGGGCTTTACTCAGCTGCTTCGCTACAGCACCCAAATCTTGACCTTGGCCAATGATCTCACGATTCTCCACAGGGAATTGGCCCTTTGGAGCGATGAACATAGGATCCGGGTTGTGTGGAAACCCGTGCGTTAGAGTCACTAACAAATAATCCACAGGGAACGAGACTTTGGCGTTTTCCTGGACGGATGCACCATATTCGTTGATTCTCCGGTAGAAGACCTCAGGAATATACCGACTACGTTCATCTTCTTCACGTACCAACATAACGGTTGGATCCGCACTTGGCTCGACTATATCAGCCCTGACCATTTCAACAGCTGTATTGCTGACCTGGTATGATGCAACATCGATTCCCCCCTGTTCATTTCCAGAAACAACACAGGTTACGAATTTGGATCCAAACCTCCCAGTTTCACTCCATTTGGATGGGTTAGAGTGTGCGGCCTGCAGTCGTGCGGCAAAGGCAATCTCAAGTGATGATAAAAAGTAAGAGTCGATATGACGCTTACATAACACAGTACCTTGTCCTGTGCCATCGTCCACGAGGTCTGTGAAAATTACTCCAACCTATATGCGAGATACGAGAAAGTCAGTCGGCAGATAGCTCGTTGCATCACATCATGGAAATCCTTAAAGGAAACAAAAGAATGTTATAGGGTGGGGGCACAACCTTTTGTAAGCCACACAACGCGGCAACTTCATCCGCGTCTTTTTCACCTTCCCATGGCGAGCTGAGAGTAACTCCATCAGTTTCTCCAACCTGGGGTGCCTCGTATATTGCCTCTACTACTGCTTTGATTCCCAGCGGAACTTCCGAATATGGTGCGTATCGGCCGTACAAGTAGCCTATCCTTTGACTACCACTTGCTCGCCAAAAGTTGATGAAGTTATCGATTAAGCCTGGGTCAGAGAATTCAACATGATCCACCATTCGAAACTCTTGTGGTTTTAGGGTGATAGCACTTGGTTGACATTTTGCACAAATTCCGTCTGGCCATGGAGCATGCCCTGATGGACATTGCTTTTTCACCCTATAGTATGGTTCCGTTAATGGTGGTATATATGATGTTGGATTTTCTGGCTTGTTCGTGGTCGTGTTGATCTTCTTGAGGTAGGAATGAAACGAAAGGTGTTTGATCTTCTTCTCTGCAAGATATGCAGCGTCGTACGGCTCTAATGGCATGCAGTAATCACACATCCCCTTCGCCCCATGCTTACACATCTTGTGGTCTCTCCCTCTTGGTATTCTCCCATCCTGTTTCCCAAGAGTGTTGTCTATCGGGTCTTGCTTGACTGACTCCCATGGATTTGCCAGTTTCTTGATGTCGTCTTCCGGGCCTTTCGGCATAAGTGAGACATCTTCTCCTGGACGGATTGCCTGACCATTAAGCCGACCACTGGACTGCTGGGGGTTTGATTGAGGTTTTGTTTCTTTAACCCCATCATCATCTTTGGAATAGCTGAGAAAGAGCAGGTCTCCATGTCTGCAAAACAAGTGTTAGTCAGGAGCTGGTGAAGGAATATCCGCCATATCCCTACTTCAAACCTGCATCTTTGATCGATATCCCACTTAAAGCACTTAGAGGCCTAGTCTTTCCGTTATGTGGTGCATCAGAGATGACAAGAGATGATGGATTAACTCCAGGTAAGAGAACACCCATCAACTACAAGCCCCTCGCAGTATCAGTATATAATCAACAGCATATATTTGAATAGCATGGCCGAGTATATGATGCTCCGTAATTACCTTCTCTGTAAGTATCGAGATATCCTGATCTGGCTGAACTTCAATCCGGTAGGCTCCATCAGGAGATCGAAAACGGAGTATCACCATTAGAAGTATATACACCTGTAGGTGGTGACAGAGGGTAAATAGGTCTGATTGAGGACAGAGGCTTTGAGGGGTATTAACTGTGTGCGATTGACTGTGAAGCTGGGATGCTGAGAGCACAAAGACGTAACTGACAGGACGGTCACGTGGATTGCGTAAGAACAAAGTTTTGTCTTAGTCAGCAAGTGAACTAAACTTTACATAGAGGACACGGTGCCTTTGCAGCCGCATTTGGTGTACTTTAATGAGTTGAATGTTCACCAACTTACACCACGAAACTAAGTACTTGCAGCAAACAAACAATTGTTCGTCGGTATTCTCATCCGGAGTTGAAGAAGTTTGTGTCGAAGATCGCAGAGGGCTCTATAATATCAATAAGGGGATTTTGTAAACCCCCCGACTCAGTCCTTGCACGCAAGTAGCTCCGAATTACCATCCTTCGAGGCCAAACAAAGGACACCTACCTCATTTCTTTCCTGCAATGGCGAAGCTTAGCATACTCGCCCCTCTGGTATACATTGCCGTTCTTGTGGGGTCTTTGGCAGTGTTCTCATCACTGTACCGGAAGCGAAAAGCCAGTATGTACCACTTTCTTCAATCACCATATCTGTGCTAACATAGTAACTCAGATAGAGCTGCTTCTCTTGAGCCCTGGTTCCCCACTCACACCGCTCGCGATGTCTACCTTACCCTTTTACATATGGACCCTCCCGTTCCAGCCTCTCTCCTCAAGGCCGCCCTTCTCCGCCGAGCTACCGAAGACATTCACCGAATAATTACTATTCGTTCGGCAAAACAGGCTTTGGCGCAGCTCCTCCAACGGGGTAGTATTGGGGATGACCTTTGGACCAGATTCACTGCGGCTGAGAAAGAAATCGAAGAGGTATGAACCCATCACTACTACTTACATCCCACCTGAAGATATTCTAATATTCCCCTCCTAGGAACTCCGTGATGTCGTCATGGAAGCCAATGCCTTCAAACAGGACTGGGGTGCGACCATTTTCCAAAGCGCCAATGAAATGCTCCTCAACGAAAAACTCCGCGAGCGTGCTGCCGAAGTCGTAACCCAAGCTGCCAACGAGCGTGCCTGGTGGGACGAAAAACGTGAACGAGTCCAGCGTGAGCTCCTTTCTTCAGCCTCAGATTCCCCAGCAATTTCCAACGCAACCCCCACAACATCTGGTACTGGAAGCCAAAAGAGTGAGGAAGAAGTGCTTATTGTCGATGAGGAGAAGACTCCAAACCCAGCTGTCACTGCAGGAGGGCTCAGGCCAGGCACACCGAGTAAAGCAGCAGCGAGGCCACAGACACCGACGACTCCGGGTGGGAGAAAGAAGGGTAAGAGGGGCACACCAAAGAGATAATTTCCTTGTTCGTTCCTGACCGGATTTTTTCCCTTCATAATTCTAGATTAATGAGGGGATTCTTCTTTGTGAGGAGGAGTATTGTGAAGGCTGTCAGGTGGTCTCTGTGGCTGGAATGATATTATATCAAATTTGATAACTTTCCTTTATGATAAACTGGAAAAAGGTTAGGTGAAAGGTGGGGTAAGAGGTACGAGGCCTTAGATTGGTTTTTACTATTACCATTTATTTCTACGTCTCGGTTCCCCTCCAGTTTGAGTTTTTACAGCCTGGTTTTTTCTGTGCATTCCCTTTGTTTATACGTTTTTGTTTGTGCTCCGGTTTTTTACTCGTTTGGGGGAGTTTTTGCTATACATCTATTGCTTTGTGCTCTTTTGCTCTGTAATGGAATGGGGTGATCTTTTCTGTTCCTACGAGTACCTTTTTATTAGGTAGTTATGTTTGGAAAGAGAAAATCAGTTAGATGGTTGTTTTCCGCGAGGCCCATGGTCTTCGAAAACGGTCCCAATGTAATGGGTACTACTAGCTATAGCTACTTAGGAATTGTGGTTCATGGTTGTGATTGCACTGCTTTTACACAGTTGCTCTTTTAGGTTAGTCACCAATATTGTGCTGTAATATTTATAGTTACCCTGAACGCGCTAGGGTCCGCACCAAAATCATTAATCCAAGTCATTTAAAATCTTCAATGCACTCTATATAAGAGCTAAGTTACTGTTACCTATCATGATAGCTAAGTGTATGAAATACTTTCTCCTGAATTAAGTTTAACTCAAGGGCTTATGGAAGGCAACTTCTTTGAGAGCCTGACCTTCTTGGGGCTTTACAAGGTGTCGCATTAATCACAGGAGCGGTAGACTACGCATTAATTTGTCAATGCCGAACCCATAAGGGACTAGTTAGAGAGATATTGTACTTGAGGCAAATTCAATCTGAAGATATTCAAGGCACCTACACTAATGGCTATGAATCAAATGAATAAAGCAACAAGAGGGATCTTTAAGACCCGTGCACCTCAGTCCAACTCGCCTTTCCTAAATCATCTACCCAACATTCTATTATCATGTTTCCATACCCGTAGATGTAAATATCCCGCGCATTTAGCAGAAGACCCAGGCACCCGGGCACGATTGGCCCATTTAGTGTCGCGAGCGTTCTCTATTACCCTGAGTTTTGTTTTGGGTTCCGAAGTCATGTTTGGCAGGGGGCAGCTCAGGGTAAGTCTGATCTCATCGCTCAATCTTGGCCACCGTCCATTTTCCCCCGGAGAAAAAAGCAAAAAGAAATAACAACTCAGCTGGGAATTGAATCCAGATCACCCACTTTCTGCAGCCTTTAGCAGGTCGTTACGTAGTAGGGGGTCATACCATTAGACCATTAGACCACTATGCCTTTTTGATACTGGTGCCCTATCCGAGGTTATTTGAATATTTGAATAGTAGCATAGACTAACCCTTGGCCTTCAGCTCAACTTTCCAGCGTAGATACAGATACTGCTAAGTGTTGCTTATGGGTTACTACGGTAGGATAGCATATGCCTTCAGCATCATAGTTGCTAGGGAGGATGATCACGGGTTAGGGACCCATTCGGTTCAAATCTTTTTTTTTTGTGAGCTCATTACTCGTATGCACATCAAATAGGTAATTAAATCGAGTAGCCCACCAAATGAAGTTCTTTTGGTAGAGGCAAGGGGCTTTACATTACATGCTACGGTTGAAGAAAGACCCCTCAAGGACGCCACAACCTTTTTTACTGATCAGTTAATACTCTATCCCCAACTCGCAAAAGTGTGGATGTGGTTAGCACGTAAATCCCACATTAATCGAGCTATGTATACTGTATGTAGTATTACCCTGAACTATGAGCATAGAATCTCCGTTCAGAAACTATCCAGGGCGTATAAAACTGGGGTTCTAGCAGCAGTGAGACAGGCTGGAAGAGAACTGGTGCTTGAGGGTGGTCTCAGCGTGGAAAAGGTCTCCCCGGCCGCGCCCAGTTTTATGCATCCCGGACACATTCTGAGTGGGGATGTAGGTAAACATGTACAAAACCTGTCTGAGTGTCTATACTTGTAACGAAACATAGTAAGCAGTAAGGACTTGAGGTCTATTCAAACTACCCTTTATTAAGCTGTCTTCTAAAGCGGGTACAATATAACTATAAGGTATGCTATCGTATACTATATTTACTTCTCCACTTCTGCCACGCCACCATCAAATACCTCCTTACATAACCACCTTGCCAACCTCCTCCCCCCTCCCCTCAGGCACCTTCTTCAAAATCCACACCATATCCTCCATCTCCACCCCAACCCACCACCCCTTCAACACCGGTCTCCCGATCTTCTCCAACATCCCCCACACCCTCGCTACTGCATTCTTCCACCCTGGCCCCGTACACGCCTCTCCACTACGCAACCCAGTCTCTTCCCCAAGCCGATAAACCCTTACTCTCTTCAATCCCCGAACTACATCCACGACTTCCCACTTCCCAATTACCCTTGCTGAGCCAGACGAGGAGAGGGCCCAGTCGATGGAGTCCCAGAAGGAGGGGGTGAGGAGGGTCGCTGGGGTTTCGGTTTTGTCGAAGCGGATTTGAGACGAGGAGGTGGTGGTTGAAGGGGAAGTTTCAAACCATTCTTTCTCTTTCTCTTTCTCCTTGCCCGAGGACGGTAGGGGATAGAGAGGCTCGTCTTGGAGGAATCGGGTTGCGCCCGTCATGCACACAGATACATCGAGGTGCACAGTAACAGGCCCTCTGTGGGTATTTGGGTACTGAGGGAGAAGGGTATGGAGCCGTGAGAGTGCCTCCCCACCAGGATAGTTTACAGAAGAAATCAACAACATCGCTGTACTTCCTGCAAATGTAGCAACCACCGAGGTTACAAGCAGAAAAGCCATCCCTGGAGCCTTCCCGCGGCGGACCCAGATCCAGTTGGCCCCAAGCGCAGCAGAGAGGGTAATATGTGGGACTACATAAACAATAAACCTCCACTCCTTATGAGCCAGGTACGAATACCCTGCTACAAATGTTAACACAGGGAGTAACAAAGTCGCCGCCGGCCTACTCAGCGCAGGCCGTGACAATGCAATTGGCAAGAGAAACAGTAGAACAAATGGGTTCATTAACAGCTTGGGTATACTCGATGTGAAATACGTATACCAAGGACTTGTACCCCACTGGGAAGCTGAGCCTTCGACGGCGTTGAAGTGGAATGCGCTGTACTCTGGCCAGACGAGGCCAAGGGATTTTGTGAGGATAGGAGTAGTGAATATGGGCGGGGTGATTTTTGTGGAGTAGGATTGCCAGAAGAAGGAGTCGATGGTGAGGGTGAGAGCGAGCCCTACGGCGGCGCCGCAGAGGCCAGCGGGGATGATTACCCGTGGGATGGAGGTCCGTCGTTGAAGAAGTAGGGAGAGGATTTGAGTTATGAGGAGGAGGGCGATTTCGGAGCGGAAGATGATGCAAGTTATGGTGAGGAGGTAAATGCCGAGGCGTTGGGAGCGGTGGTAGGAGCGGATGCTTTGTGTGGGGGTGGAGAGGAATTGTT
>Ga0307511_10005506_pt1 | contig 12869 bp, 17 predicted proteins | sample 13_EM_MG_FD_200266 | JGI IMG/M metagenome (GOLD analysis project Ga0307511, IMG submission 200266) | Populus trichocarpa ectomycorrhiza microbial communities from riparian zone in the Pacific Northwest, United States - 13_EM | ecosystem: Host-associated > Plants > Roots > Unclassified | place...
ATCTGACGGTGTTAGGGGCTATGGAGGTGTCGGAGACGGGGGATATTGCAAATTGGAAGATACCGGGAAAAATGGTAAAAGGAATGGGGGGAGCTATGGATCTGGTAGCCAGTGCGCGGAATATTATCGTAGCCATGCAGCATACCAATCCCAAGGGGGAATCCAAGTTATTACCGGCCTGTACGCTCCCCCTGACCGGGGTGAAATGTGTAAAGAAGGTCGTAACGGACCTGGCTGTTCTGGGTATCGGTGAGGATGGATTTATACTGTTGGAACGGGCGCCGGGGGTATCTGTGGAGGAGATCAGGGAAAAGACGCTGGGAAAGCTTGTTATCGGGGGGGAGATACCCGAGATGAAAATATAGCCGCAGGCAGCGCAGTCAGGTCAATCTATCAGATTGTTCTTTACGGCGAAAAAAACAAGCCCTGCCGTATTTTTAGCGCCAAACCGTTCCATCAGGCGATCTTTTATAGCTTCCACTGTTCTGGGGCTCACATCGATCTTTTGAGCGATCTCCTGGGCAGTAAATTCCATACAGATATACCGGACGACTTCCCTTTCCCGGTCGTTCAGGGTGATTTCTGTATTCAGGCTGGGAATTATTTTGGTGCGGGTATGGGATTTTTTCAGCAGAATGCGGTTGACGAAGTTATTCAGGTAATAGCCTTTAGTAGCTACTTCGATAATGGCCCTCTTGATTTCCGAGGGGTCTGCGCTTTTGAGGAGATAGCCGTTTGCCCCTATTTCCATCATGTGGCTCACAAATCGCTCGTCTTCATACATTGTCAGCGCTATGATATGGATGGAAGGGTACTGCTTGGCGATGATCTTGGTCGTTTCTATACCATCTTTCAGGGGCATCCGGAGGTCCATTAATACCACATCCGGCTCAGAGGCAGCCAGGCCGTCCAGCAATTCCTGTCCATTCTCCGCTTCCTGCACAAATTTTATGGCATTATATGGGCGCAAGGATAAGATAACACCCTTACGGAATATCTTGTGGTCATCGGCTATTGCAACTTTAATTACTCCCATAGGCTATTGTACACTAAAGATACGCATAAATTCTATTCCTGCTCAGACAGCCTGTCCTCCTCCTCTTTAATCAATTCAATGGTCACTTTATAATAGGTTTGCGACATATCTTTCTCAAAAAAGATCTTGCCATGCAGCACTTTCAGCCGGCTTTGGATATTCTTCAGGCCAAGGCCCACATTGCTTTTATTCAACTTATTAAAGTCATTCTGGGTGATCCCCCGCCCGTCATGATGAAGACGGATGAAGAACTTATCCCCACTTGTATTTTGGGTGAGGTGTATGAAACTGGCATTACTGTGTTTCAGGATATTGTTCACCAGTTCCTGGATGACCCGGAAAATGATCAGTTCATTTTCTGACTGAAGGCGCTCCCGGTAGTCATGAAAGCGGGAACTGGCGTTCATGCTGCCCGAGCCGCTGATCTTCTGGAACAGGTCATTTACGGCGGATTCCAGCCCAAAGTTTTTCAGGGTGGGGGGCATCAGGCTATGAGAGATGTTACGGATCAACTGAATGGTGTCGTCTATGATCGATTTGGCGTTATAGATACTTTGTAGCTGGGCTGTTTTATCCAGGTTGACCAGGTTCTCATTGAGATAGAGCCGTGCCGTGGCGAGCAGGGGCCCTGCATCATCGTGCAGGTCGGCTGCGATGCGTTGCCGTTCTTCCTCCTGCAAACGTATAGAGGCATTAAGGAGCAGTTTCTGCTGATCATGTTCCATTCGCTGCAAACGCAATTGGTAGCGGATCACTTTGCGTTGATGGAAGATAATAAATACGATAAGCCCGATAGTAAGAGCCAGCATTCCGATGGTGCCGAAATAGAGCACCAGGGAAACATTGCTACCAGGATTAATTGCTTGTAAAAGTATCATGTAGTAGTTCGTCTCCGGGCGACTAGGTTAGGTTTTAGAGTTTTCATCAGTCAGGTTTTTATTACATATCGGCATAAAGACTTTCTAAAGGCGATTTGTACATTTTGTTTTTTTTCATGATAAAAGCGACGCAAAAGAGAATATTTTTTAAGATGTCAAAAATATTGTTAATATACCAGTAGCTACGGTGCTCCTGGTTGGTAAATGTTGCTGCATAAAGAAAGAGAAACAGGGTCGAAGAAAAATAAAGAAAGAAGGCAATAACGATCCAGAATTTTTTGGTATAATATACATATATCACGGATGGGTCTTTGATCTGCTCATACAGGAATATAATGCTATATATTATAATTAAAATTGCTTCTACGGAAGCGGATAAAGAGTCAAAGCTCTCCGATTTTTTGGTTGTAAAATTGATAATGGCCATTGAATAGAAGATCAATGAGCCAAGAATCGGTATATATCTAAGTTTCCTGTCTTTAATGGATAAAAATAGAAATACGGTAAAGAGGGTGTATTCACAGACCGTAAAAGAGGCGAAAAGGTAAAATGGATCGATCTTGTGCTGCAGAAAGTAGAATAAAGATTCGGTGCTAAGTGAGATGATGCAATACAGAAATATTACAAATAATCCTTCATGTCTATTTCGTCTGGCGAAACAAATATAAAGGATTACTGGTAATATTTCAGAAAGCGTAAATAAAATGGAAAGCAACACCAATATCTTGATTTTTCACCAAATATAGACGGCATTGCCCTATAATCCAAGCAAAACGTCTTATTTGCCAGCTATCCAGCCAAGAAGATCGCCCCAAACATTACCCCTGTCGGCAACGATGGCAGGAACGGTTGATAAGGCGCCATTTTCTTCAACGACCACCTTTTTCAGGATATCTTTGCCAGAAGCGTCAACTGCGACATAAACCAGGGTTTTCTGACCTGCTTCGTTCAGGGCATTGTAAAAACGTAAACCAACACAACCAGGCTGAGCAAGGATCTGGTCAATAATGTTGCGACCGATGGTCCAGCCAGCAGCTTCTCCAGGGTTAGCCTGAGCGTATGCCTGTACCATTTCAACGCCTAAATCCAAGCCGATTTCTTCTCCTACCTTGGCATAGTCTTTTTTAGTAAGTAACTCTTTTTGCATAATAAAGTGAGTTTTTAGAGGTTTGAAAAATGTTAGTTTGTACAACTAAATAACCCCTAAAAAAAAAGATGGACAACGGCCAAAATTTATGGTAAAATGCTTTAAATTGCTTGGAATTCAAGTCAGTATTGCGTTTGACGTGTTTTTACGAGGGGGTTTACGATGCGAAAATAGAGTATTTCCACGCTGTAAAAATAGTATTTTTACTATCGTAAAATCAGTAAATTGGGCTAGGGAAAACACGGGAGGACGGTAAATCTTCCTCCATTTCGGGGGAAATGGGTAGATTAGCTCAAGGGCTTACACGAAGGATAATGGGAAAGAGGTGAAATTTTATTCCTGTTTTGTCGTTCTATTGATCCGGTTATTTGACAAATTCCAGCAAATCGATTATAGTGAGAAAGGTCCATTGGCTTTTAAATAAATAGAAGTTGACTGATATTGGATTTTAATGTTCGGCTTTCAGGGATATTGAAATCTTTTACTGGACGGTAAATGGACGTTAGATGGTTTGCGATATGGTCCTAATCAATCAACTTCTGATACAAATATAAAAGGTAAGTGCTTGTTATACAATAGGAGAACTGCCCAATTTGATTTGTTCGGAAATTACTTTTCAGTTCGTAAAAATTCTAAGGATATTAATGGTAGTTTTCCGTACCTGCTAGCAAACCCGATTATCAACGAAAATTGAGACCTATACCTATTAATTTTACAAACCTGCCGGTATGACTGCTGAATTAGTAATCAAAGTATCGATCGCTGATGATCATAAGATTTTCCGCGACGGTATTAAAATGGCTCTGAAGAACAAGGAATACCTGAGAATTCTCTGGGAGGCTGAAGATGGTAAGGACCTGGTGCATAAGATGCAGATCAAGCGTCCGGATGTATTGTTGATGGATATCCGGATGCCGGAGGTGGATGGGATCAATGCAATAGGGCTGCTACGGAAGGAATACGAAGAAGTAAAGATCATTGTGCTCACCATGTATGACGACCAGGAAATGATCTCTAAAATGATGGAAATGGGCGCCAACGCCTATTTGACCAAGACCACGGACCCCGATGAAATTTACCAGGCTATCCTCACCTGCATGAATGATGATTTTTATTTCAATGACCTGGTGAACAAGGCTGTTCTGTCCAAGCTTCAAACGAAACGGCAGGTAAGACAATTTTATCCAAGTCCCATTAAATTTTCTGAAAAGGAGATCCGTATCTTAAAGCTCCTTGCAGAGGATAAGACTACCGAAGAGATCTCCAAAGAAGTATTCCTCAGTACCCGTACCATTGAAACTATTCGCCAGAATATGAAAACGAAAATAGGGGCTAAGACTATAGCCGGATTGATCATGTATGCCATGAGAAATAAGCTGATCGATTAATACTCCAGGGTGACTACTCCGCTTTTAATGGCATAAATAGCCAGGCCAACACGGCTCTTCACATTTAATTTTACAAACAGGGCATCCCGGTAATTATCGATCGTCCGGGGACTTATTTTCATAACCGTAGCAATCTCTTTATAGGTCATGTCCGTACTGGCCAACTTCAAAAAAGTCAACTCGTTCTCGCTAAGTGTCAGCCTATCCGCCTGATTATTGTTGGATTTATCCTTTTTAAACAAATTGACCAGTTTCCCGGCGGAATTGTAAGAATAGAAATAACCACTGCTTATGACCGACTGGATGGCCAGATTTAATTCTCCGGGATGAATATCTTTTTTTAAAAACCCCCTGGCTCCGGCCTGCAGCAGGCGTAGCAGGGTTATTTCGGAATCGTACATGGTCAGGATCAGTACATAGATGCCCGGATAGTTTACGCGCAGGTATCTGGCCGTCTCATATCCATCCATCTCGGGCATATTAAGGTCGAGGATAACGAGGTCCGGAAGATCTTCCGGTTGCAGCTTTTCCAGTAATTCTTTTCCATGGGCTGCGAGTAAGATCACTTTACAGTTGTCAAATCTATCGATGACGGTGGCCAGCGCATCCCGCAAAAGAATATGATCATCGACCATGGCTATCTTAACAGGCTTATTGAAAGGCTTCATCAGAGTAAGGTTATCATTTTTGCTTCGAAAATAAGGTCTTTTTAAATCAGTTTCCCCCGGTCGCCTGGCCAGTTCAGTAGGGAACGACAATGGTGATCAGTGTTCCGGAATGAGGGGCACTTTCAATATGAAAGGCGGCGTTTATCATATTAGCTCTTTTCATCATATTGCTTAACCCTGAAGTGTTCTTCTGGTTCCGGATAATAGTAGTATTAAATCCAATGCCGTCGTCATGGATCAATAATGTTAAGCTGTTATTCTCGTAAGTGAGCAGGATCTTAATGTAATTGGCCCGCGAATGCCGGATCACGTTATTGATCGCTTCCTGTAATATACGTAGAATAAAGATCTCCTTTTGCTCATCCAGGAACTGATAATCTCCCCTGATCTCATAGGCAACTTCTGGAATTGTCAGTTTTTGTAACTGGACGACCAATTGTTCGATGGCTTTAGTCAGGCCGCCGTTCCTGATTATTTCCGAACTCAGGCTCCGGGAGAGGTCCCGTAACTCATCCAATGCCCTGGTAAGTAGTTCTACCGCATCATCGACGCGTTGGACGGCAGGAGCATTTTCATTAATCTCCAATGTGTTCAGGTGCAATTTGGCTAAAGAGATGAACTGACCGATATTATCGTGGATCTCCCTGGAAATATATTGAAAGGTATACTCCTGGATCTCCAATTGTGTTTTGAGCAGTTCCTTATCATAAGCGGCCTTAATGCCTTCCAGCTTTATGTTGAAAAGATTTTGCTTTTTCTGGTAAAGAAGGAGGATAACCGCAATAAAACCTATCAGGATTATAATAAGCAGCGTACATATAATGACGACGGATATTACAATTTCCTTGTCCTGCATGTAAAGCCTTTAATGAACAACATATAGGTGACACTTAGCGCAAAGTTATTGATAGAATACAAGCTTTTGACAACTTTAGCCAGGCCCTGATCCAATAACCAGGGTCTTGTCAGGAAAAGAGGAAAAATAGTCGCCAGATAGAAGAATATTCCGGTAACTAACCAGAAAGAGGGTTCCTTAAGCAGATCGACGGGTTCCGGTCTGGAAAAAAGCTCTCTAAAAAAAGTCAGGCACAGGGTGATGACAATAACGCTTTCGAATAATACGGCCAGGTCATTGATAGAACTGCCCAGACCAGCTGTCAGCGCAGATTTTGTAAAAAATAATATGAACAGGAAAAGGAGCAGGATCGCTATTCTCTTTATGGACCCGGACCGGATAACCTGAAACAAAAACCAGGTGAAGGCAAAGGTCTCAAAAACCGTATAAAAATTATATAAAGTGAAGCCTATCGACCGCTGATTTGCAGAAGATGGGAGTAATTTAAAAACAGACCTTAAATACGGATGGGCAAAGAACTCAAGCCCTATCGATACAAATAGATAGAAGGGGAAAATTTTCAAATAATTGGGAAGATCGGCCCGGTAACAATAGAGACACCCTATTATCAAGGCTAGCAGATTTACGATCCATACGGTAATAGCAGATAAAAAATATATATCTATATGCATCTTTAAAAAAGAAAGGTACGACAAGGGGACAAGACCTATACCGTGAAAACACCCTGCCCAGGTAAGAAAAATACCCTGCTTCCCACGTGTTAATGCTTTTATTCTGAGCAAGCATGGCTATAATTTTGGAAAGCGTGTGTGCTAACCAACCACCAAGCCCCTTTCTATGAACCTGGAACAAGCTCAGCAGCTCAGACAAAGACTTATTTTCCTGGAGGGCCTTATCTCCTGGAAGAGTCGGGAATATATCTGGAAAGTATTAATTGGCCCCTTAAACCGGCAACAACTAGACCATTTCAGGGATTCTGTCGATCCTGCCATACCTTTTGATCCCCAGGCTATTATTAAGCCCTACCTGCGGGAGGAGTTATCCGTTTATTTCTTTCTTAAGAATAAGGGATATATATTCTGCCGGGAATATGAAGAGTTTCTTCTGGCTAATAATATGCCAATCGCCGGTAAAGACTATCCGTTGCGATCCTACATAAGCCGATAATAAAAAAATTGCCTGCTTTTTGGAAGCAGGCAAAAAACTTTTCGAATCAGATAGAACCAAAGGAATAAGGGTTTGACACGGTTTGGGATTGGAATAACAGATATTGGATAATTAAGCCTGGGTTTTCATAGGACCTGGATCATGTAGGATAGATGGATCTTGCTGGATTACTTAGGATAAATGGATCTTATTGACTACTAATCGGAAAATTAAAAGAAGTTGATTGACATTGGATTTTGCCGGGTTTCATAGAATATTGAAAATCATTCTGGACGGTTTCAAGGACATTGGATGGTCTGAGGTTGCTAATCCTCGTCAATCAACTTATAGGACAAAAGTATATGTGAATAACTATGTGGACAAGAGCACATTTGCTCAATTTTAATTATTCGGCTTTTACGGCTGGTATAGTAAAATAACGCGCATCCCCCTGTATAAATTCCCTTTCGTTATCGTAAAAAAACAACTTATCTTCGTAAAAGAGGGGTCATTACGTATATTCCGTAACGGAGATATTTCGTATATTTCCTATAGTAAGTATTGCAATTTTTGTTTCATTTTGCAGGGAGTTTGGGCCGACCCAGAAATCCAATTTGTAAAATACAGAATCGTATGAAAAAACCAGAGTTGAATCAGGCCATTAAGGTAGCTATTGCTGACGATCATGCCCTTTTCAGAGCAGGTGTAAAAACGGCGCTTGCCGTTAAAAAGGATGTAGAGCTGATAGCAGAAGCTGATAATGGCATGCAACTACTGAATTTGCTTAAACACGTAGAGCCCGACGTAATTTTACTCGACATACAAATGCCGATTATGGACGGGATCCAGACTCTTCCTGAGATCCGTAAGGAATACCCTCACGTTAAAGTGATCATACTTTCCATGCATAATGATCACTCTATGATATCCAAGCTGATGGAGATCGGTGCTAATTCCTATCTTACCAAAAACTCTGATTCAGAGACCATCTACCAGGCGATCAAGACCTGCTACGAACAGGAATTTTTCTTCAATGAATTGACTAACAAGGCCTTATTGACAGGATTGCGGACCAGGCGCCCCGAAATTGGCGCTCCCCAGGATGTGAATCTTACCGAAAAAGAGCTTACCGTCCTGAAATTGATGTGCGAAGAAAAGACTACTAAAGAAATTGCGGATATCGTCGATATCAGCCCCAGAACGGTAGAAGCAATACGGGACAAACTGAAGACCAAAACAGGAGCCAAGTCCATGGCCGGCCTGGTCATGTATGCGGTGAAAAATGGCATCATAGAGCAGCAGTAAGGTGAGTAATTTCATAAATTTTAACGGGAAGTTCCTTCCTTCCAATACAACTGTCCTCACGGCCGATAACAGGAGTTTTCGTTATGGGGATGGTCTGTTCGAAACGATTAAGGTGGCGGATGGCCGCATATTGCTGGAGAAGTATCATTTTGAAAGGCTACTCGCGGGAGTCCGGCTCCTTCAATTCGAACAGTCCCCGCTTTTTACGGCTGAAAAACTGGCCGGACAGATCCTGGAGCTTTGTGAAATGAACGGCCATGTTGCGCTGGCCAGGGTACGTCTCGTAGTCTTTCGTGGTAATGGCGGATTATATGATCCCATCGATCATTTCCCGAATTTTATTATTCAATCCTGGTCCCTGGCCCCCCGGAGCAGTGAACTCAATGAGGAAGGGCTGGTGATCGATGTATTCCCCCATGGCCGGAAATCCTGTGATGCTTATGCTAACCTGAAATCGAACAATTACCTGTTATACGCTATGGCAGCCCTCTATGCCCGGCAAAATCAATTAAATGACTGCCTGGTCCTCAATAGTTATGACAGGATCGCAGATAGCACCATCGCGAATCTCTTTTACTGTAAGCAGGGACGTATCTATACTCCCCCCCTTACGGAGGGGTGTGTTGCCGGTGTTATGAGGCGCCTGCTGATGGAAACTCTCCCAGGCGCCGGATTGCCTGTGCTGGAGAAAGAGACTACCCGCGAAGATCTGGAAAGCGCAGAGGAGATCTTTTTGACCAATGCGCTGAAAGGGATAAAATGGGTACGGTCATTAGGCGCTGCCACCTACGGTTGCAGCCTCACTACCTCCATATGCCGGATCCTCCCGTAAGTATCCAATAAGGTCTGAACGGCAGTTTTCCCATCTTCTCCCAGGGAGAGGGAATAGTTATTGACATAAAGATCAATATGTTGCCGCATTACCTGTTCATCCATTTCCTGGGAGTGTTGTTTTACATAGTCGGGAAGTGACGGATAATGTGCGAAAGCATATTCCAGGCTTTTCCGGATAAGGCCGTTGATCTTTTTTTGCAGGCCGGGATCTTCTCCTTTACGTAAAATGATGCCGCCTAATGGAATGGGAGCGCCGGTGGTCTCTTCCCAGAATTCGCCCAGGTCCACTAATTTTACCAGGCCTTTCTGCTGGTAGGTGAAACGGTTTTCATGAATGATCACCCCACAGTCCACCTGCCCTGTCAGTACGGCTTCTTCAATAGCGGAAAAGATCATGAATTTTTTTTGCCGGGCCTGCGGAAAAGCGAGGGAGAACAGCAGATGGGCCGTTGTACGTTCGCCCGGAATAGCAATCGTCCGGGCCGGAAGTTCCGATACCGGGATCCGGGTGTTCGCTATCAACAAGGGCCCGACCCCTTTTCCCAGGGCTCCGCCGGCATCCAGCAGATCATACCTGTCCAACACCAGTGGCAACACGCCATAACTTATTTTAGAAATGTCCAGCTTTCCTTGCAGGGCCCATTGGTTGAGCGTTTCAACGTCTTCGAGCCGGACCTCGAAATCAAGGCCTTCCGTATCGATCTTTTTATTTACCAGCGCGTCAAAAATGAACGTATCATTCGGACAGGGGCTGAATCCCAGGGTAAATGTCATTTGAATTATTTTTGCTGATGGGTAATAGTCTCATCCTGCCTGTCAAGCTTGTTAAATAAGTCGATCAGGCGGATATTCAGGTTGGTGATTGCTGTCTTAATATCCCATTTCTTTTTATCTCTTTCTCCGATGTCATTGGAGACTGACCTGAGCTGCAAAAAAGGGATATTCTCCTGCAGGCATACATAATGAAGCCCTCCGCCTTCCATGCTCTCAACAACGGGGGCTGTATTTTGTTGGATCCATTCGATCCGGGCCGGATTGGTGCTGATTTCATTGACGGTGACTGCTCTGACGGGCTCCAGGCCGGAAAGGTCCAATAAATTTTTATATGGATTGATCAGCAGGCTTTTAGAAAAAGGAGGGGTGTCCGGCCCGGCCAGGTTCAGATCAAAAATAGTCTTGAAACGCCCGTCTTCCCAGACTCCCATGTCTGCCAGGCTCTCTTCTTTGATGACTACTACTTCTCCGGGCGTCCGATGGGTGAAACAGCCGGCAATTCCCCCCTGGATGATCATGTCAGGTCTTCGTCTGCCAATCTGACGCATAAGAGAATGCGTGGTGGCTATGGAGCCAACGCCTGTGATCAGGATGCCTGTTTCATGAAGGGTATTCCCGGAGGATGGGTTTGCGGGAATACCCCCGGACCCGATCGTCCGTTCCTTAAGGAAGTCAATAGCGGGCTGAATTTCAAAAGTTGTGGCGGCTGCCAGCAGGATATACATGCTGCAAATATCGGAATCCTTGACATTGTTCTGCTATGTATTACCTTTGCGGAAATTTTTATCATAGCGGGCCCGTGCCGGCTGGCTGAAAGCCCATAATTATTGTATATGGTTTATTTGACCCGGGTAGAACATTTTAATGCGGCGCATCGTTTGTTTAATCCTGGATGGAGTAAAGAGCAGAATGAGGCCGTATTTGGTAAATGCGCCAATGAGAACTGGCATGGTCACAATTATGACTTGTATGTGACGATAAAAGGGAATCCGGATCCTGACACCGGCTTTTTATTTGATGTGAAGAGGCTGAGTGAGATTATTAAAGAGCATGTCATTGAAAAAGTGGATCACAGGAATTTGAATATCGAGGTTGATTTTCTGGCGGGCAAGATGTGTTCCACGGAAAATCTGGCCATTGGGATCTGGCAGCAATTGCAGCCGCATTTACCGGCGGAAGCACAATTGCATTGTGTCAAGCTATATGAAACACCCAGGATCTATGTAGAGTATTTCGGGTAGGGAAAATAGTTAAATCTTAAAACATGAACCAGCCAAATAAAAAGATAGCCGTTTTCCGGAAGGAGCATTTTAATGCGGCGCATCGTATTTTTAATCCTTCATGGGATGATAAAAAGAATGCGGAAGTATTTGGCAAATGCAGTAACCCTAATTATCATGGGCATAATTATGAGCTGGTCGTAAAAGTGGTGGGGGTGCCTGACCCGGAGACCGGTTATGTGATCGATATGAAAGTGTTGTCTGTTATTACGAAGGAAGAAGTGCTGGAGAAATTTGACCATAAGAATCTCAACCTGGACACTATTTATTTCAGGGATCTGAATCCAACTGCTGAAAATATCGTGACGGTGATCTATGATCTGCTCAGAAAGAGGATAGACCCAAAACTGGAGCTTCAGGTTAGGTTGTATGAGACAGAACGGAATTTTGTGGAGTATCCGGCATGACAGCGGCTCCGGTCAAATCGATCGGGTGGCGGAATTCCAGACACATCCGGACAGGGCTTTATCAACAATAAATATTAAATATTCTCATTCATGGCCTATAAGAAAGTTGAGCAATATGACGAACATATAACATCAGGGCTGACCGGCAATTATAAAGAGGCGCTGACATTACTCGGCGAGGATCCGAAAAGAGAAGGTTTGCTAAAGACTCCTGAAAGAGTTGCGAAAGCGATGCAGTTCCTTACGCAGGGCTATGAAATGGACGCTAAGGCTATCCTTGATTCAGCTAAGTTTCATGAGGAGGTCAGCGAAATGATCGTTGTAAAAGATATTGAGTTATATAGTTTGTGTGAGCACCATATGTTGCCTTTCTTCGGGAAAGCGCATGTAGCTTATATACCTAACGGGTGGATCACGGGGTTAAGTAAAATTGCCCGGGTGGTGGATGTTTATTCGCGTCGGTTACAGGTGCAGGAGAGACTGACGACACAAATACTACATGCCATTAAAGATTCTTTGAATCCGTTGGGCGTTGCTGTCGTTATCGAAGCAAGCCATCTTTGCATGATGATGAGAGGCGTTCAGAAACAGAACTCTGTTACCACCACTTCGGCTTTCTGGGGCGAGTTTGAAAAGAATGAAACACGTAGTGAGTTTACCAAATTGATCTCTTCGAGATTACATTAAACCACCAAATATTTTTCTTTTGATAGCTCAAAGATTTTCTTTGCTGAATCGGGTCTTTGTGGCATATTTGTTTAAGCGAACCACGGGTTCGCGTTCGAACCGAGTGTAAGCGAAGGTTGGGAACGAGAAGGAGCAAGGGACGAAGCTCCGCCGAAGTTCTCCCATCATTAAATGTACACCGGGGGATGGGTTTATTTTTGGCATAAGCCATTTCCGGTGTACACAAACCCTTATGATATGAAGCATGCGTATGTTTTTCCGGGGCAGGGATCGCAATTCCCCGGTATGGGAAAAGGTCTTTATGATAATAGCGCTTTTGCAAAAAAATTATTTGAGCAGGCTAATGAGATCATAGGGTTTCGGATCTCCGATATTATGTTCTCAGGAACGGAGGAAGATTTGCGGCAGACGAAGGTGACACAGCCTGCCATTTTCCTGCATTCTGTCATTGTTTTCAAGGGTA
>Ga0307511_10005507_pt1 | contig 12868 bp, 19 predicted proteins | sample 13_EM_MG_FD_200266 | JGI IMG/M metagenome (GOLD analysis project Ga0307511, IMG submission 200266) | Populus trichocarpa ectomycorrhiza microbial communities from riparian zone in the Pacific Northwest, United States - 13_EM | ecosystem: Host-associated > Plants > Roots > Unclassified | place...
CCATCTCTGACTCATATTCGCGTGACTCACCAAGGAGTCACACGCTCAACTATACAAATGAAATACATGACTCATAATTCTGTTTGGTGGCTATGCTTTCGCATGAGTCACCCTCTGAGTCATAATCTGCCAACTACTTGTTAGTATCCACTGGTTCCTACTAGGAGTGGAAGGTGCTTATATTATGCCGGTGCATATATATAACTTCCTTACAGAGATGGAGTTGAGTTTGCAGAACCCTGACCACACTGTGGAATGGAAAAGCATGTCATTGTCTGTGATAATGTCCAGGGGGTATCTAAGGTGTGGGTATATATGAGTCATGAATAAGCTGACTAGGGTATCTGCAGTATAACCATCTGGTAAAGGTAGGACAAGGGTATATTTGGTCAACCTGCATACTATAGTCCACATATGGCTGTAGTGGATTTTAGTAGCGTGGTATATGATGGCAGGGAGGGCAAGAAAATCCATGGTGAGGTGGGTAAATGGCTTGCTAGGGATGGGTAGGGGGTGGAGGAGCCCATAAGACTTTTGAGTGGAGTTTTTTGCCTGCTGATATACAGCGCATGTCTTGCAGTATTCCCACGTGTCCCTAGCCATCTTAGGCCAGTAGAAGTTGTTCATGAGCTCATGGAGTGTCTTGGTGAAACCTGCATGACCAAGGGAGATGTGGATCTTTTTTAGGAGGGTAACTTTGATGATGGAGTTGCAATCAGGGGTGTTAGGCACACAAATTCGAACCTGCTCATTGCAGGTGTAGAAGAGAATTCCGTGCACCTTGTAGCACCCATTGATAGGCCAGTTGATCTTTTTAACAAAATCAGGATCCTTTTAGTAAGCATTTTTGAGCATGTGGTTCCAGTTGGCATATGCAGGGAGGACCTAGGGAATTTCGTTTGTGGGGAGGTCTTGGGACTGTGCAAGTTCCATGAGATTATTATAACTGTTCTTGCCCACCCATGGCCAATGCAAATTGTCCTGATTGGCTGTTAAGCCAATAGCCTCAGGAATATTGGTAGTATTGGGTTTAGAGGCAGAATTGAAATATAGGAAACCTTCCATTGTAAAGGGGCCCTTCAGCCAGTAGTAAGGCATCAAAATTGAGTGCGTGGGGAAGGTGGGGTCTGGTGTGGGACATGGGAGGGTATCAGATCCATATGAGCTAGTTGAAGATGCAGAGATTTTCCTGGGGGCAAGGGGGGTGACAGGGTATGTGGGAGAGGTGGGGCTATCTTCAATCTCGCTTCCAGACCTCTGCTCTGAATCAGATTCAACGGATATTGCTCTGCCCTTGCCTTTGTTCAATGGAGAATATTGGGAGGAGGTAAGGCTAGGAATAGATTTGGGTGATAGGTCATATGGGGAGGTAGCGGGAGGGTCTCTTGGAGGAGAGGAATCCTGGCGTTCCTGGGATTCCTTTGCATGCTATTCCTGCTCAAAGTATTCCTTATCTTGCCTATTGATTTCACAACAGGTAGTATAATGTCCCTTCGTGTTGCAGTATGCACACCAATTATCTTTGGGTGGCCAGTTGCTGTTCAGGTAGGAGGAGTAGTGGGTATAGCAGGTGCTGTCTCCACAAGATAGGTAGTGCATGAGGGCGTGTTGAGCTCTGAATGTGGCTGCCAGAATGGAGTCCTGATTGTTGGGATTATGCTTGGGTAATCTGAAGGGTCTAGGCCTGAAGGAGGAGTCATTAGCCACCAAATAGAACAAAGGCTCTACTGCACTGTTGTCAGGTGGCGTTTGCATGATTGCTGGGGGGGCCGAGTTTTCCTTGTTGGCTCTATCCCTGTGGTATTGGTCATGGATGGAGCCAGTGGGGGAGGTATCTCTTGTGGCAGGGGATTGGGACTTTTTGGTCTAGCTTCTGGTCATGGCAGCAGAAGTGATAGAAGTGGGGTGAGATTCTATAGGGGGAACTCGACGCGAGGAATCGTTTGGTGTTGTTCTTGAGAGGCTAGGAATAACTTTGGAGCTGCTAAAGAAGTCTTGAGGAGCTCTGAAGGTAAGTAGAGGCTGTGGGGAGTCAATAGAGTGAGGAATAAAGTCTGCTAGAGATGGGATAGGAGATGGGTTTATAAACACTCTTGATAGGGCGTCTGCTATCACGTTTTTGTTTCCTCCTATAAGCTGAATCTTGCACTGGAATTGCTGAATAATCTGTTGCCATCTACATTATTTCCCAGTTAGGTCATACTGCGTGGGAAATGAGACCAGGGGTTTGTGATCTGTAAGGACGATGAAACTACATCCTGTAAGCTCACTTCTGAAGTGCTCTAATACGTCCACCATAGCCAACAATTCCTTGTCAAATGTTGAATAATTTTCTTGGGCTGGGTTGAACTTCCTAGTATGGAAGTCTACTGGGATAATAGTCTATAGAGTGGGTCCTTGACCAATCCATGCACCAGTGCCAATTAAACTCACATCTGCAACCAAATAGATTTGATCTGCAGAGTAATAATTAATAAGTCTGACTACAGGATCAGCAGACAGGGCTGCCTTAGTGTGATTAAAGGCTTTGGTGTTGGTAGGGGTCCAGTCCCAAGTGGCTGTGGCACCAGCCATCACGGTTAGGGGTGCTGCCATATCAGCTAGATGAGGTATTAGATAACTCAAGTAATTAACCATACCCATGTATTTCTATAACATTTTCCTATTTTGGGGTTGAGGCCAATCTAGGATTTTTTGAACAGATTTCTAGATAAGGGAAATTCCTCTTTGAGTAATGACATGGCCTAAGCACTGCAGCACGCCGGGCATGAAATGGAACTTCTCCTTGTGGGCATAGAACTTATTTTCTCTGAGCCTCTGAAGCACAGTTCTGACATGGTGCAAGTGCTCCTTGTATGTTTTACTGAAGATGAATATGTCATCAATGTAAATGTATACACTGATTCCTAACTCGTGTTTGAACAGGTTGTTCATGATGTTCTGGAAGGTGGCAGGAGCATTGCAGTCTCCTTGCAGCATGACTCTAGTCCTGTAGGTGTCATATGGGGTAGAAAATGCAGTATACTTCTCATGGGGGGGGTGAACCCTGATGGTGTAATAGCCATCACTGATGTCTATTTTAGACCTGAAGGAGTGTGTAGCAACCACGTTTCTGATGAGGGATTGACTAGAGATGAGTGCAGGTTGCAACTCAGTTTCTTTATTTTTTTTGACAGGGTCATGGATGTACCTTGGCTTGGAGGGATGATCGATTTTGGGAATAACAAACATGTCACAACCGGATGTATCTTCTGATCTATACACACGGCCGGATTTCCCTTCTGCACTTAGTTTTCCAATATATCAGCCAGGAATTTTCCCTTAGGCTTAATATTCCCAGGCTTTCAAAATGCATTTGGATTTTTGAGTATGATGTGATGATTCATACCTGGCCTTAGAGGAGGTAATTCCAGATTTTTCGTGGTTGGAAATACATCAGGGAACTGATCAAATGGGTTGGTGTGGGGCTGTATGTTTGTAGCAGCTGATTTGATGATCTGGTATATGGGTGGGGCTGGGAAATGAAATATGTTGGTTTTGGCAGGGGTTGGGAGATTAGGTGTGGTACTAGAATTCTTCCTTGGAGTTTTCTGGCTGGTTGTGGTTTTCCAGGGGGCGAGGGTAATCTTATTCAGACCAGGGGGTTGAATGGTAACACTCATAGTTCCCATGTTGATAACTGTCTTTGCATGTCTTAGTACAGGGAATCCTAATATCACATCCCAATTCTTGAGTGTAGCCACATAGAAAATTCGTTCTTCTAACCACCCTAACCAGTCACAGTTCACCTTAGTGTAATGGCTAATTAATCCTTTAGATCATTTCATGGTCATTTGTAGTGTGATGGGATTTTTGAAGGAGTACAAGGGCAAATTATGCAAGGTGCAGAATTTGCTGCTGATCAAGTCAGCTCCTGCAGTTTGTTGATCCACAAGGGTCTTAGCAGGCTGGTCATTAATTTTCATTATGACTAGGAGGTGTTCTTTAGCTGTATCAAGTGGGGGTTGGCTGGAGTTGCCTTTTGTGTGAGGTGTGGGTGGATCTTCCAGGATGAATTGAGCTGCAGAAGTAATCTTACTAGGGTGTGTTACTTCTGTAATTTTGTTTGTGATAGTGCGTGTAGCACTTCTGATCCGATTTTTCTTGAGGGGGCAATTCACAACATTGTGACCAGTTTTCCTACAGGAGAAACATCCACCTTTTTTGGCTAGTTCTTCTTTTTCTGCTGGAGTGAGTTTCTTGAGCTTAGAACTCCTGTTGGAGGGTCTAGTAAAGGGCTTTGGTTTAGTCCAACTTGTGTTGGTAGGGGCTGGGTTGCTGGTAGCCTGAGGTGTGTGATTTTGCTGACGTATTTTTTGATCATTTTTTGACTTATGGTCTTTTTGGATGGATATATGCTGGTAAATGACTGAGTCATGCTTACTACAGAACTCAATCAGGTCATCCCATTCCATTTCGTCATTAATGTTAGCTCTTACTTCTTGCAGGAGTGCAGGGTCCATAGCTTCCAACAGTTGGTTGTAACTCTACCATTCATAGATTTTAGGTAAGAGGATCTGCCATTGTTTAATTTTGTTGGCCACTTGTTGGATTGGCTTGGTTCTGCCATTTTGGGTCTGTCTAATAGCTTGAAACTTGGTCCCTAACTTGTCATCACTGATGAAGGGTACACAGAATTTTCTGAGTACTTTGAGAAATTGTAATAGGCGATTTCAATAGTAGCACCGTGGGCCTTTTAACAGAGTCTATACTATCACTGAAATGATAATGTATGTCTGTTATTGGTTCCGCTAAGTCGAGGACGCAGAGGTTCTTTGAGAGCATACAGATTTCTCAACCGGGTAGAGAATTAACAAGTGTAATCTCTCTCTATTGAAACTATCTAAGGCTTGTCTGAACCCGGTCTGAAGTGATCTGATCTGAGAACCCTCCTCCAGAAGGGCGGAACGGCTCTGTACTTATACTAGCAACCAAGCCTTCTGGAGTCTGAAAAACCGGCTTTCTGGCCATTCCAGAAAGCAGTCCTCCCTGACCATTAATACAGGGGTGGGAGGTTAGGCCTCCAGTACTAAGAAATATAGGGGTAGATGCGTAATGCATCATGATAAAGGAAAGTACATAAGGACCAGATATGCTCAAGGCCATAGTACATAAGGTACTATGCCCGAGGTATCTAGTATACTTGATAGGTGGTAGGAAATGCGTACTAAGACAATTATAAGAAACGGTCTTCCATTACACTTCCCTACTTAAAAGGATTTCCTACTCTTCCTGTCTTATCCAAGCTGGAGGCAATCCGAAATAACAAGTGCAAGCACGACAGTTATGAGAATAGCAATCTTAGCAATGAATAGTAGGAGACCAACATAACTTCCAAATCATCCATAGTAAACATTCATGACATAAGGAACAATGAAAACCTCCAATAGATACCTTGTTTGCTATACCTTCTTCTATTGTCAATTCAGAATGACAATTAAAGCAATAAGAAGCAATGCGAGATTGCCAGGTTAGTTCAACCAGGGCAAATCAGTACTTTAAAAAAACATTATAGATATCTTCTGCTAGTTTGGTAGCAGCGGAGGTGAGATCTTGATCGTGAGGACTGAGGGCGAGAACTCTGTCTCATTCAGTTTGAATAACTGACTTGGAGGTTTCTCGAGTATGACACTTCTTGTGTTTCTTAAAGGTTCTTCGTTGCTTGCAGATGTTGGAATAGTTTCCGCTTGTCCAATAGTCTTGAACGATTTCAACACTGATGTCTTTGAAGTTGATCCACTCATCGTCATCACTTCTGTACCCTTTCCAACATACCAGGTATTGGCCTTTGCCGGTACGAGGAGCGGTACGAATTTCGAGCACTTGTTCGATTTCCCATCTTCCTTCTATTACCTCGCCCGGTTGTTCTTCGTGTCGACCTGGTAAGTTAGTTGAATCGTTTTCAACGTAAGGTTTGATCTTGCTGATGTGGGAGGTATTGTAGATAAGAGAAAGGCGACTGTCCGTTGACATGTCGAGTGTATAGTTGTTCCGCTTCCTGTTAATGTGTTGGATGCGGAAAGGTCTGACCCATCTAGGTTTGAGTTTCCTAGATGTGTTCAAGATGTGGATTTTTTTCATAGAGAGAAGGACCTTTTGGCTGGCTGAAAGAAGTGGTGGAACAGACTGCTTCTTGTTGGCTTGTTTTGCCTCTTTGACTTTGGAGGAATATAGGTTGCGGGAGGTGTCAAGATGATGTTCCTCTGCAGGGGTACAAGGAGTGATCCGGTAAGGGAAGGAAGAAGGACCTAACTTTGCCTCAAAGCCTAGGACTGAAAAGAATGGGCTATGTTGTCTTGCGGTGTTATCACGAGAGTTCAGCTTTAGCTGGATCTCTGAGAGTTTGTGCAGCTAATCGTTTCCTTTGACCTTGCACGCTTGTGCGACTTGCAGGATTGTCTTGTTAGCAATTTCTGATTGCACGTCCGTCTGAGGGTGGTATGCGGTAGACAGTTCCAACTTGATTCCCTTTCTTGCTGCCCAATCCTTGAAATGATCTGACATAAAGAGACTGTCTCGATCATAAACAATATAGTATGGATAACCAATAATAGAAGTAATGTGTGCATCAAAGGTATCAGTGCACTTCTCTGCCATAAGTTTATCAGAAACTGGAATGAGAAACATAAATCCTGATTGTCTGCAGACAATCGTCCAAAGTTTCGAATAGCAAATTATATGATCGTCTTCAAAAGGAATGTTTGGGTATAAACCAGAGCAATAAGTGAAAACAGGAGGCATTTTAAGAAAATCCATAGTGATATCCGTCCAGGCTCTTGCAGGAACATGTAACATAGTTACTTGTCCTAGTGGTGATTTGTTTCTATACTTCGTCCGTTGACAGGTATCACAACTCGCCACGTATTCCTTAACGAGCCTTGAAAATGTCTGGTAAATGAACTTATCAGTCAACCCTTTCAACGTTTTCTCAACTTCACCATGTGCTGTAGCATCATGAGCTTCCTTGATTGCATCTTCGAGGTAATTCTTACCATTCATATCGAACATGCTTGGTAAAACCAACCTCCATTCTCCTTTCTCATTCTTCTTGTACAACAACCCTTTCTTCCTGCTTACTCCTTTCTTCATTTCTGGAGAGTTATAGAGCTAGCTCCTCATGGGGCATATCCTGATACATGCGATGTAGGGGTCCCTCATTCTATCATCTTCGTCAACATGAGCAACGAGATGGAAGTCGTGGTCATCTTTGGGGCCTTCTTCGAGATCAAGCTATATTTTTGCCATATTGGTTGCTGGCCCAATTCTATACCTGAGATCTGAGTCTGCCTTGCCTTTTGCCTCCCATGTTGATGCATAGTGTCCCTCACCTTTGCAGAAGTTGCAGCGAGGAGTGGCGGTAGGTGCAGGAGGAATTCACGTCTTCTCCTGTGTTTGAGGATTGTGAACGTGATTGTTCTCCTCGCTGGTTTTGTAGTGTTGTTGGTGCATAAATCCCACTCCTGGCACATATCTCATAGAATTAGTGGGGGACAAATGGGTGTTATGACATTGACTAGATCCGGTAGCTTCTCTGGAAGCTGCGTTGCGTTGTGATCGGGTGGTGACTGCGGCAGAGAGGAAGGGGGTTCTTTCCTCGTCTGGTACGATCTTGATGTTATAGTCCCATTGGTGGTTCTGTGCGGGTTGTTGGCACCATGGTTCGTGGCGGGCAATAGGAGCGTTCCTGATTGCGCATTCTTCCGCGGACCACATGTGAGTGCGGTTTGGAGCTTCTCTGATATTAGGCTAAGGACTGTCAATATCGTGCATTTCAGAGGAGGGGGTGTTGTTTGGAGGGATAGTGATGGCTTTCAATTTCCATGAGTCTGGCTAACTCGACTGGAATTCTTTCTCCTTCTAATAAAATGCCTCCGCTAGATTGCAGTCTAAACATTCATGTCCGTAGGTTCCGCAAACTGAGCATCTGGTGGTAGGAAAGTACCGATTCCCATTCTGATGCGAGCTACCATGCGAGCAGCAGTAGTAGTCATGACGGTCTGTATTGGGTTGCTTTCGATGCTGCTTGTAGTGTTCCCATGCATCATTGACAACATCTGTAATGATGGCAGGAATATTGTCATCGTTGGTGACAGAGGAGGTATCATCTGCGGGAAAGCTGATGTGATGATAACTATTTAATTGATGATGTTCAAAAACATGGGGGTGAATATCGAACTCATACCCATCCAAGATTTCTTCGGGAATGGTAGAGAGGGTATCCTTCTCTGATTGTATTTCTTCCTCCTTGATATCGTCATAATCTTCGTAGTCTCCATCGTTTTCGTTGTCGAGATAGGGACAGGAGGGGTGGTGACTGAGGCTTTCGTCGGGTCCTGCGCACCTGTTGTAGTCGCAGTCCTTGTGCTTGAAGTTGATGCAGCCTCGGGAAACCATTGTGATTTCTTGTGGTAAAGGAGAGATAGAAAGGTTGTCTGTAGTGATAGAAGTGTCCTGAAGGTTGCTGTTGTCTTCTGTAGGATGGATCCTCTGAGGGATGAAGTCTTGTTTCTCAGTAGGATCGAGGGAGTATTTGTGCTTCCTTGATAGAGCGTCTGCCAACAGGTTTTCTTTTCCAGCCAGATGTTCAATGACCAAGTCGAATTCTCGCATGTAAGCTTGCCATCAGGCCAGCTTCTGAGATGTTTGTCGTGGTCGGAGGAAAGAGAGTAGTGGTTGATGATCCGTGAGAACTGTGAACTTGGGGTCTCAGAACTAAGCCTCAAAAAACTTCAGGGATACAACAATAGCGAGTAACTCCTTTTAGTAGGTGGGGTACTTCAGCTGTGCGGGGCTGAATGTCCTATAATGAAAATGACAGGGTCGAATTGACACTAGTTCTCCTTGTCCTATCCATGATCCTAGTCCAATATCACTAGCATCACATACTAGGTATTTTGGCGCTTCCGAGAAGTGGTCCCAAGGTTTGAAAATCTGTAGAGAATTCTCAAGTTCCTTGATTTTCTCAAGTGCTATAGTGTGGGTGTCTGTCCATCTCCAGGGTGCATTTTCGCCTTGCAGTTCTGACAGGGTACTTGACCAGGAGGCCAATTGCGGACAAAACTTGCTTAGGAATATGACAACGCCGAGTATACCTTGTAGTTCCCAGCGGTTGCTGGAAACCTTGAAGTCCAATACTTTCTTGCACTTCTTAGGATCCATATTTAACCCATCCAGAGTTAATATATGTCCTAAAATATCTAGACATTTAGTGAAGAACTGGCATTTGCTATCCTTCAACCAGAACTTCTTATCTAGGAGTCATTGTAGAACCTTCTGTAAGGTAGCTACATGTTCGTCGTAGGTATCTGAAAAGATAATTATGTGGTCGATGTAGGTGACAAGGTCCTTAAAGACCATGTCCTTAAACATTTCAAACATGGCTAGTACCATGGTGGCAGGAGCATTGCGGACGCCTTATTGCATGATGCAACTGCGGTAATAACCCATGTGTTAGAGGAAGGTGGAGTGTTGTTCCTAGTCTTCTTCGATTCTGATGTTGTGGTACCTATCTGCTAGGTCAATCTTGCTCCAATACTTCTGAGCAGGGACTAGCTTCATGACTTCCTCAATGCTTGGTAGGGGTGTGTGGTTGGGATCAACCGCATCATTCCGATCCCTGGCGTCTAGGATTCGCCGAGGTTTGATGGAATCATCCCGTTTGGCTTGTACCAACAGGAGTACTGTATTGGTATCATGTTCTGCATGATAAATCCGGCTTGAGGCCTCTTCTTCAGTGAGCTGTCTCATGAGCTTAGTATACAATTTGGTGGGTGAGGATCGCCATTTTGGTACCCATGTAGAGCCGGGTGTCGGGAAGATTCGGTGATTGAATGTTCTGAGGGGTCGCAACTTATTGGGGATGGTTGCCGGAAATAACTGTGCAAATTCAATGAAGGGGTTGAATTCCCGACTTTCTCCCAGACTCATAGCTGAAACCATGAATTCGAAGAGTTGTAGAAGATAGTCTGATACTTCGTCTTCTATGGTGAGTGCAGCAGATGTGACTTGCCCCGTGGCAAGCCCTGCCTTCCTCCATTCCTTGATTGCAAATCGTGCCATCCCTTCAGGTTGGATGGTGACAGGCTTTGGTCCTGCTGGAATTAGGGCGTTCAGGGCCGTAAGCGCTGGCTTGCCTAGGATCATGTCCCAGCCTGCAAGATGCACTACAGAGAACGTTCTTGTTTCTGTATATCCTCCGTAGTCCATCAGATCATCAGATGCCATTTCTATTACACCCTTTGATCCTTTAATCACAGTGTTGAGTGACTTTTTGTGGATTTTATAAGTGGGTAGCCTGTATAGGTGTACGAAATGTGCGTTGATGAGATCTCCGCCAGTCGTCTGTAAATCCACAAGGGCTAATGCAGGGTGGCCATTAACCTTGACCCGAACCATACTGTAGTCTAATTCTTCGGTAGACTAGAGTTTTGCCTTGGTTTTGCCCTTATAGTTATTCTTGGCGATAACTGGTTGGCTGGTGTATTACAGGGATAGGACTTGTGCAGCAGTGTGCATGGGTACCTTAGATATTCGCTTCTTACATTCCTTGAAGGTGTTACCAGGTGTACGGCAGCATAGACACTTCCGTTCCCTGATTAACTTCATCTTGTCTTGTGGTGTTAACATCTTGTTAACCACTTCCCAGTCTGGATCCTTGGTGGTTGTTGTTTTCGTGGCAGGGATCCTTCCAGGATTAGAACTTGTTTTCTTGTTGTCTGTCTTCCGATTCCTGCAGTGATTGCGACTGGGATTCGGAACTGATAGAGTAGTGGGCTGTCGAGCAGGTTTGGGTATAGTTGAGATATGCCCATGTTTTCGAGCAGCCTCGTATGGTTCTGCTTTCTTGACCAGGTCGTTGAACGTCTATGCATCAAGTATTTGGGGAACCAGGGTGGTTTCTATGTAATCCGGTAAGTAGTTCAGGAATTTCCTGCGTTTGACTTCCTCTGAAATGCATTGATTTCCATTCTTGTCGATAAGCTTGATCTGAAGTTCTTCTACCCAGTTGGCAAAGGTTTTGATACCCATATGTCGTCCATCCTTGTGGGGTGATGCGGCCTCACATTCCTTCCATAGGACATCCTTGCTAGTGGAGGGAATAAGGAATTCCTAGAGCACTAGCATAAAGCTGAAAAAGTACGCCTTGTCCTTTTCCTTGATGAGGTGGTTATAAGTCGTTAGTGTGCAGCCTTGTAGTTTAAATCCAATAAAGTCCAACACTTCCTTCGATTCTAATCTTATACCTTTCATACTTAACCATCTCTGTATCCAGTTGACTCAAGTGTCAAGATACTATAAGTCTCGCCATTTCTTATCTCCACTATTGAGATTTTCAGGAGTATCAATCTTAATACCCTTCATTCGTTTGGACATCTTTGATGATGTTTCAGGTGTCACAATTCCTGTCGTCGTTTCCCATTGCTGTTGTTCTGGTGTCTTAGCACGATCTGTCCGTTTCTTGATCTTCTTAACCTTCTTTGGTTTGCGTATGCTTTTGTGACTGTGGACTGACGACCTGCTGCTAGAGCTTCCACTGCTATACCTACTATCATATCCATCATCATCTTCTCCAGCTGCAGTTGTGCCCCGTCCTAAGGGAGGGGTTTGATCATCATCGCCTTCTCCATTGTTAGTGTTGCCAGGCTCTGTGGTACATTCCACAATGTTATCTTGTAGCATGATGCCAGTTTGAGATCCTGTGCTGACTTCTGGTGCGGAGCACAGTTTGGTTGGCCTCTCAGGAGGGTGCCTTCTCTCTTGTCCTTTAGGGCGTTTGGCTATAGATGGGTCCTCAAATTGCACTAGTACAATAGATTAAAGGAGGTGCTGACCACATAGCATGAAAGATATAATATCATCCCATTCTTTCAGAACCCAGTGAGATTCTGTGAGTTGAGGAATCTTGGGCCATTTTAGGCGCTCCGCAAGTACTGTGGTAAGTTCCAAGTCCTTAATTTCAAATGGAATAGTTGTGTTCAACAGATAATGTTTGGTTGTTGCTTCAAGAAGCAGTTGGATGTCCTTTGGATGAAAGCAATGAAGATACCCAAGCGTTTGTGTAAAGGCAAGGATATCATGTGTTTGTGGTTGTACTTTCTTAAAGTTTATCTCTGTCATCGGAGGTGATTCAAATTCCCATGTTGTGGGGGGAGAGTCTTCTTCTGGTTTCAGGACATCAATGTTGTAGACAGTGAGAGGAGGTGGTTCAACTGATTCCTCGAAGGTTTGAGGTTCAGGATTGTCTCTTTTATTTCGTGGTATGTTGGAGATTAACTTCTTGATATCCTCGAAAATCATAGCTCTTCTTCTCCACTTGTGGTAGATGTACTGCTTTTCCGTCTTGGAGGCCATAATGTCGGTTACTCGTTCCGATATTACTCGGTATTTTTCCCCCTTGTCCGTATATTGGGAAGACAAGTACGTCGCTCCGGACGTAAGTGATTGCAGATCGACTTCGGATGACTGTGGCTTGGCTACCTGTTCTATATGTAGGCAGGATAGTGGGAACGAGGAGAGCATGGATGCTGGTTCGTCGTTTTCTTCCTCTCTTACGATGGTAGGTACTCCTGAGGCATGGGTAATACCAACGACGCCTAAGATGCCTTTCCCGATGGAAGGTTTAGGAGACAGTGAGGGTGACGGCAAGAAAACCATGAGATGGTCACCTTACATGGAAGAATTGGATTGCTCAATCTCCTCGAGTTATGAGCTGATGCCAACTGAACGTGGTTCGGTTGGGATGGAGGATAGATGTGACTCGCCTGTAAGGAATCTGGTGTTGGATGGAACAGGAAGTAGCTATGTAGTTCCTGCTGTACTTTCATATGTT
>Ga0307511_10005510_pt1 | contig 12865 bp, 10 predicted proteins | sample 13_EM_MG_FD_200266 | JGI IMG/M metagenome (GOLD analysis project Ga0307511, IMG submission 200266) | Populus trichocarpa ectomycorrhiza microbial communities from riparian zone in the Pacific Northwest, United States - 13_EM | ecosystem: Host-associated > Plants > Roots > Unclassified | place...
ACGCACTCAACATCCATTTACACTGCGTACAGTACCGGATCGTAATATGCGGGTAGTTAACCCCAGGAGGAGGAGGAGGAGGTGCTGGTGCCGGTGGAGCCATAGCTGTGGAGTGTGAGCCGTCGTCGACGACGCCTGCCATTTCCTTTTTTCTTTTCTTTCTTTGGGTTATATGTATATAAATAGCTATTAGGTTATCTCGATATCGGGAGGTTTGAGTTGAGGTTGCTGTTTAACCAAGCTATAGCTATGAAACAAATGTCATGCATAGAGACCTGAAATTATAGCCATGGCATGGCACCATATCACATCCGCAGTATCGATACCTACTCCCCGATACCAGAGATGGCAAGGCCTCTACACAAAGTGATAGCAGTACCCATCAGGAGACATGGCTACACGCACATGTGTATTCCATTCGGTTTCCTTCACTGCAGGTGTCTCAAGCCACGGATTGTAGCATCGGTAAATATAACAGAAGATGTAGTACATACAGATTGAATCAAGGGCGCAATACCCCTGGCAAGTTGACTACACAGAGCTTACTAGAATGCGAGAAGCTTGGTCAAATGAAAAGATGAAGATAGTTCGAAAAAGAGCAAAATATAATGAGCGCACAGAGGGCCATCAGTCACCACACTGACAACTCGTGAAGAACAGAAAATGTGAAAAGAAAATATCATATATAGCCAAACCACATTGCCCAATTATCATCGCCTCATCACATTTTTTACTTTCCCCGTCATCGCAGCGTTTCCCAGGTCTTTAAAGATGACCCCGACCCTAGGTGTTAAGAGAGAATGGAAACAACCGGAAGAAGTGCAAACAAAACCAAGGTGAAAGAGGACACAAGGAAATTCATGCCATGGACGCAAATATTCAATCCTATCCCAACTATTCCCTTCTAGCCTGTCCCATACCAGCACCACCTCCACGCCTACTACCAAACATACCAGGTCTATATTTACCAGTGCTCTCACCATCTACCGCTGGTGGAGGTGGTGGAGTAGTAGACGGGGAGCCCTCCTCCTGCTGCTTATGCCTCATGCTAGGTGGGATATACCTCGATGACTTTGGTCCCTCGGAATCCCCTGGAGTGCTCGTTCGGACAGGTAGCTCCCTTTCTGGAGCTCTCTCTGGCATCCTCTCTGGAGCCCTCTCACGCTCACGCTCACGATCGGCGCTCGGCCTAGCAAGGTTAAGTTTTGGTCGCTCCGAGGAAGAAGAAGCAGCTGGTGGAGGAGATGGTGCAGAGTCGCCATTGGCAGCTCCTTGAGCCTTGAGAGCTTCCCTATCACGCCAGCTCACACCAGTAGCAGGCCGCCAGCGTGGAACTGGAGCAGCTCCGGCTTCGGCACTAGCATCAACAGGAGCTGCAATAGGAGCTGCAATAGGGGCGCGAGCGGCAGCCAACTTTTGCTCTTTGCGGCGCTCTTCTGCTTCCTGTTCACGTTGGCGTTGTATGGCAGCAGTCTCGTCCAGTTTTCTTCAAAACATGTCAGTTTATTGTCACAAACATCAAGACCAGCGTAAAATACCTTCGTTGCTCCTCTCGCTCCTCTTTCTCCTTGAGCATCCTCGCTCGGTCTTCCTCTTCCTTGCGAGCCCTCTCCTCCTCCTGCTTGCGGGCCCTCTCTTCCTCTTCTCTCTGCTTCCTCTCTGCTTCCTCTGCTTCCTTACGTTTTCGCTCTTTCTCTTCCCGGACTTGTTTCCTGCGTTTCTCCATTTCTTGTTGCAGTTGTTTCTCAGCAGACTTCCTCGCCGCCTCAAATTCTTCGTGGCGACGCTCTCTAACGTCGTCACGGAAACTCTCATAGCTTTCCACAAGCCGAGAAAGTCTCTGCTTGAGAGCCACATCCTCTTTATGTTTCCTCTCGGCTGCTTCATGGAGTGCCTGTGTTCTCTCGTTGTAGGCGCCCAAGTCACTCTGTTTCTGCGCATCGTAGTCCTTGTGCAGAACCTTGACCTCCTCCCTTCTAAACGCCCTCTCCAAATGATCAATTCTCTTTCCAACAATTCTGAGCTTCTCGGCTATTTCCCGCTTCTCCTTATCGAGCTGTTGTAATTTCATTTCACGAAGGCGGTTACTGTCCATGTCCTGGAGATCGGTAACATCCACATCCAGTTTGCCTGTACTCTTGAGCTCCTCCAACTGTTTAAGCAACTCGGCTTCTCGGATCCTGTCTTGCTCCGCCTTGATCCTAGCAGCCTCGCGTTGCGCAGCCTGTTCCTTAAGACGGCGGTTCTCACTCTCAGCTTGTTCTTGTTGTCGAAGAAGTCTGATTTTCGTCTCTTCCTTCTCTTTCTTCAGAAGAGCATTCTCAGCAGCTTCTTTCTTCTTCTCGATGACCGTTCTCCTGGCTAATGTGTCCTTGTGTTCCTTCTCTGCTCCTGCTGCAGCCCTGGCAAGTGCTGCCACCTTAGCGTTTTCTCGCTCTGCATTAAATGATGGGTCGACGTGAGAACAGGTAAGGTAGAGAGCTTTCGCGAGCCTGGAAAGTTGTGTGCGGACAATCTCGGATGGTGTGCTTTGAAGCTTCTGGACAGAGGTTTCCTTCTCAGCAGATCCAGCTCCAGATCCAGAGTGAAGGGACTTAGTAGATGAGAAAACGTCGGATTCGAATGTAAGGACACCGGCGGCATGATTAATGCGAATCGGAAGATCTCCCTTCTTGCAACCGTTCATGATGAACTTCTCAATTGTCGATGGTGATACTTCGAATGGAGCGGGGAAAGAAGCAAGGTTGATGACAAAATCAAGTTGTACAGTCTCATAGACTTGGGAGAGCTGTTGAAATAACCGAGTCAAAATAACCTGATGCAAAGGCTGGATATATCTCTTCAATTCTGGGTCTTCTGCTATTTGAGTAAGAATGGGAGATATCTTCTTGCAGATGCTGAGAGGATGGAAGTCGACCTCAAGGATGGCGTAGAGTTCTCTGATTTCGGGCCTTGCACGCTTAAGGAGCCCTTTGCTCAGAGCATCCTTGAAGAGTCTGGCACGAGTTGGTGCTTTGCCCATTCCAAGGAGATTTGTCAACCTCGTGTTCTTGTTCTTCTTGGTTTCGTCAACGTCAAGAAGTGCCCCACGAGACCTAGTAGTACTAATAACAGGAATAGCGAGAGCACTCAGTAAGACAAAAGAAGCAGCTCTAGTCACATCACCTTCACTAGTTGCAGGAAAATCTCTTTTGAGGGAAACACCTGCTGCGACTGCCGCAGCACTTTGGCGAAGCAAATTGTAATACCTGTTCCAAGCAGCAGCATGGAATAGGTAATTCTCTGAGACTAAGAAAATTCTGGTGAGCTTCTCGTAGTAGTTAGCCATCATGATTGCCTTCGGTGGTCGCTTGCTAAGGTTCAGCAAGGTGTGGATATCCTCGACAGATCGGAAAGCCTCCTGCCAGAGCTCAAGCTCAACCGCAACATTCAATTGCTGGAACCTAGTATCAAGGTGACGTTGAAGCGTATCAGGGTCGTTCAGGTTGATTGCATGCATCTGAGTAGAGTACTTTGTAGCATTTTGCACGTGTGTCCTGAGAAGCTCGCACAAACGTCTGAACTCCGTCTTTCTGGCATACTTCAAACAGAATTGGAACGCCTGTAGAGCGGTGCTCTGGTACATGACTTCCAATCGAGCATTATTCCGCAGAATATCCAAGACAGTCCTGTATGTCTCCCAGAGGAACTTGAGCCATGGTGTGACAACTACACGGTCAGTTCTATCCTTGGACTGTTCTCCGGATACTGTGGACAAAAGGATAGACTCGGGTGTCTCAGAAGCCTCCAAGTCGTCAATGGTCTCGAGGGTAATTTGCTCTGCCTTCTCTTGGGCCTCGGTGACCTTTTGCTCGGCAAGCTCAATAAACTTCTTGAGAACAACCTATTCCAAAGTACCACGTTAGTTCACACCCCTGTATATACGCTTCAACATCATAGATGAAGACACCGCACCTCAATCGTCTGAACGCTGGTGTTCTGTGCAATGTTCTTGTATTGATACAATCCATCTTTTGCCGGTTTTCCTTTCCTAAGACTGACACAAAGTTCCACGAAAAGGATCATCACTGGCTCCAGCGAGGCAATAGGAGCATTGCGGGATCGTTTCGACGCCACATGTTCGTGAAGGAGTTCGAGAGCGGCCTGGTCCTTGCCCACGGCGACGAGTTCTTGTGCTCGCTGTATTTTCACCCAGATATCGTCAGGACAACCGAACCACATGTGAAGCGGCAATATGGATAAACACTAACCTTGAGGACATTCTCCGGCTTTGCGTGCGGTGGAGGAGGCATGGTGGGGCAATGTAAGCTTGAGTTGTGTGGTGATGGTTTCGAGGTGTCTCAAGCCTGTGATTGGAGAAATGCCAGACAGACACAGCCCAAGCCCTCTTCTTGGTGATGCTGGCTATTCACTCGGCCACCACGGGATGATGGGGGTTCGAAGTGGTGGTGGTGATGCCTTGCTTTACTTCTTTGTGGTGAGGGGTGGTAACTTTTCGTCAAGGACGGTGGGCTAACGTTAGTAAAATCCAGACGGGGCCGCCTTAGGCCGTATGTGGGAACACCACACAAAAAACAATGCTCATTTTCGCTAACAAACCCGCAGTCACGTAGGTGTATATGTATGTAGCGAGAGCGAATTGCCCATTAAAACTTGCATTTTATTTTCAGAGGCAGCTGTTCAAATAGATTCATACAGCAACAGATCAGAAAGTGTAGATTCTTAGACAGCTAGTGCCTCGGCTGAGATATTTATTCATTCCCCCGTTACTCGTCTCCTGTTCTTGTGTGCTAAACGTGTTCTGATATCTATCTCGCTCATCAGAAATCAAATGGATGGACATTTGTGGGTTCACATGAGCCTCAACTCTGTGCTGTGGGCAGTTCTGACTAAGCCCAAAGGCCTTGCCAAGCAGCGCCCCAGGCTGTTTCACCCAAGTAACAGCTGAATGAATGGGGGTGCAGAGAGGCGAGAGGCAGACCGAGCGAATGGATGAGGGCTACCAAGTAAGACGAACCAGTGTCGACGTCTCGAGATTCCGCCTCACTCCTCCCCTTCTATATGCCCTCCGTCCCCTCACCCCAGTGCACATCAGACCAGCTTCAGGCTCCCCCAAACACCGGTACCTGCTACGGCCGTCACCCGTTCATCGTCAGGGCTAGGTTCAGCAGCGCAAACGTCCCTCCATTCCTCCCCACTCGAGATCACCCCGATTATCCACTTGCAGCCAGCTCTCCGGTACTGCAGCTCCTTCAGCAGCCATACATACCCCAGCGCAGCCCGCCTCGTCCTGTCAAGTGAATACCCTCGCTAGCACAGAAGAGAAGAGAGAGGGACAGTCTCCCTGCAGACTTCGGTCGTCTAATCTACCAGCAGGTATGTAGGTAAAAAGTAACGCCAGGAAAGAGCCGCCTGTCTGCTTCGCACGCTTTCCCCCTTCCTCGCTCCGCCCCGCTGCGTACGCCCTTCCCTTGTCACACTCATGCCTGCCCCCCTGCTGCTGCAAGTGATGGCTGAACTGCAGTTCTACGCGATGCCCTACTGAGGCGTTTAATACAGGAACACAGGCTTCACCTTCATCTTCGGCCAGGCCATCGTCAACTGGGGCCCGCCTCTGCCCATCTGTGGTTAGTAAACATCAAACCCCAATCTCCTGCTCAATATCAATTCTTCCCTTCTGCACATTCTGCACTCCGAAGGAAACTTATTCTTTACCCCGTTGCGACATCCCATCAAAGGCCCCTGTAGCTGTCCATCTCGTTCCTCCTGCTAAACTGCTCCGTCCCCTTTCCCTCCAATACCATTATTACGCTCCCACCCCCTCCTGATCTTCCTTCCACCCCAGCACCTTCCTCTCGTTCTTGTTCTGTCGTTTTTTCACTCCTTCTCCCGCTTCCCGCGACAATCGATCTCCATCCTTCAACGCTCATCGCTTGAGGGGAAGAGTGTTTGAGAAGCGATACCCGGCTGTCTGGAACCATCTTCGATCTTTCTTTGCTTGTTTCGTCAAATTTCCCCAATATTCCGCCCTGCATTGACTGACCGGCTGTCACTCCTTATACTAAATTAAAGACAACACTTCCTTCTATATAATCGCAGTCTGATCACGGCCTCATCACTGCGACACGCAAAATAGAAGTCGATTAAATCCTACCTTTAGCAGTAAATCGGGAAAAAACGAATTCAGTAACTTTCAGATCGCTGGCATACGACTCCCCGAAGGTTCACTTTAACTTAATACATCACGGATTCCTCACGAGGTTCACGCGACAGGATGGCACTACACTCTGCAGGTGCCGTAAGAGAGAAGAAGCAGACGATGGCCGAGCTTAAGTTGCGAAGGCTAACGGAACTCAATATTCGCTTACGAGAAGATCTGGACAGACCCCGTGTCAAGGTGTCGGAAGCGTGTCAATCGTAGGTTCCATCCTTAATAGCCCCACACAACACTCCCTTCCATCGCGTGTTACGTTTGGTAGCTGAGGTTAACACTGCCCACAATATAGAATGATCAACTATACCAAAACCACAAAGGATTTCATGGTACCATCAACATGGGGGCAGGTGTGTATTGCATACACTGCAAGTTTTGATCGGATAATCAATACTCATTATATAATAGGTCGACAAGAGGGATGATCCGTATGTTCCACAACAGAAGAATGGATGCTGTGTGATTTCGTAAGCGACAATCAATCTTTCGACTATTCCAGCCTGTTTCTTCGTGCCACTTTTCTAGGGTTTCGCATTCCTTCGACTTTTCTTATATCGGCGTGAGGTTGCCTTGGTATCCGTGTCTTGGGTTAAGGGGGGATCTGGTTGCAGAGTCGGCATTATGGGGACCGCACATGGTATTCATCGAACCGGCAAGAATTTCTAGGTGCAATCGGCGCGCGATCTCAAACGGGTGGCCTCAGTCTTAATTCAGCGTTATCTGCAAATACGTCTTGTTGGTTTGGCCATGTGCAGCGAACTCTATCACCGACTCCAGTCTTTTTTTCTTCTTCATCCTCTTCATGCACTTGATGGACGCTTGCATGTTCTGTTTCTGGATGTTTCCTTCGAGCTACCTTTGACATGTGGATTGAGGGATGGTGCCTATATCTTTTTAAATAATCTCTCTTTCCTTTCTTCCCCCCAAAACGAGATCATGTACCGTCCTGCTGGAATAATATACCTTGATGGCTTTAGAAGCTTCCGTTCCGCACGGCACTTGTCAAGAGCCATATATGGGAGATGCAACTTTCTTTTCCCAATATGCTTATATCTTCGTTGCCCGCCCCTTATTTCTCGTAATGGCCATTTTTCCCATTGTTGTTTGATGCTACTTGCGTTTTAATTGTTGCTGCTGTCTATATATCTTTCTCGATGTCTTGTTATGTTTTTGACGGCCGGTGGTGTTGTGGTGTCTATGCGGTGTTTTGAAAAGGGGTGAAATGTTTGTAGTTTGGCCCCGGGAGGAATTAAATGATTGGTGAATGGAAGGAGCTATGAAAGTGATATCGATGGTAGGAGGTGCAAATGATGGAATAGAAGGGGAGGGGGGGGGCTTTTCTATATAATTCTAATGAAAAAATTTTGGGGGGGTTCTCCCTGCATGCGACCTTTTTCTTGGGGTTACCGGGTCGGGTACACGCCAGGTACATGAACGGGGAGGCCCAACATGCACAAGAGTTCGGTAAAGCACCTCCACTTTACACGTAGAGTAGGATGCTTGGAGCGAATACGTACTAGAAGCTAATGTAGAATGTATGTACCACGATGTAGAGTATCGTCAGAGGTGCATCGGCATCAGCGCTAAGTCAAATCAGTCAATGACAATGGTACAATAGAACAATGGAACAAATATTATATAGGCGGATGAACAACACCCTTAGTATTCAGCATAATTGATTAGAGTGCCTTAAGATTACAGCAAAGCTACAGCGAAGGTGTGCTTCAAGGGACGTACGCTCAGGGTAATGTCAGAAATGGCAGCCCAATCGGCAAGTTTAGGCAAGACCTTGCTTGCATGTTGTAGTATACTTGGGAATCATCCCCATAATCAAGCTCCCTGTGCTAATTATGACCCTCTCCCCTATGCCTATGAGTTACAATATTGACGTTACATAATAACAGGCTGTTAATTTCATGTCATGAGCGAGCGAGCGCAAGTTGCAGCTGGAAACTACATTGTCTTGGAATATTAGCAGAAAAACTAGCTAAAACACCTGAATGGAAGTATATACACAAATATATATAACGAACTCAAGTTCCCCCAAGATGGGATTCCTGGCAACATGAGAGGAAACTTGATGGAGGTACAATGTGGAGGTTCTGGGATAGGTAGGGGAAAATACTAAATAGGGGCAGGTTTCCGATGATGCTTGGATATAGAGGTGTATATATTATGTTGTATGCTTAAGGGTTCTTCCCTTGTTGTTAATCGTTGCATACTTGGGTTGCCAGTGGGGGGGAGCAGGATAGGTTCAGGGTAAGAGGTTCTCGTTTCGCAATGTTCAGGCCTAAGTTCTTGATTCACTGCTCTAGGAAGAAGCTACCCCTCAAACGATGGCCAACCTACTTGGAGATTTAGGAACAAGAGTACCATATTCGATTTAATCTAGCGTCTTGTCAAATCCCCCTCCACTGGGCACGGGATGAGATCACTCCTTCCATGCAAATTTACTGTTTCAGTTGACACAGCAACAGGGGCCACAGATAGGTTTCCACGGTGATCCTACGCGACTGTCCTGTTTCAGGGGTTGGCGAAATGCAGGTCGAGGAGTTCAGGGTAAACTACTGATTCTCTCGTCACGTGATACTTAAGTAGTAGTATCGCGCTTTATCAGATTCTTTTAGAGAATTTCATACTCCCAAAAACACAACAGGAGGAATCTGATAAGAGTCGGTGATCATCACGTGGTGACCGGTCTCAACTGATTACCCTGAATTCGATGTAGCGCCCTTGAGAAACTTAGAATTTCAAGTAAACTATGCCAGTACGTATAAACCCACCCCCAGTAAGAGAGTTCGCTTTGCAATACCGGCCCTAATTCTCTACACAATTGCTCCCTACCCGCCCGCGCTAGGTGCTATGTGTATTTATGTATGCAAGTGCAAAATGCCCATTATACATATTACAACTATACCGAGCCCGCCATGGAGCCATGTATCTTGCCTCATGCCAGGGACTAAATATTAGGATCTATCCTTATATGACCAGGGTTATAAGGAGGCTAAGGTGGAGGCTGAGGTTTGCCGACCTTGATGGCGATGGCGGCTGTTCGTGATCAGATATTTTGTCGAATTTTTACTCTACTCTACTACCACCTATCACCGTCATAAGCTTGTTCATCCGGTTCTACATATATCAGACATGTAGGGGAGACAGGATTGAAAAATACTCAAGTAGCTATAAGCAGGCGTTGACTGGAGTTGGGTAGGGTGGGTAGTAGTGGACCAGAGTCCGACTAGAGCGTGAGTCGAGTAAACCCGTGGAGAAGTATATCTCTATCTGTAGCTATATTCTCATATTACACGAAGGAAAACTACTATATAAACCCCCCCCTCTCTCTCTCTCTCTCTCCTCTATCAACCGAAAAGCTAACGTGATGCAGTGGTATTACAACCCATCTATAAGCTGATTGCTCCGAGTTCAAGTATTCCAAAGGACCGCTCCACCAGCAAGCTGGTGGCAGCGCAAAACTACGCTGAGGTAAAAAATGCAAGCTTTGCATCGTATGCCATCTCCTATCCGCAGGGACGGGTAGTAGAGATCGCTGCCTTGTTGCATTGTTTTGTTTCCTAGAGTTTTTCTTGTTTATAGACTATATAAGAGATTTATATCTCCGGTAGCAGGAATAAGGAATTGCGTATGGCCACTATTCTCCAGTTGTGGCCAGCTACAACACCTTGGCGGTGTCTTCACTCTGTAGGCGGAGCTCGAGCTCGATATACTTTTAACGCGTCTCATGGAACGACTACGTGTAGGAATGCTCCATCATAACTCCAAGTACCAAGATATTATATTACATGCCTCCTATAGAACTCGTTTCCCAATATACCCATGTTTACTCTTTTACTTTGGGTGGTGTAAATTCAGGGTAACTGTCAACGTTTCAGGTGTCATAAAATCGGTGCAACACCACTTCACAGGCACTATTTTCTTATTTGCTTTTTGAAGATAGATAACGTCATATTATATGTATATTATCTCATTCCGCAAAGAATATATTAAGGCCGGAATGACCAAGTGCCGAACCTTCTATGATCTGTAGTCTGGTTCCTGATTTCTATGCTGAAATCAGCCATGCATGACCTGGGCCTGGAGGCAGAACCAATGCCCCGTCCCGTACATCTATACACATACATATAGATCCACAGGCCCAAAGCCCCAACCCAGTAACGAGCACAGCCCTAAAGCGTTTGTGCTATATAATCTAACTTCATAAGATTGGCCTCGCATCCGTAGATCGCTAGGGTATATCCCACGGAATCCTGCTTCTTTAATTATACAAGTATACAGTATTGACTATATCTTGCCCAGAATCACCCCAACCAGTGTTTTTTTCTTGGGCCCACCCGAGGGGCGAACATACTCTGGTAGAGGCCATGGTCGGGGGGGCTCGGGAGCAAATAAAGTCGTGATCTTCGAGCAGGAATGTTGTACAAGGTCAGCTAGGGGTAAATCTTTCTCTTGCATGTCTCTGCATTCTCTCGCATCGGCCGATCAATGTGAATCGTTCATTTTATGAGCCAGGCTCCCCAAGCAACGTAGGAAATCCCTAGAGTATAGATATAGGTTGGTAATTCCCTGTGATGGTTTAAAATCGTAATCGGTACCTGCGTAGAATCTAGAGCACAGTTCAGGTAGTCTTGACACTCAAAGATCTGCATTTCTGTAGAGTATGAATCTATGGAGTATGGACAAGTGAAAGTTCACTGAGGATTCAGGGATGAAGAAAGAAGAAAGGGGAAAGGGGAAAAAAAACCTGTGTTATTGTAGGAGGGAATTCTGCTCCTGTGAAAATAGAATAGTAAAAACGAAAGATTCTCAAAGGTATAGGGGATCTTTCCTTCTATAGGTAGGTATACACTATCAGGTCCACCTACTAGTAACTTCTATCTGACCACAAACTCACCATCGATCCGGAGCCGAAGCCTGCTGATAGGTGCCTTGCCCATGAACACCCCACGAGCCCAAGCATGTCATCCAGCACCTCCCCGTGCACGACATTCAGAAATCAGGTTTCTAGCTTGACGAATAAGGCTATCAAGCCTAGCTACCAAAAAAAAAGTAATGCAAAACACATTGCAAATCATTCATACCTCGGTTTGCTTTTTCAAGAGGAATCTGAGGGCGAGGCTCTTGTGCTGAGACTATGGAAGCCCTCGTGCCCGATCCCGATGTCGATGCTCTGGTTCCCCTACTTACCTTGGTACCTCAGCCACTAACCCAAGCCCATGGGTAATCCGGATATAAAATTGACTTTGGAGATAGTCGCAATCGGGCGGATCCGGGTGAGGACTTAAGGTTGATTGGGGATAAAGTCCGGTAACGATGATCACCCGCCTCGCCTCGTATTGCCATGTCTCTTCTTATGTCATGTCTTGAACGCTTGGGCCTATCTGCTGAACTCTGGTTTGCCCACCTCCCTAGGAAGCTGCAAAACATCAACAGCCAATCCTTCATCCCCTCCACCTCCCCACCCACCCACCTTATTGCGAGTGCTTCCAACCAGTCAAAGCTGATTGCGCCACCAACTGTAGTACCACCACCGCCACTAGCACCGGTGACCGAGCCCATAGGCATACCGTATTGTAAGGTATTCAGAGACATCAGAGCCGTCGGTCAGTCAGGAGCCTCTTAGAGTCAGAATAATAGAGAGTTTCCACGCAAGCCATTGCAAGGCTGCAAGGCAGGACCCTCCAAATTCTCCAGCATTTCACCCCGCAGCGCCGGCACGCGCAGGTCATCATGCTTCGCCTTTCTCACTTCCGGGCCCTGCGTTGCTGCAAGCTAACATGACCGCGTGACACCCCCATCGGGTAGTAAGTCCCATCCAGGATAAATATCAACGTTTACTAAATTTTGGTGATATTCTCAAAAGGAAAAAAATTGAAGTAGGTAGGTGAATAATACTACAGTCTGTAAATATGTAATATAGAGAAACAGTGTTTCCGGAACAAGTCGGATGTTCATGTGTACCCCTCGCGGAGGAGAACGGGATTCGTGAAGTTTAAACATTGGACGGTATGTGTGCGGTGAGTTCTGCATGCACGCAATGAGGTCTGAAGGTGCCTTCCCAAGTGCGGGGCCCAGAGAGGCATGGTGGTGGTGTAACATCATATTATAATGCTTTTTATAACGAGAATAATGCGATGTATCACACAGCTGTTTCTTGTATGTAAGCGGCGCCGGGGTTGATTGTTATCGATAAGGCAGCATATGGGGAGGCAGTCAGTGAGTTCATTTAATACTCCCCTCAAAAGGCTTAGCACAAAAGCTCCCCAATAATACTTCAACAGCACCTTTACACATGTGTCATAGATCTGGTCCGTTTGAGTTTTCTATCAAGCTGAAGGGTCCTTCTCGCCAGGCTAGGGTCCGCCCTACCTCCCTGCCTCCCTGCCTCCCACCATCCCCACAACCATGACCCTGTTTCTAGGCAGTTGAAATGGAATGGAGGGCGTTTCCTAGCCTGGTTGCAGGCATTCCCTATGGATATTCTGATTCCTGGATCTTCGTGGAAATCTACCGCAAAAATTGAGAAGTAAGACCCCCTGTCTGCCCATACAAAAATCCGTTGTTACGGTGGAAAGACAGGGGGTCTTACTTCTCAATTTTTGCAGTACCTAAACCAGCCAAAGTCATACTCGAGGT
>Ga0307511_10005511_pt1 | contig 12864 bp, 20 predicted proteins | sample 13_EM_MG_FD_200266 | JGI IMG/M metagenome (GOLD analysis project Ga0307511, IMG submission 200266) | Populus trichocarpa ectomycorrhiza microbial communities from riparian zone in the Pacific Northwest, United States - 13_EM | ecosystem: Host-associated > Plants > Roots > Unclassified | place...
CTACCCGACGACCCACTCGATCAGGAGGAGAGAGATTACACCACAGGATCACACTCACCACGCAGCTGGGAGAAACACAGTACCGTCAACGCGAGCGCCAGGACAAATAGGAAGCAAGACACTGAGATTGCGCCTATTCTCCTCGAAAACCCAAAACAAGGATTGAACCGTCGCAGAGACATGATTCGTGGTGGAAGTCGTGAAGAAAGGAAGAGTTGCTGGCTAAAAGTGTTTCCGAACCCAGCTTTGGCATAGACGGAGCGGTCAAGTCGGAGGGAGGGAAGTGCCCTGATACAGATACAGGACCCCACCCTTGACTGGCATCACAGCCTCCGCCTTTTGATTTACAACTGACACATTTTATCGAAACGCCCGCACCGGTAAATCCAGTGAACAGATCGCGCCCACGTTTCGCAGTGATTGAAACCGGAAGCTTCAAGTGGTAACCTGTGCGATACTCAAGATGTCGCATACAAAGAACTGCCAGCAGAGGATTGGGTTGTTTGTCGAGGCAGTGTGAAAAGTCCGGATCGATCGGATTTATGCAGCTTTTGCTCTTCCCCCTGACCTGGCGTGGGGATCCGCACGTCTCAAAGCGAATCGTGCGCGTTCATGAAACGAATGATGAGCATTCAGAGTACACGTATACACAAACGCCTCCAGGACGCTTGGGAACATCACTAAGATCCCTTAGAACCTTGGGTATTTTGGCCCCTTATCCGCGAGCCTATAGTTGATCCCGTCAAGAGTCTCAATCTCCCCCTCCTTCACTAACTCTCTTACGGCGTTCCTGACGTAGACACGCTTGTTAGAACGTGCCTGACCCTGTGGCGTTACAGAGGTCTTACCTTATTTCCAACTTGGACGCTCCCTCACCCAACGCCCTTTTGACGTTCACCTCTTCTCCTGGCGTTTTCGACCGAACGAAAACCATGATGTTCCGCTTTGCAGGACTCCATCCCGTATACGGATCTGGCTTCAACTTCCGTGGCGGGGTATAGGGCAAGGTTTGGGAGAATTCTGAACGAAGGTCTTCTAACTCTTCATCCAAACCCATTTGGGGGGACTCAGGAACAGCATCGTCCACTCTCCGCTGCTTAGCCTTCCCTTTTGGAGTCCGCCTGCTCTCGCCTTCGTTGTCGGGTCGGGCCATCGGTCTTATTGTAGATTGTGACGACCGCGAGGAGGAGTCCTCTCCGTGATCCGAATGACCCTCATAGGAGTGGTTCGTTGCAAAAGGGTCCGCTGGAGCCGGGGATGGAGAAAGTTCGCGGGGGGAATCCGGCGGTTGGTCGGTATAATATTCCGTTGATCCGTCGTCATCGCCACTCGTATCGTGAGCTTCGGTTCCTTCGATTCCTCCTGTTGAACCCAAAGGGCCTAGTGGGTCATCATAGGCCTGTGGAGTGGATGCAGCGGGCAACGGATGACTTCGCAACGGCGGAGAGTTGAGTTCTAACGATTGCATAGATATGCTTATATCTGGGTCGGCGGTCAGCGGAAGGAGTGGAGGGGACACAATCTTTGCGAATTCTGAGTCATAAAGTCTTGGCTGTGGCGTGCGCGAACATTGAGGACGAACGAGGTGGACAACCAAGAATTGAGAGTACGTACCGGCGGTTTACCCCGAGAGCGATGCAGGGTGACAACCATGGCCTCCATTAGATGAAAGAGCACCTCGTGGGGATCCTCTACCATTCGGATGGAGTAGATATCTAACACCACCGCTTCATTGAACTTGCGTGGCACACCAAATACTCGTGCATAAGCGTTTTCCCTGCAGCACATCAGGGCCAATCCCGTTGGACCCCAGGTATATGGGGAGCAGTCACCTCAAGATTGGTGGCTTTCCCGCCTCTTGATCTTCCTTGGTCGTTCCCGTTATCTTGCCGGTTCCGTCCACCATACGGACAGTCCGAGTTTTTTCCCCAGACGGATCAATGTTGAGTATGTGTCCGACGAATGTGGCCTGTGAGATGGAGGTTAGTTCCGTCGGAAAACGGCCCAGGTGGGAACGAGATCCACAATAAAGAACTCATCGCCGCCTAAGCTGTATCGGAGTCTGGTTCCGTTCCTCGTTAGCTCCTCTCTGATCTCAGCTTGAGCTAACTGTCGAATCGTCACCGGCCGAGCAGCATATCGCTTCCTGCAGCAGCCGTCAGAAACACATCGGCTAGGCGAGGGACTTGAGCTCACGTAGGGTCGGCTGGGGCGTCAGTGTCGTCGAAGTCGTCAAAGTCGTCCATGATCAACTTGATGAGTGGCGCCTGATGACAACCGTATCATCCCAGGGAGGTAATGGGAGAACAAAGGAAGTTGAAAGGAAGTAAGAAAACAAACAAAATAAACCTAAGATATTACAGGCGAGGCTAAGATAACTCTTGTCTAGATAGCAGCGTAGTGATTGTCAGAGGTTATGAACACGTCCCCACCCTCCACCAGCTTGTCGAGCGCGTCGCTGGGCGAACGAGCGCGTCGGTTTAGATATTCAACGTGCGAAAGAAGAGAGAACACAAACCTGACTATAGGAGGGTCCGCTTTGATCGCCCTTCCAATGGCTGCAACGTGGGTGCCTTCGCTCGCGTGCTTCGATTGTAAGAACTGCATTATCTTGCGTTCAATCTCGTTCATATGAGAGAGCTGGTCGCCGGATCCCTGATTTTGGTGGGAGTATGCGGATTGACTGCCACTGGGCGTTACCCCCTGCATGGGCTCACCGCCGCCACCACCACCACCAGGCTGGGCAGCACTTCAGTCGTGGTCGGGAACGGGTTCAAGAAGCAAGCTCACCGCCCCACGGGAGAATGCCAATGTGACATATATGGCCTCAAATGAGTGGTAAAGCAACTCGTGAGGATCGGTTGCTGGTTGGATGTGTGCGACATTGAGGTATCTCTTCATCCCGAACTGTTTGAGCGTTCCAGTTACCCTCGCATACATATGTTCGCTGGGCCTCAAGTTAGGCTTGTGGTTCGGGGGGGCCGCGGGGGCAAACTCACGCAACACCGTTAGTCTTTCCGTCATCGGTCTCAGCCGAAGCATCCACCCAATGGCGTGCTTCAATCCGCCCGGTTCCATCTCCAATTTCGAATATGTTATTTGTGGGGTTAACTTGGACACTGAAAACATGGGCAACGGTCGTAACCTAATTCGCCTCAAGGTGAATAACTACCTCCGCCGCGATAAATCAGAGGCTAGACTCACATGGTTAATCTCGCAGTCGCCTAACATCCACTCCGCGCTCTCGTGCGCTTGTGACGAATCCAACAATTGTTTGATCGTTACTGGCCGTAAGGAGTGTGAAGTAGCTTTCTAATGTCTGACCATGAGCGTTGGAGTCTCCCCGCTGAAATAGGGGTCCGTACCTTGACGGTCCCCGGGCTGTTTTCTCCCATGGGGGATCCTTGTACGTACCCGCCTGCGAAATCGTCTACGCGCCGTACGGTCAGCATGATTTCCACGAGGAGCAGGGGATGTTGGTACGTTGACTCATTTTCAGCCGAGGGAAGGGTCGTGACGGTAAATGAGTGAGCTTGTCGCGTTACGTCACGCGATCTGTCGGTCACTGATGCGTTGAAGCTGGCGCGTCTGGATGGTTGTTCCAAGAACGGGGAGTTGCGGTGTGGGGCTACGGCAGCGAAAAGTGGTGGTCGTGTATTATTATAAGGTTCCTACCAGTATCCGTCCTTTCTACCATACAATGTATCGTCACAGACATCATTTAAGTATCGCCAGCACGGTCCCATATAGGTCTCTTCATGCGTGAGCGATGGCGATTTTGAGCATACCCTTTGCAATACCCTCCAGAATCTTTTTACGAGACTCAACGAATTTGGCAGCTTCTGCGGCGATGACCTTCGGTCCGATCTGAGGAGGGAACGGTGAGCAGATGAAGAGCAGGTGGGTTAAAATGGTGTACCTGAGGGAAGTCCTTCAGAGATTCACAAGCGTCGACAAACTCCTGTTTGCTCTCCTTGCTGCCAACCTCTTGAGCTTTTTTAGCGATATCGGCGGACATCTTTTGGATGATAGTGACACCCTTCGCCTTGATCTCCTTGAAGCTTTGCACCAACTGAAACAAACTTCAGTCTTTCTCCTTCACCACACAGCGATCGACGTACGGCAGAGAGTTTGTGAACCTTGACGACGGATGAGGGCTTGAAGCGCGTTGTCTCCACATTCAATAGGATTAGGGCCTCCTGGGTTAAGGCAACGATTTGAAGCAACTCAGGGAGCAACGAATCGTCCTCAAGCGCGCCTGTTAGCTTCGCCTGCATATCTAGAAGGGGGGTTAAACGATCTGTGCGTTTGCTCAGAGCGGCCACCACCCACCATTGAAGAAAGTTGCCACAATTCCTGGGGGAGGTGTAACCTGTGGTGGCTCCTTCTGGTCGTTGGAGCCGTCCTCGGCTGGGATTTCGATATTACGCAGGGGCTTTCCGGTCTTGAGTTCACTCTGCTTCATGGCATCGGCGAGCACAGTGGCGGGCGAGGGTCGAATATGATCGTGGAATGGACCCAGCCAGTCAGCAATGGCGGAGGTAAATTCGAATAGTTGCTTCTCGTGTGATGTGAGCTTTGAACGGCGACTGTCAACCAAAGCCTGAAGTCTCGACAATCGTGACATACGTTATGCTCTTCGCTTTCGTTCCTCTGGACCAAACGCTCTTTGAGAGGACGACCTGGATCATTCGTCTGCTTAGGTCGGTCACCAACGAGAAGCTTTTCTTCAACGGTGTCGTCCAGATCGCTAGCTTGCTGGAAGGCGCGGATGTAAATCTTTAAGAACGTGTGCAACCAGCCCGGCTATTCAATACTCTCGGGTCAGTAAATTGCCTGCAGCATGCAACAGGGTACACACCCCAGGTTCCCGCCCGAACAGAGTGGTTTGCTCGTTGAACGATTGCCCATATCGGGGCTGGTAGTCGGCGAAAATGCCGTAGTCACGGTTATCGTGATGCACTAGCGAAGAAACTCAGCCAACGCCGTGCTGGGGCACGCAATGGATTACTCACGCCGCGCGAAGATGAATTTGAGCTCTATCAGCTCCATGTCCGTAAGATCGGTATTAACCGTCTCGTGGAAGACTCGCATCCTCACGTGCTCCATCTTGGCTATGTCCCTTTGGAGAGAGTTCTCCAGTCTGTCCTCGAATTCAATAAACTCCGGGATCTACAGAATAGAGTCAGTCTTGACGAAAGATCGTCTTGGTGGTAACGTACTTGGGAGTACTTCTCCGCGCTGAAAGCGCGCACAACGTATTCGGAGGTCTAGGAGGGGATAAGGATCCATGTTCGCGGATGCGGGTGCGTTTTTACGGACCTCAGACGAATTCGCGACATAGATCTGGCTCGACTCCCCGCACTCGGTGGAGTAAGTTAAGTCACCGGTAGCGGTCAGAGAAAAGGTGCTCGCTCGCGATAGAATCAGATGTGACAGGGTATCGTGCTGGATTTGCTTCAGGTTCAACCCACGGTAGTGCTCCAACGCAGATGAGGTGGCGCCTGGCTACCAGGTGAGCCACCAATCAAGAGCGGATACTCGCTCGGGGACTCACCAAGGAGGTGATATATCCTGATCAAAGTCAACCGGATCTGGTATGCCTGTTGACTATATGTCAATGCGACTTCCAGGGCGACAGCAGCCTTGCATAGGTGTGATTCATCGTTGGAGACCTTCCAGGCGTTAACCAATATGTGAGCGTAAAGAATAATGAGATCGTCAGCGGGTTGAAGCTCGGTTTTGGGGAGATCTTTTCCGAGTCTGAGACCATCGAGGTAGAGTTCGAGACATTTATCCGCCCGGGCATTTTCGGATTCCTCGGAGGCTTGAGATTCAAGGAGATTGTGACGTAGAAGCTTGAGCACATTGATCGTTCGCTGAAGGGCCTTGTGGGTTTCCTAGGCCGTAGCAAATTGAGCTTGCAATGTGCGGGAGCAAACAGGTCGAGTTACCGTTGATATTGAGGTTTCCCTGAGGTGGGAGGTCCATTCTGCAAGGCTCTCGCCGTCCAGCACAATATATGGTTTCAGGTCCTCAAAGCAGCAAGCTTTGTCACCGAACTGATCGAAGTACGACTTGAGGTAGTTCTCCAAAACCTCTGGGTCTTCAACAGTATTGAGTGTGAATAAGCGGTCGGGTCTCGTGTTGGAAGTACCTTTTGATATGGAACGTTCCATAACCCGCTTCTCCAGTTCCAGGAGAGCAAGGGGACCAGAGCGATCCTTCTGTCCGTCACGTTCAGCGATTTCAGTGAAGAATTTTCTTGCAGACTCCACCAACTCGGTGGTGTCTCCTTCCGCGGAAAATGTAGCGTCAAGGACGGCCAAAAACTCTAGCCAATTGCGGTCTCTGAACCCAATTAACAAGCGGGGCGAAGCATGGGGGATATCCACTTACCCTTTTTCTGTTATCCGCCGCTGAGCGATCTGCTTCTCTTCCTCCCACAGACCCTTTCGTTTCCAAACTTCCCTCCTGATCTCATCCACGATCAAACTAGTTTCGCAGATCGCCTTGGCCTGTTCGGTTATCAACAACTGGTGTGCGTCATCCCATAGTTCTAGTTCCTTTAGGATGCTGAGGTGGAGGTAGAAACGATCTGCAGAAAGGGAGGAAGGGACAATCGCCGAGGAAAGCAGTCGGTGTGAAAGTTTGAAGAGTATGGGACGCATAGATGCAGGGGTAGATGGATCTCTGGCCTTTTCGAAACGCACGATCAGGATGTATGCGGTGTATTTGGGTTATAAACTTACCTGAAGCACAGCACTGATAACACTCCAGTAGATGTAGCGGTCTTCTTGGAACTGCTTGTGCATTTTCATGGCAAGCTGCATATCTTCGGTAAGAGACGGAGCAATCATATTTATCATGGGCAAACCTGTTGAGCCGCCTTCCAGTTTCCTGTCCGCACAATCGCGAAGAATGTCTGTACCCCTAGTTCTTCGTGGTGGGGCTGCTTCTTATAAGCCTCCTCGAACATGGTGATCATGTCATTGTCTATCCACACTTGGTGTGAGCATTGCTGGATATCCGAGCGTCCGGGTATGCTTACGTCTTCCCAATCCACGGAGGACGTGCATCATCGCGGATAAAGTAGCATCGTCCGTAGTTTTTGACGCCAGGACTTCATCGCAAAGAACGAGGGATTCCTCGACTTTTTGAGTCCGAACCAGGGCGAGTGCTTTGAGCGCCTGTTGCGTTTTAGCGGTGATGCTTATTCCTCGGATGGAGATTCTGTCACCTTCACAAGGTTGTTTTCTGGCAGCTTCTTGAGCAGCTTATTGCACGTTAAGATCGCGGTTTTATTCGATCCGGAATCGATGGCATCTGGAGAGTGCGGGGTGGACGCGTCAAGATGAGATGATGAGCAGGAGATGGAAGGTGGGATGCTCACCGTAGATAGGACGTAGTTGGCGGTCGAGCTGGGCAGCCTGCATCGTTATTGAACGAGCACACGGAGGTCAAGGCCAAGGTCAAGGAGAGTCCAATTCAAAGCCTGCCAGCGAACAGGCGGCAACTGACCGTTCACGAAAATTACCCGACGCCGTGTACACACACGCTTTGATTGCACTCCCCGACATCGGCGTAAATGCCCGCTTTGCTCTCTAGGTCCGCATCCGTCCTCTCGCTCGTTCCACCCTGACTTAAACCTCTATAGGGCTCTCGACCCATTGTTGGGTGTATTCACTGGTGTTTTTGCCTACTACCTGGCGGAAAATCACCCCAGGACTGGATTCGCCCCGGAGGAGAGACTGCAACCTCTCGTCCAATGGAAATGGGCACAATACAAGGCCCGGAGGAATCAGCAACTCGAAAGCCTCGAGGCGAACGTTGACTGGGCCGGTTTGTCTCCGGAAGGGGGCAAACAATAGGTCCGTAGGGTGTCTGAAGGCCACGGGATGACCCCTCATTCATCATTCCTTAACCAGATCTCTAACCATGCCCATAATTTGGTGGAACGTCTCCTTCTCAGCCTCAGTCAACCCCTGATCTTCCCCTCCTCCTCCCGATTTCTTCAACGCAAGTCCAAGGATCACGCTGCGCCTACGCTCATCCATCACTCCGCCCGCCTCCGCAATCCAAATCATCGTAGCGACTTGTGACGCGTAGAGCGTATACAGTGTTCGTAGGTGGTCTGTGGGTGCACTCCCGAGCAGTGGCGTCAATTGTATTGAAGGGGGAGGGGGAGGCAATACGGAGATGTTGGGCTCTTGCATGTCTAGGGATGGCTGCGCTAGTAGGGGTGCCGTTGGTGGTATTGATGCTTGTATCTTCACACACAAATCAGTATTGGTTTTTGCGGTCAGTAGTTTTCGCTATCGCACAAGGTTTCCAACCTTCCCCAGCTGGGTGATGAGAATGAGGATCCGATCTGCAAAGGGCTGCAGAACGACCTCCGTCTGGATACCATTGATGACTTTTGAGCTTTGTTTTTGGATGAGCATGTCGGTGTTGGCGAGTGAACGCGATCGATCCGGAGTTGCCACTCCGACCTCAAGTTCCCGATTATCCGCCACCACCATCCCGTTCCATCATACGCGATGACCATCACATTAGGCTCTAAGGGTAAAGGCAGGGACCTTGAGATGGGCTGGTGGCAGTATTTGCCGCTAGGTGAACGGTCCCAAAGGTGCGCCAACGCGTTCGTGGACGCTCTCTTGGCTGAACGCGATGCAGACCAGTTTCCTGGTCAGGATTGTCAACAATATTTACGGCACATCCTACGAAACCGTGCGTCGTTGGACGACAATTCCCCTCCATCAAGTCCTTCGAACTCCCTTTGCCGAAAGCCATTGCTCAGGCCATCAATTCCTACAACCCTCCAACAGTAATCACGGTTTCTGGCGATAATATGTGGCTCTTTGCATTCTTCCCTGGTACCGATGTTGACGGTGTGGGATGCATATGGGCCAGAAGTCTTGAAGCAGACAACTGGATTACTAGGGATCATCCGACGGCTTCAGGGTACCCCTGGAATGCCGGTGTTGTTGCTGCAGCCTGGATCAACAGTGACAGACAGGTACGCTGGGTCGTTCCTTAAATTATTCAGGTTCTGGCCGTTTACTGAGAAATTCAGTGGAGAGCCAACGCTACTGTCCCTCCGTATCGTCTAGCGACCAAGGGTCCCACCTTTCCTGTCTCGTTTCCCGTTCTTGTGATCGTGACACAGAGTATGCACGTCGAGATGTGGTATTTGCGAGCACGCCACATCAACTTTACTTTCCTACGGACCACTTTGACACACGGCGCTCCCGGCCAAGAAAACCAGCCCCCGGTTCCCTTGACTCCCCACATGTCCGAAGGTGGAACGAGATCATGCGTCACTGCCGCGATAGGCGTTATGTATGATGGTGAGTTCTCTGTTATGAAAACGGATTTCGTGTTGAGCCTCCCATTTTAAGCTCCCACTGTGCTCGTTGCGGTGCGGACAGCACTGGTACCACCTTCGACAGCTTCTGACATCGAAGGACTTGGCGTGGATTTCACCCTCAATATGCCCGACAATGCGAGCGAAGCAGGGCCTTCGAACGAGCGGGAAATGTGGGGAGAAGACCCGACGATAGACTTCTTCGAACTGACCGTGCGGTTTGATAATCTTACCATGGGTACGCAACCGAGTTTATTCGCCGATTCGGCGGTAACATTGTCACTCTAGGCATGGCGGCTCGACCTATTTCATCTGTCCACCACAGCGACCCATGCGTGTCGAGTATGCAATTCTTCCCCACGATCCCTCATGCTCCGGGAGAGCCAATCTCGGATCTGCCAAAATTTCCCATACGTCTTGCCGTAAACTTTGTGGACTTTGGTGATTGTGAGCGCTTTGGTTCTCCACTCGAATATGGCTTTCTGACTTGAATCGCAGACTCCGGGATACCAAAGAGTACGTTGGCCGTGTACACCGTCATGGGGAATAAGGCGCCACAGGGTGTGCAATGGGTACGCAATCAGCTAGTTCACCGATATAATCAACTTAGAGAAATTACTAGTTAATCCGGCCAGAAAGTTCTAGACATTTCAACGACGGCCCACTGGCCTTTATTCTTCCTTCTGTGAACAACACCAGGCTCCTTGCTGCAGTTCTAAACCCCGGTACCGCTGTCACTCAGCTAACGCCGAAGGTCAAGGGAAGGGAGATACCCGTTGGCCACCTCATCATGTTAGATCTGTGAGCATATTGCGTTACCATGATGTGCGAACGCTGACGATACGCGAAGGAAAGACCTGTCGACCGATGTAAATTATGAGTCATGCGTAATCTACGTATCCACCCAAAACATCGGGGTTGACCGTACGCCGTCACAGTTGATTCCAAGTTCTGTCCTTACACACTTCCAGTGCCCCTCAACGGATGCGTGTCATCCAACGGCGTTCTGTTGTGTTGCACCTCCTCATCCAACGATGTACAATCATCAATAACTCTCTATCCGATTCCTACTATCACTTCTGGTGAGCTCATTACACCGTGCCCCTCGTGATATCCGATCTGACCGAAGCCAGACACAGAAACACCCAGTCCCTTGTTGAGCCTCGACATCGCCTCCGCCATTTATAATCGCACTTCCCCTTCCGACATTATTCACGTCCTAGCCAAGCCTAATGTCAAACTCGAGTACGTTATCAAGGTGCTCCACTCAACGACGGACCTACCGGCGTTCGTTGGCCCACGTGGGCCGTGGTTGAGGGAGTTTTCTGGGATCTGCCTAGAAATGTACAGGACAAAGGCTAGACACGCGCAGGGTCCGAGGTTGGAGGAACTCAATGCCATGTGGCAGACGGCGCATGATATGTGTTCCTTATCGGCGTATCATGCGGCGTTCGCGGATTGTAAGGAAGGTGAAGTGTACGATCCGAGTGAGCCCCAGTTCTATTCCTACCGCCGATGTGCTTAGATGGCTAATCACCCCCCTAGATACTGTGTGGCAGTTGATTGGCCTGACGAATTGGGTTATGGATTTTTTGGAACGGCTGATGAAGGAATGCATACTATTTGGCGAACAGCCAGTTGGTGTTGAAGGAGATAGGGCAGACGTGGACGATAGCGATGATGACCTCTTCGGCTCAGCTACCGGTAGGTGAACTCCTTGCATTCCAGTCACCGAGCTGACGTTGGTACCCGCTGATGCCGCTAGCCCACAGACCTGCCTCGATCCCGAATATCCTGTTGCACCTCATCCACCCACTTGGATGTGGGACGTTAAGAAACACTCTTCCTCACATCAGATCCTTTCGGGCGTTTCTCAGTTCACGACACCTTACAAACGAGGTTCTCCAAATGGCGGATGACGTCCTGATCGACATGATCGAGCGCTCCGGAATCGACCTAATGAAACTCGAGCCCCTGATAGCCCAACAGTACGAGGATATCCAGAATTTACCAGGTAACCGCCGCGCTGATAGTAGCATTAAACTGATCACTGACCATCCAGAATTTAGTATCTGAGCTACGAAAGAGCATGGCATCGTGCCGACCTACGGCGGTAATGCGTGGCCGGTTGATTTCCTTCAGCCAACGACTGGAAGCTGCTGGAGCCATCGATAAACCACGCCTTTTCATTAAAGGCTCTGACTTGGTTGACGGCATCTCAAAGGTCTCCTTGGGACCGGCTATGACTGTCCCGTCGGCCGGTGCTGGGAAGGACAGGGATGTTATAACGAGAAGTGCATTGATTCCTGGGAGAGACCTGAGAATGTGTTTCAGGTGTGAGGGTAGGTCTGTAAGGGGGCCACAACCTCCTGTCATTCCTGGGCAATTATCCCTCAGGTGGATTGCATGGCAAAAGCTGTGGTATGCGCGGTGTATATGTGGAGGAATATGGGGCTCTACCACTTAGTCTTCCTGGTACTTGTATCCTGATAAGTATGAGTTATTTTCTCACCAATGAAACACAACTAGGTACTTGCAATAAATGATAGATAAAGTTATGGAGGTCAAAATATGAATCAGGGGAGTTAGGTGCAGTTTTGTTGCTAAGCGAGAACGAGTAAGAGTGTGGGTGTGATGGGTTATGGGGTGAATCCACAGATTTGGAACTTGATTAACAAGGGGAAGTATGTGGGGGAGGTTGAAGGGTATTCAGGCCTGTTAGGGGGCCAGTGTGTGGAAAATGACACCTGGTCTAGGAAACTCATGAATTAGCTGCTTGTCACTTTCCTGACAACACCTCTTTGAGTTTCCTATACTGTTCCTTCATCTGTTGGATATCATCTTCATCAAGGCTTGGCTTGCACTGTTGGAGTTGCTCTAAACCCATGTCCAACTGCCCCAAAATGTGATCCAGGTGTTTGTAATCCTTCCAGGATTACAACATGTCCTCGGACGTCCGATCCTCGGACATATCAATGTCGCGACTTCGACTTCTCGACGCTTCCCGATGACATAGTTGAACTAAACTCAGATTAGATATAAACCGACGACGGACGTGGTAGATAGTTCACTTTTCGCTTTTCCGAATCCACTGCGTTGTCCTTTCTGTTTCGACCTCCAGTCTCGAGTGTCGCTACCCTCCGGGTAGCTTCCACTTTTTTTTTTTGAAAACGACAACGTACTCGCTTTTATCTTTATCGTCCATTGATCGTCACGCCGACTACGAGATTGCTGTCGAAGGCGACGAACGACGTTCGCCGCTTGGTTGGAGACACCTTGTTTTCCCAGACGATCTCTTTACCGGTTTCACTGACTACCTCCTTCGAGGACTTGGCGACGATAGAGTTCATCGACAATCTGTTTGTGACCGACCCGGGCGAAGTTGGACTTCCTCTGGTTACCGACCTCAACGACGACCGTTTCCGTTCCAGATCCCGCTCCAGATCCCACTCCAGATCCCGTTCCAGTTCCAGACCCAGAAGCCGTTCCAGTTCCAG
>Ga0307511_10005512_pt1 | contig 12863 bp, 15 predicted proteins | sample 13_EM_MG_FD_200266 | JGI IMG/M metagenome (GOLD analysis project Ga0307511, IMG submission 200266) | Populus trichocarpa ectomycorrhiza microbial communities from riparian zone in the Pacific Northwest, United States - 13_EM | ecosystem: Host-associated > Plants > Roots > Unclassified | place...
ACGCTGCCGCCGTCAAGCAATTCAGGTAGGTTGGAATATTGTTTTCAATTCTAGCAGACGTACAAAATCGTTTCCACTGGGTCACATAGGGCGTGAACCAGCGGCAAAAATGCATTGAGGGACCGGAGGTTGATGGGTGAATTGCTAAGCTCACACAAGCATCAGGAAAAGCCATCGCAAAGAGGGGCATTCAAATGGCCGCAGACCCTTTTGTTTCCTTATTGGTGCACCAAACTGGCAGAAGGCCGGGGTGGTGCAATGACCGTTTCAGTTCACAGACACATGGCGTACAAGGGGCAAAACGAAACGCCCCTTATAAGGTGTGACATGACCTAAGCAAATCGCTTAAGCTTCTTGGCAATAGATATGTATCAAAGAGAAACCTTCATGTCCAAGTACAACTCGACTAATTTAAGTACTAAGTATGGGTGTGATGGAGGAAGTTATGTATAGCAGAGTAGGCACCGTCTCCAAGAAGTCTGTATGTGGTGCGGCAACCAAGACTGTTGCAGAATCCCCACAGGTTGTTGTTTCCCTATTGACTTCCTTCTCAATACACCCAGATCAAATATATTTAGTAGTGTCTACAATATCCAATAGTGGGATTTCTCATCCAATTGATGTGTATGGACCTGCACGGGGCAACTTGAAAGGTTATACACATATGCCACCTCATGGCTAGTATTTTTAGATACACAGTAGGTATCATTAAATATATGTTGGGCTGTCCCCATTAGTCAGAAGGAGAGAACTGGACCTCACAAACTGACATAAGGAGTAGAACGGCCCGGAGTAGTCCATATCGTGCCTAATTTTACATCTGTCTCAGTAAAATTGATAAAGCTCAGCTAAACAGAAGGATCAAAACTGACCAGTAATTAACAGCAATACACATTGATCCTGGTGCACACTTTTGTGATACTTTATGATACCTTTTCAGTATGTCAGTCGAGCCTTCACGAAGCAGTATTGGGGAGGGAGCTCACCACATTGCAGGCAGATAGAGCATCTCTCCAGGATGGACATCTACCCGCAATGGCTTGCATAAATCCCAAAATGGTGAAGGCTCCTTCTCTGGGTTGTCAGGATCTACGGTCGGCCAACAGGGTACATCAGTAGGAGGATCATCCAGCACGATCTTAAATCCTCCATCAGCATCAACCTTATAAGTTGCGGAGGGCAGGGTTCGTTCCCGAACACAGGCAACTTCAAGAGGTGAAATCAGAACGAAACTTTTAACTCCAGATAATACACAGTAAAGGTTCTCATAGCTGTCCTTGTGCATGGCAGATGTAGATCGACTATTCCCTATCCAGAGGTTGATGGCATCTGGCTTCCCCAGGACGGATGCCCAGGGTATCTCCTCATCAATATCGGACAGGAGTGGTGAATATTCACCATGTAGATTGTCATCTTCTGTTGCAAGTATATGGTTAGCAGCCGAGTACAACCAGAGGCCATGCTAGTACTTACGGGACTGTGCATACTTGACTGGATCAGAAGATTCTATGGTATCATTCTGGAGATAGTCAAGGAATTCTGTGAAGGAGCCTTGGGTTGTGTGAGGCTTGACGAAGTATTCTACGCCATCTTCATCGTTCTTGACGACAGAGTCGGCATTCCTGGTACACACAGAAGTCAACATTGATACTTCCCTTGATTGATGACACAGCTTTATTCTCATGCCACATGGCCTGAGATATTTACTCACCCAAATGGCGTTTGAGCAATTGTTATATCTTCTGTTATTTTGTCTTTCAAGTAGGTAGGGTCCCACTTTTCCAAAGCTGGCCAATGACTGAACCCGTTTGATATTATCACCGGCCTGTTTCGTCTTATGACTTGAAGAAGCTCAATGGGAGATGGTGGTTGCTCAAAGCGCTCAATCCAGTTGTTATGAAGATCATGGTAGGTTTCTAGAAGTTCTACTAATGCTGAGGTCGGGTCCATCTTATATGCATGTGTATCGCTAAGTACTTAGTACTTACCTAGCTTCTTCATTGCTGTATATTTAGACTCGCAGCCAGCAAGTATTACATAAACGCAAATATATGTGCAAATCACAGTACTCCTACAGAACAGCCGAGAAAAGTCATTGACTAGTCTGGTGCATGCAAAACCTAACTATAAGACAATATGACTCGCTAACACCTTATGACGATTATATAATACAGAGTCTTCTCATTGATATGATCGTCCCCACACTATGCAGCTGAAATCCCACTGTTAGGGGTCCCTGTCCATATATGTTGCCATAGGATCATCAAACACCCTTTTCTGCTTCCTATATTGTTCCATTTCCTCCTCTGTAACTCCTCCTATCATTTCCATATGTTTTCTTTTCGCTTTGTCGTGTTTCTCTTCTCCGTCCACCTTATCCGCCGAATCATTTTGGTGCGGGGTCGGTGGGCTGTCGATTTCGCCTCTAGGCTTCTCTTTCTCTTTGCTACTCGTATGATACTCTATCTGCTGAACATCATTCATACGGCCAGTTCGTAATGCTTCGGCCTCTTCGTTGGCCTTGATTCCCTCGGAGCCAGTGCAGTAGCTTTTCTTGATCACCGAGTGGCAACAGGTGTAACCCCACTGGAAATTCTTCCACCATGAGCCCCACACCGATGTATGGTTCCCATAGAATTTGTCCTCCACATATTTTGATTTCGCTGCTGTATTATCCCGTCCTTTGATCTCACCACTTGGCGTGTATTCGACATACGTCTCTGATCCCATCACATCCTTTTCTAAAGGTACAATATCCAGATGTTCAGCTCCACCATACTTTTCCAGCAATTTCTTTTTCTCCTCGGCCTTCTTCTGCTCTTGCTCTTGCATCTGAATCTTCCTGTAGAGTTCGCCTTCCGTGGGATTGGCTTGTAAATGCATTTTAACCTTGTCCCCACGTTCTCGGCTCTCCCAAGCAAGTTTCTGCATCTTCTCGAATTCGGCGGCATCTCCTGACGACCTCATGAAATTCTCCTCCGCAAGTAACTCGGAAGAATTATCGGCATCTGTACCGTTGACCATCGTCCTCGTTTTTGGATCATACTTTGCGGAGTTAAGGTCGAGATTCAAGAGATATTTTGCTGTGTCCTCCCTTATTCGGAGATTCCTTGTACTTATACGGTTTGCAGCATCGAAAGTCTGTCTAGGCATTCCTAATTCCTCAGCGTACTTGTCGTCATTATCTCCGTCTTCCTCATCCTCGCTCTTTCCCTTGAACTTCCCCTGCATCTCACTCTCTTTCTCCTTCCGCCTCAACTCTTCTAATCTCTGGTACTCCTCCACCACCTGGTCGTGCTCCTGAGGGTCGTAGCCATTCCACCTATCGCGCTTCCCATCCCACCCAAGCTCCACCTGTTGAACAATCTCATCGGCCTGGATGTCCCTCCCAGTCCACTTGGCTCCGAGTTTTCGCGGGCGTGACAGGCACTCTTTCGTCTTGTGCGTCATTGCTCCACAATTGTCACATGCCCCCTTCCTATATTTGGTTACAGCGGGTCCAGCGCGCTTCCCACGCTCGTACCATTGTGCGCTGGCAAGGTCTTGATCCTTCTTGCCCTGAAGACGTTGATGCTCAACTAGATTCCGGTAAGTTAGGCATGTGAAAAGCTATGGGCGCTGGGGATTCGTCACGTACGATAATCTCCTTCAACATCATCATCAATGTAGAATGGTTTCTTAGAGATGAACTGGGGGATATATTCATTCTTTTCTCGAACAGGCGCTTTCCCTTTGGGCTTTGACATTGTAGATGGAGCTGTAATCTCGTGCCATCTAAGGTGAAGCTGGGAGCTAAGGCTGCCAAAAGCTGCAGGCGAGTCAGGCCTTACGTAATTGGCTCTCTAGGTGCTACTTAAACAGTTCGGTGCAAATAGAAGCGGCGCCAAGTCTTCTCAGAGCAAGCAACGCGTTTCCTAACAGCTGCACGTCAGATTGCTCACTGTCTAATCATTCTTATGGTTTTCGATTCAGTACTATAATTCATGTTCAATACAAGTAGCTCTCTGGTTTTTTGGCACTAATATATAACGAAGACAAGTTCACCGTTGCTTCAGCTCATACTCATTACATGTCTTTCAGGGTACGCCTGAACAATATCGACAGTTATCAAGCCAGGCCTTCGCCCCTTGACCCCCTTCTACCATCCATAAGGCCCGGGCAAGCCCCACGGTCCGTTCCAGTTATAAGAATATATGGCGCCACAGAGACTGGCCAGAAAGTGTGTGCCCACGTACATGGTGTCTTCCCGTACTTGTACGTTGAATACACAGGAAGCTTGGTGCCGGATGAGAGTAACTACACATTTCTCTGAGAGTCTGAACTTTATATGCTAATTCATGGTTTCGTTTGTTGATAGTTGATGCATATATCCGCCGGCTACATGTAGGCATTGACCGTGCTATGGCCATAGCATATAGATCTGAAAGGCGTGACCCATATGTGGCTAGGATAACGCTTTGCAAGGGAGTCCCTTTCTACGGTTTTCATGTTGGCTACAGGCTCTATCTCAAAATTTATCTCTTAAATCCATCCCGTATGACCCGATTGGCGGATCTCTTACGGGGTGGAGCTGTTGGGAAGCAATGCTTCCAGCCATATGAGGCGCATATACCATATATCCTAGGTTTTATGATTGATTTCAACTTGTACGGATGTGGTTTTGTCGATTGCGAGAAAGTTAAGTTTCGAACTCCTGTGCCTTCGGCTGAAGAAGTTGGACCGGATGCACTCTGGAATGACGAAACTGTATCTCGAGACATGTTTCTGTCGGAAGACGAATTCCCCCGGCTATCGCATTGTGCCGTGGAGGTGGATGTGCAAATTCAAGATATACTCAATCAAAGACAGATAGCACCTCGCCTTCTACATCATGATTTCATTGAACGTTTGAACCCTCTTCCCGCGGATATGAAGCTCGTTCACAGCTTAGCAGAGCTATGGAGAGACGATGCTAGGCGCCGAGGGCTGGCAGGACGAGTCATGGAAGACGTTCCCTCGATGTCTTCGAGCGCCCGGGACATTAGTGCAAAATGGATTCATGAGGAGGAGTATATGGAAAAAATCAAGGGTATCATTGATGAGGAGAGAAGGCGCGCAGATAAACCATTCTCAGGGTTCGACTGCTTTGTTAGGCGAAAACCGTTCGAGGGTTTGGTACGGACCGTGGTGGATAGCGTGAAGGACTTCTTTCCTGAGAATCAGTCAGAATATGGGGTATTCGTTGGGACCCCTGCTGCAGAACAAAAGCAGAAGCTCGAGGAAGAGGTTGAGATTGACGAAGCCCTGATCAATCAGGTCGTTGCAGAAGCTGAAGAAGATGCTAAAGCTACAGCATCCGAGGATCTAGATGCTTTGGGGGTAGAGGAAGGGGAAGAGCCCGCTCTGGATGTGGATCAAAAGGGAGACGTGGCTACGGGTTTGAATCAAGATAGAAACTCCTCAATACCAGCCCCTTCTGAAAGTCGGATTTTAAATGGAACTCAGCATTCTACAGACGATGTTCTCATGGATGACGATGATTTTGATGTACCAATCGAGTTCTTTAGTAATACTGCCCCCAAGCGCCTTGCCTCGTCAGTCGATCCGAATTCAACGCCTTTGAAACTACGGAAAATTGATCTTTCCTCTCCTGCACCAAACTCCATGGTTACTCAAGGCTGGAGCTTGCGAGAAAAGATACCTAATGCTCGCTCTTCGGGCCAGAAGTCGCAGTTATCACTGAAAGGCTATCCAGTGGTCAAATCTCCTGATCCTAGTACAATACTGCGGTTATCACAGGAGAGGGCTTCTCAAAAAAGTCGAGTAGGAGAGCTGACGCCGATGGGAGGCTCAAAGCCATTATCAACCCCTAGGGCCTCCTTCCTCCTCAGTAGCAATATTGTCAATAGCCTAGGCTCTATTAGTGGTTAGTGCTTATATCCTTGATTGGTATTTGAAGTTTTAACATATGTTCAGATCAGCGAATGAAATCCATCTCTTCCAAGGTTGAGGAAATATTTGGATCTGCACCGCTCTGTGCTACTTTCCTCTATGATCAGTTCGCACCATCGAATGCTGAGCTTGGATTTACTTTTGATGACCTGGGGATGCCACCAAAGGTATATCAAGATGCGTATTATTCAAATGAGAAAGATGTCCCCCCTCGACCGAGGGAATATGCTGGGAGGGAATTTAAGCTACAGTCTACTACAGTACCATTCCTACCCGATTTCGATCCTTCTGGCGACAGCTCAAGTACCTTGAGGGTACAGAAGTCCAACCAGAAGCCACTACCAACTATGAGGGTCTGGGAGATCCTACAACCTCCACCTAACCGGGCAGAAACTGATCAGTGGCTTGCAGACCTACAAGCCGCCAAGAGGGGCAAAATAGCGGAGGTGTCTGAGGAGCAATTTTTATCACAGGTATTTCGGCTTAATGAAAAGCATATTAAGTGTTTATGCTAATTATATTTACTCAATAGATTGAAGGGCCCACTCAGAGGAATCGGCATGGTTTTAAATATTCCCAGCGCCGGAAGTCGGCTGCCATTGAGCATGAAGCGCAGCACATGAGCATAATGAGCTTGGAAGTTCATGTTAACACTAGAGGATCTCTATTCCCTGATCCTGCGCAAGACGAAATAGCTTGCATATTTTGGTGCATTCAGTCTAATAACGAGCAACTGAAGAGCAATGGAATCAAGGAAGGATATCATGTTGGGATACTCGTCCTTGCTGACCAAGGAAGCTTGGTCGAGAAACTCAGGAGAATGGTTGGAGTCACCGTTGAAGAGGAATATTCCGAGCTCGATTTGATTACGAGACTAGTGGATATTGTGAGGGATTTGGATCCCGATATTTTCACTGGATACGAAATTCACAATTCAAGCTGGGGTTATATAATAGAAAGGGCAAGGTGCAGATATGGTAAGTTGCTTAAGCGGAAGTATTGCATATATTCTGACAGGAGCCAATAGAATATAACCTCACGGATGAGTTCTCACGGATGAAGTCCCAATCCCATGGTCGATTTGGAAAAGAGGCAGATAGTTGGGGTTTTAATACCACGGCGGCTATCAAGATCACTGGCAGACACCTAATCAATATATGGCGAGCGATGCGGGGAGAGTTAAACTTGACTCAATATACAATGGAAAATATTGCATTTCATATACTCCATAGGAGGTAATCGTTCGTGATATTTCATGAATACTTGAACTAGAAAAGCTCACGACTAACATAGAATTCCGCACTACAACTATAAGGACCTCACAACGTGGTACCAAAATGGGAAACCTAGGCATCTGAACAGGTTGTTGAATTATTTTGTTTTGAGAGTACAGCTAGATTTGGATATTCTAGAAGCCAATGAGTTGGTCGTGAGAACTAGGTAGGTAAATTTTGGACTTTGGAGTGGAGATAATCCTCTGATACTGGGTGGTATAGTGAACAGGCTCGCCTTTTAGGAATTGATTTCCAGTCTGTTTATGGTCGTGGGTCCCAATTCAAGGTCGAGTCGATGATGATCAGGATTGGAAAACCTGAAGGGTTCATGATGGTATCGCCAAGCAAGAAACAAGTCAGTTACCCTGAACTAGGCGTCTCGCTTCCATATGCTGACTCTCCGGTCAGGTCGGCACACAAAATGCCCTCGAATGCCTTCCTCTTGTGATGGAACCTCAGTCCGCCTTTTACACATCACCTCTAGTAGTGCTTGACTTCCAGTCACTTTACCCATCCTTAATGATCGCCTATAATTACTGTTACTCGACCTTTTTGGGAAGGGTGACAAGTTGGAGAGGGCAAAATAAGATGGGGTTTACTAACTATGATAGAAAGCCGAGAGTGTTAGAACTACTGAAGGACTATGTTCGAGGCATGTGACCATGCCTATTTCACTGATGCTCTTTCTGATATGGGAATATATTTTAGTTGCCCCAAATGGCATCATGTACGTCAAACAAGAACTTCGGAAGTCACTTTTGGCAAAAATGCTAGCAGAGCTTTTGGAGACTCGCATTATGGTGAAGAATGGAATGAAGAGCAATAAGGACGACAAAACCCTCCAACGGTTACTGAACAATAGGCAATTAGCCCTGAAGTTGGTTGCTAATGTTACCTATGGATATACCGGGGCGACCATGTCTGGGAGAATGCCGTGTGCAGAAATTGCAGATAGCATTGTGCAAACGGGCAGGGAGACGCTAGAGAAAGTATGCTCCTATGCTCCCCACATCCTGTGAATCCCACTCACAGTCTTTAGGCTATTGAATTGATACACTCGGAACCAAAGTGGGGCGCGGAAGTTGTTTATGGAGATACTGACTCTCTTTTTATTTATCTCCCCGGCCGGACACGAGCCGAAGCTTTTGATATTGGAGAAGATATTGCCAAAACTGTCACGTCAATGAACCCCAAGCCTGTCAAGCTAAAATTCGAGAAAGTATACCATCCTTGCATATTACTGGCAAAAAAGCGCTATGTGGGGTTTAAATATGAGCATCGGAACCAAAAGGAGCCGGACTTTGATGCAAAAGGAATTGAGACTGTACGCAGGGATGGTACTCCAGCGCAGCAGAAGATTGAGGAAACTGTTCTGAAGACCCTCTTCAGAACGTCAGACTTGTCACAAGTAAAGGAGTACTTTCAGAGGCAATGTAGCAAGATCATGACTGGGAAGGTTTCCATCCAAGACTTCTGCTTTGCAAAGGAGGTGAAGATGGGGGCGTATAGGTGAGGCTAATATCGCTTTACCTATCACGACGTCGCAACCACTGACTAGAGTATAGTGAGAATGGAACACTACCAGCTGGCGCAAAGATTAGTGCCGAGAGGATGGAGGAGGATCACAGAGCAGAACCCCAGTATGGCGAGCGGGTGCCATACGTGGTCATCGCAGGTGCACCAGGGTCAAGGCTTATTGACCGTACTGTTGCCCCAGAGACCTTACTTTACAATGCACATCATCGCCTCGATGCCGAATACTACATCACCAAGAACCTTATACCGCCATTAGAGCGCATCTTGAACCTTGTTGGGGCAGATATTCGAGCATGGTATAACGAAATGCCAAAGATACGTAAAATAATGAAGGTGGAGAATGCCAAAGTCATCAATAGGGCTGCCGGAAATAGCAAAAAGTCTATATTAGAATCTTATATGAAGTCTTCGGCATGTTTGGTTTGTAAGGGGAAGGTTGACGTTCAAGGTTCTTGTAAGTTGAAAGCGCCTTCTGGATGCGTCGCGCTCACTAACTTGTCCGTTTGATATATTGGTAGCCGTCTGCACGGAATGTATGATGGATCGGGATACATCCGTTTACAATCTGAGAACCCAACTGAAAAAATCGGAGAAAAGAAACGCAAATTTCCATGCAATATGCCGGTCTTGTGCGAGTTTGACTCCGGTCGAAGAGATCCCGTGCGACTCCAAGGATTGCCCCGTGTTTTACTCGCGGGTAAGGCAGGCGGGGGCATTAGCAGCGGATAGGCAGAGCATTGGGCAAGCTATCAAAGCCTTGGAAGATTTGGATTTGGATTGGTGAAATCTAGACTGAAGGATTTTGATTAACCTCGCCTACTCATAATCCATTTTGTGAACTCGAGGTAGGGCTCTTTTGTTATAGTTGATTGTAAATGGCTATTGGGCAAGAGCCCTCAGGCCAGGCTTAGATTGGAGTTCATCGGAGTTTTTATCTTCAGCATTGTATGTATGGCGTTGATGCTGTTCTCATGTTGCTCTCTAGGGCTGCATGGGAGAGTCATGCATTTGACGGCGCTCCTCAGACAACCGGTGACATTTACCGGTAGTCAGGCCAGCTGATACTTCGATCCCACAACCTGTGACCGTGGAAATGTGGAAATATCCAATGCTGAGTGCTGTCTATTCGCAATTTTGAAAGGGCGTCTGGCTTACTCACCAGGTCTTACCCGCGTCGGCACCAGTAAAAGCTGTTATGAATGCGCTGAGTCTTGAATACTTTTAAAAATATATGTACTGAACCAAGCCATCTATGCATTTCGTGTCTCAAAGTAATAACCAGGAAACGAAACAACGTAAGCTCGAAACGACAGTGCATCTCCGTAACTTGTCCGTGACTGGAGCCTCTTGGTCATCCAAGTTCCTCTACTGCTCAACATATTGGCCTGCATAGCTCAGAACTTAACAAACAACTTTATCAAGACCACTTCTCAACAAATCTCCTACGTTCGACACCGTATCCAGAGGACGACGACTATGTTAATATCGTAATCGGAGCTTTATCTTTTGCTTTTGTGTTCACGCCGCCGGTGGCTTTTTTTTTTTTGCAAGCTGCGTGAACAGAAACCCAGCTTGCTGCTCCAGCGCATGTAATGGGCTTTCTCGCCTTCCTGGTCATCTACGTCTTTGGGGGCCTTACCTTCCTCCCACTCGTTGCAGTCGCCAGCTTCACCTACTTCTACCACACCTCACCGGTAGTTCATAAACAGGAGAGTCTTATCACCTCGGCCGATGAAGCTGCCGGTATCGTCAAGACCAACGACGAGAAGACACTAGACAGGCTGAAGAGTGAGCAAGATGATGCAGCGGGGTACTTCGCTGTTACAAGGGAGTGGACACCGGGTGGAATAAATGGGAAGCCACCAGAAAGGATTACACCCATGGGTGCGACAAGCATTAAGGGAGAAGAACCAAGTCAAAGCATGTATCAGACGGTAGTGGGGTCGATATTCAACCGGAAGGGGAATGGAGGAAAGGGGGATTCAAGCGGAGCACCGAAGAAAAAGAGGGCGGCCAACGTCTTCTATGTGGTGCTGAGGTATGACCTATCTTTCCCGGAGGTGGAACGAGCTGTCCAGTCAGACTGACGTATCACCGTGGGGCTTAGGCATGGGCATCTTATGCTATACGATGACTCTGAGCAGCTCCAGGTGCGACATGTTATATCACTTAGCCATCACAATGTCAGTATCTACGGCGGAGGAGAAAAGATACCCGAGGGGGAGCTTTATATACGTCGCAATGCTATTTGTTTGACGAGGAGGGATGTCGAGCCAGCATTGAAGCATGATCTTGCGTCACTCAGCAAGCCATTCTACCTATTTTCTGAGAATTGCTCAGAGAAGGAGGATTTCTATTTTGCACTACTGAGGTGTCAGGAAAGAGCATCAGAGGATGATCCCACAATGGAACCGACCCCGCCATCGCCCTTGGGCTTCGATCCAGCACATCTTAGGCTACTGGTTCAAACCCTGTATTCTTCGGAGGAACAGTATCAGACAAAATGGATCAATGCTATACTTGGGAGGTTATTCCTCGCACTATACAAGACACCAGACCTAGAGAGGTTCTTCAAAAATAAAATCGACAAAAAGATTGCGAGGGTCAAAAAGCCAGCTTTTTTGTCTGATGTAGTCATCCAGAAAGTGGATGTAGGAGAAAGTGCTCCATTTATTACCAATCCGAAACTCAGGGAGCTGAATGTCAATGGGGAAACTATCGTGGAGGCGAATGTTAGCTATACTGGATGTTTCAACATTGTTAGTCCCCAATTTCTCCCACAATATATATATATATATAATTTATTAACAGCCGCTTGCAGGAGATTTTTACTGCGGCTCGAGTAGATCTAGGCACTCGCTTCAAGACGAGAGAGGTGGACCTCAGGCTTGCAGCAGTACTTAAGAGGCTGGAAGGTAAAATATTGGTACGGATCAAGCCGCCTCCAAGTAACAGGATATGGGTAGCTTTTGAGACTATGCCGAAGATGGAGCTCAATATTGAGCCCATCATCAGCCAGAGGAGCATCACATACGGGCCGATTCTACGACTCATTGAGAATCGAGTTCGCGAGGTCATAGAAGAAACGTTGGTATACCCTCATTTCGATGATTTGCCCTTCACGGACACTATCAATCAGACCTACCGAGGCAGTATATGGAGGCAGCCAAAGCCTTCCACTGCAGAGCCGTCCGCTTCACAGCCTGCTCTCTCCGCAGAAGATATTGATAACGAGTCAGCTATCGATGAATCAGTTACTGGGTCACCACCAGATGCAAAATCTTTGAGTATGCCAAATCTGGCATCTTTGTCTTCAGATGGAAAGAAACAGGCCTCTTCTTCTATTAGTGTCACAGATATGTCGGGTGATACATCTAGTGGACTCACCCACAGAGCTCACAGGAAGCCAAAATCGATGAGGACGTCCTCATTTACACAGCTCGCGGCTCCCCAGCCGCTCGTTAGCACCGAGGCAGTGAACGTCACAGCTGTAAGAGACACCACTCATACAGAGACTGACAAGGGAGCAGCGAGGTCACAGGTGAAGGCTACTATTGACAGGTCTAGGTCAGCGTCAATGTCTAGCTCACCGAGAGGCACACCAGTTGGGTCGCCATCAAATCCATTACCCCCACTCCCATCAGCAAGAACATCTAGTTTGTCAATTGGGGAGGAAGGGGAGAGCCAGGATGAGTTTCATCTAGCAATGGAGGGGCCTGTGAGTGCTGAGCGGAGGGCTCCACCAAGACATTCAAGATCACAGTCTCTCACAACTACATCTTCCTCCACCACCCCAGTTCCCTCAACCCCCCCAAATACCTATGGCGGAGGGGCGCGGACAGTTACGAACTCTAGCATCTCCCCAATGAGTAGTCGTACAAACACCAATCTCTCTGCTGCGCTTAACCAACAACACCCGAGCCCAGGAGCAAAACCCGCTATAAATAATGCTATCAATAAGGGCGTTGCTGCAGTTGCAAAGTGGTATAAGGGCAGGACAGAAGCCAATACCAATCACAATGCACCAACCTCTCCTACATCTATAGAAGGGTTCCTGAGGAATGGTACTCAATCCCGAAACAGTAGCACCAGTCAGCTGCAGCATGCTCCGGCAATCCACGT
>Ga0307511_10005513_pt1 | contig 12858 bp, 15 predicted proteins | sample 13_EM_MG_FD_200266 | JGI IMG/M metagenome (GOLD analysis project Ga0307511, IMG submission 200266) | Populus trichocarpa ectomycorrhiza microbial communities from riparian zone in the Pacific Northwest, United States - 13_EM | ecosystem: Host-associated > Plants > Roots > Unclassified | place...
CCGATGACGATATGGAAATTGACGGAGAAGGCGAACCTGCAAATCGCCTCGACCTTTCGAACAACCCGATGGCGGAAGACGAAGGGGATGTCGACGACGACAATTACACAGGCTCCGACTCAGAGGTCTCCAATGACAGCGATTCCGAAGATCAAGGTGGCAGTGACGACAGCGCGGAGGAATCAGGAGAAGGTTCAGATGGGGAAGCTGAGGGTGAGGGTGAGGAATCTAGACCGGAACCGGAGTCGGAAGACGTCGAGGATGAGGAGGATGAACCGTTGGATCCGAAACATCATCCGTTGCTGCGACCTGGAGCGATGCCGAAGAAAGTCAGCAAGGCCGTATTGAACGCTGTCGTTGGGATGATGGAAGAGGATCTGGGGATGCCTGCTGCAGGTGGCGATGAGGAGGACGAGTTGGACGATGACGATCTGTAGAACTTATAGAACCCTGCCCCCAACCCTACCCCCACATGTATTTTAGTAATCTAGAGGGATTCACGGAGCATATCTTCATCTACCCCCGGAAAATAAGAGAGAGAGGGTTCGTCAGTCATCCGAACGGGTCATCCAGCCGTTCCGAACGAGCTTTCTGCTGGCAATTACCAGTCTCGCGCCGGGACCACAAATCATAACCGTTCCTTGCTATTACTCAGCAAACAGGCTCACGTCGTTAGCGATTGACTTGAGCCCCGAGTCGTTGATAATCGATAATCGACCGAAGGGTTCGAACGCCCAGCACGAGTCAAGGTGGAAGCCTGTCCAGTTGGGGGGGGGGGGACTATTAAACTTCGAACTTGAGGATGGGAGAGGGAGAGTGGAAGTCCAGTCAAGCACTGGGAGGGCTTGCGCACGGAATTTGTAATGGAGGGCCACGGCGCTCAAAGGAACCTGTGGTTCGTCGTCGGGGAGCTCGCAATAGCCGACTAGTCGAAGGTTGACCTGGCTAGATACCGCCCTTAATCGGACTCTATTTTCTCATTCGGTGTTTTGTCTTACATAGATGAACTAAACTGTGCCACGGTAAACCATCCTCCTACCCCAGGAGCTGCCCCAACACCAGTGTGGTACACCCACTTCACTGGAGGGTGTCCCACGCAGGCATTACACCATCCAACTTGTACTCAACGCGTGAGACATGTTCCCGTAATTGGGACATCTCCTTTACCGGTACAAACATATTATCCAGATTGATGATCCAGATTACCGAGAGCCTCGCGCCCCTCGAATCCCGCTCTTTCGCCATACTCAACAGCTCATCGCAGTTGTACTGAGCCCGATGTTTGATGTAAAGAGTAACCTCTTCCAACTTGGGGCACAGTACAGTTTTGGACGGGTTTTTTTTCGGATTCAGGGCGAGGACGAACGGGCGGTTAATGCACTGAGCGAGCGTGAGGGTGCGAAGGTCTTCCATGGAGTGAAGGGTTTGGTAGATGCTCCATGTCTCAATCTGAGCGGTGATGCGTGGCCGATAATGACATAGCGTTACCATCAGTCGTTGACTCCTCGAAATGTCGAACTGTTCGATGAGGGACCGTAAAAATCGGCTTATTCCAATGTTGGGTTGGTCACCTCCACGCGTCCGGTTGCCAAATATGTAGAGCCCCCCACTTGGTCCATTTAACCACACGGACCTCCGTTCCGTACCGAAGTAGAGGCTTGTTGTGGTAATGTGAGAGAGATTTCGGAGATTCTCGCGATCATTGGGAATGTAGGATGGAATCGGGGAATTGCCGCCACTAAAGGTAAACTCCAGACGCAGCAATGCCCCGGCTGGGATGGAGAGGTGATTGAGGAGAATGGAATGTGGTTGTTGCGCAGTAATAGTGAGAGTTTTTAGGCGGGGAAGAGGTACCACCCTTTCAACAGGGGCATCAGACGAGTGTGGGATTGAGTTGTAGAGTTGAATGTGGCAGAGGCGAGGGACGGACTTGAAAAAGTCGAGGAGCTGAGTCAAAAGGATCTTATCCTCGGGAATGTGATAAAGGTTGAACGTCGTGAGGCTTGATAAATCCCTCCAAGGTAGCGGCATGGTGACCCCTGTTAGGCTTAATTCGCGCAACGATGAAAGGTCTCCGTCGAAAAGCCTGTTGGGAGGGATGGGGGATTCGTGGTGTTCAAGGGCGATATTTAGCGTATTGAGAAACGGGACTGGACGAGAGAAGTGTTCGACCAGAATTGGGAGGACATCGGATGGAGTTCCGGAGACCGACAGGGTTCCGAGCCGGTCGATGTGCTGAACTGCCAAAATGAGGGCTTGCTCTCCGTAGAACCCGTTGTGGTACGGCCTGATGCAGATCTCCAAGGGGCAAGACTTCGAACGTTCGATGTAGAGCTGAGTTTTTCTGACGCTGGTGCAATCCAAACGGGTCCACAACAAGGGACGAGACGTGATGATTTCCCTCCAGCCACGACATACGTGGGTCAACCTGATCAAACCCATATCCCCATCATCATCTTCCCAGTAGGTTGGAATCGTGGAAAGGACATCCGGAGGGATCCTGTTGACCGGGGCCAGGGCGTTCTTCGCGGACTTAACCAGGTCGAGCACCTGCCATGCCTCACGTTCGATAGCATTGACCTGAGAGAATATGGCACGGTAAGTCACCATGCACATACGGATTGTCTGTCTTCCCAGTTGGACGCTCACCTCAGCTTCGTTCAGAGTCATCGCGATCCTGCAGGATCGCGTTTCAGTACTTCAATAATTGTCTGCCGGAGGCCCAGACGCACCATCCACCGAAAGCGGTAGCTTGTAGCTTCCTTTTGGCTGCACATAAGAGTTGAGAAATAGAGAATTTGTCGCAATCGATGGCGATGGACATGGTGGGAATTTGGAACGTTGGGCGACGGCCTGATCGCGCGCTTGCACAAACGTCCGCCTCAAACCCCGCTCCCTCGGTATCCGCCAAAATAAAGGGCAAGGATCGTGCGATCATTGACGATACGGAACTCGGTAGAGAAGGTGGAGCTACTGGGCACCTTGGCCTTTCGAATAACCCGATGGCGGAACGTGGATGACGACAGTCACATATCCCCCGACTGAGAGTTTTCCGATAACAGTGACTCCGAAGACAAAAGCAGCAACGACGACAGCGCGGAGGAGTCAGGAGAAAGTTCAGATGGGGAGGGTGAGGGTGAGGAGTCCAGACCGGAACCGGAGCCGGAACAAGTTGAGGATGATCAGGGGCCGTTGGATCCAAAACATCACTCGTTGTTACGACCCGGAGCGATGCCGAAGAAAGTCAGTAAGGCCGTGTTGAACACTGTAGTAGGGATGTTGGAAGGGGAGTTGGGCATGCCGCTGTAGGGGCGATGAGGAGGACGAGTTGTACAACGACGAATCGTGATTGTAAAAGTATAGAAGCCTGCCCATACATGTGCTTTGGCTATCTTGAGAGAGAGACAGAACGTGCTCTTCCCTCGTGAGACCGTGGTTTGGGTCTTCGGAATTCAACTCCGTATAGGTGTGAGGGAGTGGCAGACGCCAAGCTGCGGGCAGAGTGCCAACGAGGAGGAGCAATCGTGGGAATTCCCTCGCGAAATTTGTTTGTAGCCGCTAGGCATGGCAATATGTACTTGGAAAGAGAAGGTATGAACGTACGAAGGAGGATGTGAAAACGAACACACGGGGTGTTGCCACACACAGAAGCCAGGACCCTATGGCCGGCTTTGAACTACTTAAAGATTGTAAATGGTCCTGCCACGAACCACCTGATTGTTAAATGCAACAATACCTGGTTGGTATTTTCCCCTCTCTGCATTCTTTCCCTCTCTCTTCCCCTTCAGCTCCTTCTGTTTCATCTCCTGCTCCCCGGCGAGGATAGCCTCCTGGACCATAATTTCCGTCAGCTCGTCTCGCAACACCTTCTCGATCTCCGAGAGATAATACTCCGCGGCGTACTCCTCGGGATCTACGAACCCCGGAGGGGTGGACGGCCGGTACTCGTAATCACCCCACGGCCACGGGGACGTCTTGTTCCCACCGTCGAAGTCGGTGACGGTCTCAAACTTCTTCATATCGAGGAGGTGAAAAGAAGCCGGCTCGACCTCCCGCTCCAGAACGCCCTCCGTGGCCATACCAGAAAAGCTACTGGAGGCCGTCGGGAGGGGCTTGGCACCGGCTGCCACGATTTGATCGACGCATGCCGAGGGTTGATCGTTGAGGCTCGAGAGTTGTGAAGCCAGCGAAGGTTCCATCACGTGGTAGTAAATCATAACATCCTCATCGAATTTTTCTTGGCTTCCCGGTTCGGGAATGGCGCTAACGGTTGGTTTGGGGCGCCCATCGTCGATAGGGGCATCGTGAAGAACTGCCTGTAGCCGGTCGGTATAATCTTCACTAGTGTCCCGGCGCGCGAGGCACCTTTTGAGAGGGCTCGGCGGGAGACGCGGCCGTGATTGTGTGGGGTGGCCTGAGGAGTGGGTGGAGAAGTCAGTTGATGCCCACGTCACGTATCAACGATTAAACTCACAATTTGGGTGACCCTGGGTATTATTTAAAATGTAATCGCGTCGTCGAGCCATGGGCTGGTTGCTCGGACGCGCGTGACGAACACTGGCTTCCACGGGGGTATGAGATGTGGCGTATTTTTCGCCCACGTCCTGGAGGTGATGGAAAGTGTCGTCATGATTCCGGGTAGTCCTTACGACCGGCATAGTAGGGATGAGAAAAAAGAATGGAGTTGGTGGATAGAGAAGAGTTGAAGTGAGGTTGCACGGAGGGAAATAAAGAGGAGGGAGCGGGTGGAAGGGGAGGCCGAACCTAACTCTGGGTTTCGCCATGAACGGAGGCGGTTTAAGTAGCGCAGCGGAGCACATGACTGGGTAGCCCGATGGACGATCGAGGCACCAAAAGTAAGCACGGCAGGACGAGGCCAGGTCAAAGCAGAAGCAAATGGGAAGGGGCCACCGTTTCAGGAAGCCGCATCAGAGACCACCTTGGCCAAACAGTCGATGACATGGCGTCCATTCGACCATGCCCGTCCTCCTGTCTCCAACCCATAGCCCATGTGGTATGCTCTAGGGCCGCAAACGGTTTGTTGATGGCGACGAGATTGTGTCAGTGTCTTTCCTTGACCGTGCGTGCCACGGCTCACGTTTCCTGTCCATGGCAGTCCCACCCACGGTGTCGTAAATAGTCCCTGGCTATAGAAGGCGTCTGCGTGAACATGTAACCGCTAAGGTGATCCGGGTCGTCCATGGGATGTCGGAATCGAAGGGCTCCCCTTCTCGAGCTGAGTTACAATTGAGCCAAGAAAAACCTGTAATATGCCATACCATGCCGTACCCCATATACCACTGAACCACGTCATATCTGAGTATCAAGGGAGAAGTGGGCGTTGGCCGTGTTGCGGGAACGGCCTCCCGACGAGGGGAAACGGTGGTCAGGGTTGAGGGGTCGAGCACTCGGGGCTCATTAGGTATAGTCGTCGTTATTCTCACCACTTGACCGATGATACTAGCGACAGCATAGGGATTTGGAATTCGGACAGATCGTTCTTCAACGAACCGGCGGGGAGGGGTGACACGGCGATCCAGAAGCCAATCGCGTCGTGGGAATATGGTTGATTCGTTTATGTCCGCCGGCGCTTCTTGAGCTCACCCGCGCCCACAGGATTTCGTCAGTGGCCCCCTCAACATTCACCATTCAGCTTAACGTAGGTTATCTAGGTTGTCGATGGCCAGGCTAGGTGCCCCTTTTGTTCGCCGGCGACCACTCGCGATTTCACGGTCTCGACTGGCATTCTCACTCGCAACGAACCTCACTCTGGAGACCCCCACACCCCGCCCACTACCCTGCCTCGAATTTTTGGCTGGGGTCCTCTCCAGATTGTAAGTGGATCCGCCAACAAGGGAGCCCATGCGACCTCCGTTCTCCAGGCGACGACTACCGGGGGCAGGCGAGGTTTCTCGTGACTGAGTACTGATTGCTTTCCGGGGAGCAACGCTCATTAACTACTGAATATCGCTATCCGTTCATCCCAGACGATCAGATGAGTTTCCCAAACGGCTCCCGGCCTCCCCAGGGTCGTCAAGGAGAGTTGGGATGGGCATGACCTTGATCTTGCTTTGCGGGGCATCTGGACCGGTGCCGTTTGAGCTCGTTTTCCGCAGATCTTGGAATCACGGCAGTTGTAGAGCAGCAATTTTGTGTTGTACACTTTCACGCACCGAAGTCACCACGGTCTATACTGTGTCTTATCCCATTATATTCTCCCGCGTGAGAGTTGACATTCGGGACCAAGCGCGGTAGTCACTCGGCGGTGAGTAGTTCAAAGGCAGAAATTCTCACGATCGCTACGCTTTTTACATTGACCCACCTTGCCACGTCATGGGCCAACAACTCTACCCGGGCCTTCCCATTGCCTCTTACTCCACCAAAGTGCACCCACCTCTCCCTGCTCCGGAACACGAGTTCTATATTCAAAGGAGTGCTCGACAGATGTCCGTCACCGACCATCCCTAAATTCTTGTGTCGGATTTGAACCCACCGAACAATCATGTCATCGGACTCCTTCCATAATGACGACACCCCCGCATTTCATGAGCTGTGTCACCTCGCGCCATGCGGCCTTCTTTCTCACTTCCTAAACCCTCGAGTTCCCTGCTCCCCGCTTACCTTTCCTCGTGCTTCGTCATCGGCTGCTGTGGGAGGCGACACCCCCTTAGACATGTTTGCTGCCACTCATTTTTGCTGTCACTCATCCTAGTGCCGGTTGATGAAGTGGTCGTCACGGACCATTCGTACGTATCGCCCGCTGCGCCCGAGTTGGCTCCCTTGCCGGGTCGATGGACAACAACAACTCCGCAGCGACCCAACGTACTACCCTAATTTCGTGGCCCTAGATATTCTGCATAATGCCCGTCACAGATCCCTCAGGGGGAAACTCGAGGGGTAACTCAATCATCGTCCCAGCACACCATCGATCTCCCGTTTTCCCTATTAGGCACCACTAACCCGATCACCGATACGCCCGACGCGCGGCGGGTGACGCGTGGGAGCGCAATAACGGGCCCTCTACGCTTTGAAAACAACTTGGGTCTAAAGCACGCTTTTGGACCATGGGAATTTTATTTACTGATCACCTGACCCCTATGGCCACTCGCGCATGGTCCACTTAAGACGCGTCCGACCACAGCATCCTCCTTATCCACCTCCTTCATCCTCCTCTCTGCACTCTTCTCCGCGCTGCGCATACTATCGGAACACCATGAACCCAAACCAGCGCCAACCCCGCCAGAAATCAGGATCCGCCCAGCCCACACACCCCGCTACAACCGGCCACCCAGACCACCCCCATGCACCGGTCCCCATGACCGACTTCATAAATCCACTACATATTCTTGTAGATCTGTCCAAGGCTTATACACGACCCTGTCTGTATTCAAGCCGTTCATTTCCCGCCCACCCTCCTCCATCCAACCCTTCCAGCTCTACCTCGACGCCATCCAATACCACGGCCACACCCTCACCGCCTCTCTTGGTGGGAACCCCTTCCACCCGACACTCATCCCTACAACCTCCTTCGACTCGCCCATCCTCGACTCGGTCAACTCCAATTCCCCACGACGGTGCCCGGTCTGTCCCATCTAAACGCGCTCGCAAATACACCTCTAGCCCATCGACATTACCCCCAGCCCACCTCCCCTTACCCACTCCCAAACTTCTTCCCATCGAGCCATCTCTGGAACGGCCGACAAAGAGACGAAGGGTGGGCGCGGGACCCCCAAGCACAACGACTAATCGTAGAGGATCACAAATGCCGGCACCTCCACCTCCACTCCCTCCGAGCCAATCCCCGAGCGCCGTTGCGGCCCCACCCAGGCCCAAACCTAAACCCGGGCCTAAGAAGACACCGCTCCACCCTCTGGCCGTTGACTATGGCCGTCCGATGACTCAGATGGTCCCTCGGCCACCCTCGTGCATCGCAAGTTTGCGGGGGGGTCGTATCCCGCTATCCCCGTACCCCGAGATTCCAGATCCGAAGCACTCGCTGGATGACGAGCTAAGGGGACCCATTGACCCGGCGACAGCCGAGGAGTTCAGGAAGCTGATGTGGGAGCAGCAGAGGCGTATATGGAGCAAAGAAGGGGGTTTCGCGGATCCCTATCTCACCACACCCATTCCTGAACCAGACGCCAAGTCCCTAAGCGTCCACGAGGGAATAATTCCTACCCAACCACCGCCTGGGACGACCGCACTGTGTGGCACCCCACCGCGGAATAACGAATCCGTCCACCTAGGGGAAAAGTCTGCGAGCTCTGGCGCTACCACAGATGATGGCGGGTTCGAAGAGGTGCTAGACCTTTACCGCGGCGCGGTGCAAGGGTCGGCATTGTCGGGGGAACTCGAGTTCGTGATTGGGGGTGGTGTTGAATTGACGAGTGTGGGCTGGGAGGGTGTTAGTTCTCTCGAAATCAGCATCAAGGGCGGGCCTTCCGCCCTTTCGTCTTCCGGAGAACCCCAAGGGTCCCAGATCCATACCCTGGGGGAGTACATACGAGTCGTCGAGGCGGAGAAGGCGCTACCGCCGCTGAAGCCGGCGCCACCGAAAGAGGAACCCCCGCTTGGCATCGACTGGACTTACAGCTGTTGTGGGTACGCCACGGGGAGGATCGTGAACCCACAAAAGGCCAAAACCCGACGGTAGTTCGCCTCACTCGCTCCACCGTGAGGTACTTTCTGGATCGTCCCTTTCCGTTGACCAGCTGGTGGCAGTATATTATACCTGTTGCTAGGGACGCGCCCTTTGGGGGACAGACAATGATCAGCCCCGTTTTCCGGCTCCCGGATGACAAGCATCGATTTAAGTGATCGCACACAGCCTTTTCCAAGCCAACGAAGGTTTCACGGGGGATAACGGACTCATTCACACCACCGTCACCACGCCGGGGGAATTCTAGACCAAACAAATGCATCGGTCGAGGAAGGTGGAGTCTCTGTCAAGACACGCGGGCCCCAGCCCGCCCCGAAGACAAACTATGCTAGCCTACGCTAGTGCGCTGAATGAACCTCGCAGGTCCATCGCCGCTGGGACCTGGAGTGAGCTCGAGGTGCTTCGCTAGCCCCAATGTCGAGACATAACTCGAGGCAGTATCATTCTTTGCCTTCACGCCTCATGCGTACAGTTCGTAAAGCTAGGAACATCGGAAGTATGTGGTAGCAAGCGTAAGGAGCGAGAGAAAGTGGTCAGCAGTGAAGGACGGGGGGAAATCCGATCCAGAATCTCATGAATACGGCTACAGGACAGGAAATATAGGAGACTGGATGAATACAATAGCAAAATAAGTTTACAGATTATGGCACGGGGCAGGCGGGGTGCGCAAAGATGTGCCGTAGGAGGATAGGGAATGAAACAAGAGAACGAAAGGATGAGGATGAGTGACCGCATTTACAAAACGCGGCCGTGGAGTATGCACACGATGGGTATCGGGATTATTTTTGTATCTTCTAAGGGGTGAGTTAGTCATGAACCCCGAGGAGTCCCTTGAGCCTACCACTAACCTAATGATGAGGCCCGGTGAGTGAAATCATGAGATGATGCAGAGCCCAACCAGTGAGCTACTGCTCGGGCGATCTTCGTCAACTGGGGTATCGGAAAAGAGTGCCAGTGAGGGCCCCTCGGAAGGAGTCATTGACGATGATGATAGGGCGCGATTTCCCTCCAAGTTGCCGTATTCGAACGAGAGAAACAGTGTTGATTCGATTTGGATGAAAGTGTCCATTGTGAAGTACAAACCCAAAAGCGAGATCGATAAGGCAACGCTGGGCGGATGGGGAGGTGTGTTGTGAGAAGATTATGGCCCATCTTCCAAGTTTTATACAGGCTCCCCTACCGATTTTTCCTTTGTTCGCCCAAGTGAAGCAGTAATGGCGAATGCAAACGAGGGTAGGCACTTTCCTTTTTTGGAAGTCCAGTCACAATGGTCACAAGGGCAACGTGACGCGACTGGGAGAACACCTTCCTTGCCCAAAGAGGCGGGATAGTGGTCGGATGCGCTATTGTGAATCCGGTGGAGTGATAACCGAGGTATCCGCGATAGGTCCGCTTCTCCAGTTTACCCCAGACCCGTCGATTCCGAAACCAAAGTTGGTGTCCAATGCCACCCTGCGGAAGTCGTGAGGAGGTTCCGTTGGAGCAGTGTGGGGGTTGCTCGGGGTAATCGAGAACAGATCTGGGTAGCAGAATACTTTCAGTGTCAACAGATGGCGGAGAGCGAGGTTTGAAAGGAACTGTGCTCACCAGCTGAATGGATCCCAGATCGTGATTCAGGATCAGGTGATTGGATAGAACAGACAATAAAGAGTTGCCAGCCACGCGCAAGAATCCCGCAACCGGAGTCTCGTGGTCATTTTTAATGGTGAGCGGGGCGCTGGGCTGTTGTGGATCTGGACCTGATACCTGATCATGAGACTTGAGTGAAATACTGGGGTTCGGGGATGGGCGGCGGAGGGCGAGCGTGACGCGTGACAATGTTTCACGTGGTTTGTTGTCACGCGTCGAAGCCTCATTGTTTCCCGAAAGAGGCGGCTATACACTCGTGCGCTCTTTGTCCTGTCGCAGCCACATAAAGACATTCGGCGAAAGATGATTACCATTTCACCCCCTTCGACCTCAACTCGTCCCCCCAATGCTTGGCCCTCTCTATCCGCTCTTCCCTATCGCCTCATTCCTCGGCTTCTTCCTCGTCCTGCTGCCGCTTCCATGGCACCTGGAAGCTTGGAACTCTGGTACCTGCTACTACATGATGTGGACCGCGCTCGCCTGCCTCAACCGGTTTATCAATTCCATTATGTGGGCGAACGATGCCATCAACAGGGCCCCAATCTTTTGTGACATATGTGCGTTAACCCCCTCTCGTTCAAGATTTTTTCAGCTGAAAATTCCGCGCAGCCACTAGGATAACGCTTGCCGCATCAGTCGGTATCCCCGCAGCATCGATGTGCATTGTGCGCAGATTGTACAACATTTCCCAGATCCAGGCAGTCGCCACCACGCATGCGGAGGTGGGCACTTCGGTACACTACTCCTCTCCCTGCTCTAACATGCCAAACAGAAACGCCGAGCCGTTTTGATAGATTCTTTGATTTGCGTGCTATTCCCGATTCTCTGCCTGCCCCTGGGTGAGTACCTAGCACTCCCATTTCCTAGTCCCCTCCCTGACGCATCCATCTAGCTTATATTGTTCAAGGGCATCGGTTTGACATCATCCAGGAGGTCGGTTGTCACCCCAACGTCTACAACACGTTGCTATCCTATTTCCTCGTGACATTATGGCCCATGGTTTTCGGTCTCATTTCTTTCGTTTACTGTGGTATGTGTCAATCAATCCCCGTACCAGTATCACCTGTTGACGCCCTCCTAGTTCTTACGCTACGATCTTTCCTTCAAAGACAAGCGCAATTCACCCAATTCCTGGCTTCAAACAAGGCGTTAAGTGCAAGCCGCTACTTCCGTCTCATGGCACTCGCATGCGTCGAAATGATGTTCACTGTGCCCGTTTCCATGGTGTTCACCGTCCTGAACCTCAAGGCACAACCGTACAACCCGTGGATCAGCTGGGCAGACACGCACTATAATTTTTCTCGGGTTCTATTGATCACGTCCGTCGTGTGGCGCGAAAGTAAACTCTTGGAGGTTTCCATCGAGTTTGGGCGTTGGTCTGCCCCATTCTGTGCTTTCGCCTTTTTCGCTTTCTTCGGCTTCGCTGAGGAGTCAAGGAAGAACTACAAGAAGGCTATCATGACTGCGCTTGTCGCATGCCGCCTCGTCAAGCAGGATGACGCGTCATTACCGACCAAACCTACTCCCTCATCCAAGCACGTTCCACGATCCTGTTGCCCGTTGCGAAATCTAACCCTCCGTTCACAGGCTTCGCCAACTTGCGCTCCCCTCCTATTCGAAGACATCACAAGGCTCTTTGCCCATGTACACTCCCCCTCCTCCGCGATACCAACCATCAAACATCCTTTCGTCACCAACCTCTCTCGACGAAAAGCACTTAGGGCCTTCGTCGCCAGCAACATCCTCCTCGGAATCTTCTTTCGCTGCTTACCAGAGACTCTCGGAGTCTGGAGATCCCCGACCACCGAGCCCCGCAGCTTCCCGAGCATCACGAACGTCTGTTGTCGACTATGCTACCTGGACTGGTCTACCCTCCGCCGACCTCCGGGCAGCACCCCCCACCGACATCCCCAGACCCTAAGCCACCTTTGTAACATGACCCTCCGAAACCCACCACGATACCCTCACTCATTCGTTCTGCATCACTCGATCTGCGGGAGAGCGTTGAAGTACCATCTAATTTTCCCCCTCCCATGATTGAATCCTTCTTACTACGATACTCCTTTGCTTTATTTTTGACGGCCCTGGCGCCCGTCGCAGACAGACTCCTTGTTTACGTACCTATGACTGTATCTCTATCGCTAGTGTATCGCGTAGCATCAGTACGACTCGCAGAATGAAACTTACGACTTGCCTGTTCTCCGCGCTTGGTCCAACGCTATGCAGCATTTTATAAAGACCGAGTCACCCAGAAGGTTAAAGAGCGGCGGGTTGATAAACCATAGTGCTTGACCTTACTTGTGTACTGGTAGACCGGAAGCGGGTGGTAAGCCACCCAGGGGGCGTGTACTTATTCTGTTTCACTCCCCTCCCCTCCTCGCCGACATCCGATATCCTCGTTTAAACAATATTGATCTACAAACCGTAACTCGAGTGATTACTGTAAATTGATGAGACCGAACGAGGGATAGAGCTCAGTTTGTTCATCCCACAGTGGGTGACTCTCCATAAGCCTCAAGAGATGTTTTCTGGTTCTCTGTCAGTGATTGCCGTGACAAAAAAGGTAACTG
>Ga0307511_10005514_pt1 | contig 12858 bp, 11 predicted proteins | sample 13_EM_MG_FD_200266 | JGI IMG/M metagenome (GOLD analysis project Ga0307511, IMG submission 200266) | Populus trichocarpa ectomycorrhiza microbial communities from riparian zone in the Pacific Northwest, United States - 13_EM | ecosystem: Host-associated > Plants > Roots > Unclassified | place...
AAGGTATCGAGGACAACACCATTACCCCACTTTCCCTTGTTGACAGTACCGGAGAGAAGACCAGCTTGGTCGATTTTGAACCAGACATTACCAGAACCGTCAAAGTTAGCACAAGAGCCAGGGCACTTGGCCATGTAGACAGTGACGGGGCCTTCAGCGTGGGTCCATTGTGTCCAGATAGCAGTGATCTTATTACCAGCTAGAAGAATCATTCAGTACGGTCAGCGGTGTGAGGAGATGCGAGGAAGGCTCACCCTTGATTGGTGCATGTAACTGGGAGGTTTGCCCTTGGTTGTTGCATCGGATGTTGGTACCACTTGGGTTGAGGATGGGGTCGTAAGAGGAGTACTGCCTCTGGATAGTTGATTGACCGGTGGAAGGGTTGTATGGCTGCCATCCTAAGTACTCTGTGTTTTCGATGATGTACTTACCAACACCTCCATGGGCAGAAGCTGTGGCAGCGAGGGCCACGATGGCGGCAGAAATGCTGAGGGTCCTCATTTTGATGGAGGTGGAGATGCGTGTGAATGAGACACTGAATGATTTACTCAGAAGAATGAGACCAACATCACGGCGGGATGAGAGTCCTCTTATAGCTCTCTACGAATATGAAGGAGGGCTATAGTATACAGCCAAAAACGCAGACCTGTGATCAGTTGACATGCTAGAATTATTATAATACCATTTGTAGCCTATTGCTTCGGGAAATTTTCCGAAATATAGCCAAATAAATGCTAGGGAGCCGTTAATGTATATGGAAACGTGGGTATAAAGAGGTCGTAGAGTAGAAGGCGGAAGTGTGGGTTAGCGCTGTAGCAGACAAAACCCACGGGGGATCCCCGGGCCGTCGGGGCCTCTATAATGGGTATTACAATGCCCAACTCCGCTAAGCTGCTTCCCCAACAAGAAACGAATTTCCGCCGGATTGGTTCTCTGTGCGTTTGGCGGCGCCAGCCGGTTTGACTATAACAACAGAACTATTCGGCCCGCTTCTCCAAAGTAGCGTGAAGCCCTACCGGTAGCCTTTGGGGATTACCCATACACTAAACTATTATGGTCTAGCAGAGGTATTAGTCTGGCACCAGTAATAACCTAATGCCGTATGAACCGAGAAATAAAATATTGTCCAGAGCTTTGTCGGTTCCATGGAGCCGGACGATTAAGTGAGAGAATGATAGGGTATCCCTTAAGCCGTCGGAAAATGTAAAAGTTCTGCCATGTAGTAGCAGGACAAAAATAGGAAAGGTGTAACCACTAAAAAATGTGATATCTACACTGAGTGAGGAATTTTTCTACGACATCTCACTTCATCCATCATGTCGGCCATGGCAGAGGAATACGTTCAGGTGCCCTATACACCTTTTCACAAGAAGCGCATGAAGAATTATGTCATCCAGCTGACCTTCCCACAACAACCCCTCCGACCTACTGGTCTTGCTCCGCTTGCGTTGTGTACCTCTGGCTTACTTGCTTTGGCTTCTACCATTTTTGGTAGATGTAGACCGACCACCTAGTCATTCATTCTATACCCCTTTGCTCTGCCGATCTCCATTCTATCACCTGCTGCACACCGTATTGTATATGCATAACCCGCTTGTATCTTAAAAGTTGAGAATATATCACCTCCTTAGACATCTGTACTTTTCGCCCGCTTGACATTTTGATATTGCGCTAGCGAGTGCTACATGCAAAAAATGATATCGCTTGCAGCGCAGAACTTTTACATTTCCGACCGCTTAAGGCATACCATCATGGTAATCGGGTGGTGGAATGATCCTGAATTTGTAGACAAATTTGTAATGGATTTGGTGAGTATGTGCGTAAAAGGCGTAACTTTATCTTTCTGACCGTTATAGTCGAACGTATATGCTGCTTAAGAATATTGCTGCTTCCATAGTAGCTATTGTATATCGGAAACCCATATCACATCATGATGGAGGGCTCTTTGTCCCTATACTAGCACCCTATTCTCTGTTTGTGAAGCATTTTTAGTTGCATTGCTTGCGTCATTGATTCTAGACCGCGGTTCGTTATGAATACACACCCTGGGGATCTGGGGTACCCGCTCTCCATTCATTAGCGATTCAAATAAGAGAATGCTCCTGTACCTAATCATTGCATCTAGGGAAATTTTCCACGGCACCTGCCTTTTCCGGGGCTCTTGTGTTTCTGATTTTAAGACCGAAATCAGCTAGCCATCTTCAAATATTCGACGAACCATACGTCTGGAAAGATTTCCAAGAGTGATGAGGTATACCTAACAATTTCCGTTGATCCCCAGTATATCTCAACCGTTGGGGTGGGGAGGACTCTAAGCTATCCTGGACTAGATCCTATATCAGGACTAATTAGAGGGATTTCATGATGATAGGTAGACAACCTGCAAGATTTTGTGCAGGTGAACCAATTCTGTTTATGTAGACAGATCTGATTATGTATCTGCCCATTCGTGTCATGTACAGAGGGACTTTCAAGCCTAACTTTTCTTCTGAGGCCTGACCATGACGGAGACTCTCTCGATCAGTCCTATTTGAGGTATAATACCTATAGAGTAAGTCAGTGAGACATGTCTATGAAAATTAAAGCCTATCTTCTGCAATTACGTTAACTAAAACCTATGGTGGGGCCATGTTGAGGGCATACCGGTATGCTCGCAAAGGCCATGGGTGCCTGAAGCGACACCTTTACTCTGGCCTCTTTTATAATGGTTTCGCCCAATCAAAAGCCGGTTGGGGCGCACAAGGTTTTGTAGCTCGACTTGAAACCCCGCCGCCTTTGAGATTGAGCGGGTATATGGAATGGATTTTTTATTTTTATTTCTATTTTTACATATTCATATAGTATAGATTAGCGAGGTGGATTTACCGCGAGGGGGATGTCATCTAGTGAGGGTATTAGATGCCTTGAACGGCGGTCACAGATACATCAGCACTGGCATCAGAGTTTCAACGGGCCGGTAGATTAAGTAGTTATCACGCGTTCCAGTGGTACCTAGTCGTCCCGAAGTACTGACCTCGCGTTACCGACCTCACAGGCAACCAGACTAACCTCGCCAACCAGACTCGGTATCGCAAGGGTCGATTTTCTGACAGGCCCATATAATCGTATCTCTCACAGGGGGCCCCATGCCCTTACTCCCCTTGAGCTTCCCAAGTACCCTGGAGTCCCCGCACATGCACTGCCCCTACGGCCCCTTCATTAACAACTATTAGTATAGTAGGTGCTTATACAAAGCGTAGGCTCGACTCGAAGTTAGCCATGCATAGATTCCTGCAGCTGCGGTCCGCGTATCTGTATCTCCTAGTGTTCACACCCACTGTCTGAGCCGAAAAAGGCAAGCATACGGTACAATTACCAAAGCGATACGACGTCGACATGAGCGGGGTGCCCAGTTTGGTCTGGCGGTTAATCATCAAGTCCCTCTTGCAATCGATACCGATGACTGTCTGTTTCCTCGGCCATGAGGTAACAGCACGGCAAGCCTTGAGGGAGGAGAATGGATATGTACACAGTCTACAGCACGGATTGGGTGAGTGTATATATCAGAGACCCCAGACGGTTGTACTTATCATCAAAATACTAGTCGATGCCGACATCTGAAGTAAGTGCATTTGTTTATTACAAAGTCTCCACTAAAGAGTCACACTTAGAACAATGGCGGTGAGGTTTTTGCATTTTGCAGCTTCTCTCATTTTTTTCAACCCAGCTACTACCACACTTTAGGGTGGGTTCCAGAGAAGATCTGTTGAGGAGGAAGAGGGAGATTGAGAGGCTGATTGCGGAGGAAGACAAGAGACAAGGGAAGTTCGAGACGACGGAGAAGGAGATGGACACCAGATACCCGACAGGCAAACCCTAAAACAACAAGAAGGTACATACTGTAGGTAGATCCTACAAACAGACGGTTGATGAATAAGGTCATGTACATCAACAGGAGGAGGGGTCGGGTACAGGGGGACATGGGGCTACAACTAGGAGCAGAGCTGGGGGCGGACGTGGTGGTGATAGCGGAGGCGGTGGAAGACCAGGAAAGAAGGAACGTACACGCAACATACGTCCTCACACTGAACACCAGGTACTTGGTGGTGTATGTGAGGAAGAACAAACAAGTGAAATGCAAGAAGAAGGGGAACGGTGAATGGGTAGCAATTGGGGACACGTTAGGGGCGGCGTACTTACCACCCCACATGAATCAACACCAGCTGAGGGAGGTCATGTCGCAGTTAATGCAGAAAGATACGATCATCGGGGACCTGAACTGCTGCGGAGGAACAAAGAAAAAGACACTGGAGGCGCTAATCGAGGAGCGGGGGTGGGAGGATATAGGGACAACAGAACACACACACGAGTGGGGGAATCACAAGTGCAGGATAGACAGGGTACTCACAAGAGGGGGAGCCAGACCATGGGCGATAAAGGAGGGGTGGGGATGCCTCAGTGACCATAGCGCGGTGGGGGTCAGAGCCCAGCTAGTCGATATGAGACACATAACACTGAAACAGACAGACTGGAGGAAGGTCAGGGAGTACGTTGAAAAGGAGGAGGAGAAAGAGAAGGAGGAGAAGGCAGGGATTCGGAGACAGACGGGAAGCTCCTAGTTCACCTACACAGGGGAGGCATACACCGAACTATGGAGACTACTGGAGAACGAGTGGATGAGAGAACTGGATATCTGCGGCAGGTCGAAGAGGTGGTGGAAGCCGGAGTTCAAGGAAATGAGGAAGAAGGCAGTCAAGGACAAGAAGATGAGGAAGGAACTAAAGAGGAAGATCAAGGAATCGAAAGCGAAGTGCTGGCAGGACTGGATAGAGGAGAGGAGGGATGTATGGCAGATAGCGAGGGTGTCCAAGAACCCCTTTCAGCTGAGGAAGAGATGCCATGCACTGGAAAAGGAAGAAGGCAGCATCATTCACGAGGACGATCAGGAAGGCAAATGCAGGGCGTTCATTGAACACAACGTGATATATGGACAATGCGAGGCGACACCAGACGTGCGGAGGACAGCGAGGATCACCCCACCAACACGCGTCATGGATCGGGTGAGGAGGGCGCTGGGAAGGACCAAAAGTTCATCGAGCCCAGGACCGGATGGCGTCACGTGGAGACTGTTAAAGGCTCTAAAGGACACGAAGCTGGGGAAGGCAGTGCTAGAGGATATTGGACAGATGGCACAAGCGGGAAATAAATATTATGGAGAGGAAGAGTGGAGGCAAATGGAAATGATAATAATCCCGAAGCCGGGGAGGGATCACAGCAAGGTGAAAGGGTGGTACCCGATCGTGCTGCTCAATACGGTGGGAAAGCTGGCAGACAAGCTAATAGCGGAGGACATGGGGAACATACGAGAACTGTTCCATGAGAGAGCATTCGCAGGAAGGAAAGGGAGAGGGGCCATCGACTCGGTGATGCTCATGGATGAACTCAGAAGGAAGACCGGGGGCCACGTATACGGAAGGGACATAAAATCCGCCTTCAACAGCCTCGACCGAGACGAGATGTACAACATCCTATGGAACCATGAGGATCTGAGGGAGTGGGTGGACCACTTCCTACGCCCCCGAAGCTTCAAGGTCAAAGTAGACGGAGAGACGATCGGGAGTACGACAATGGTAGGAGGCACCCCACAGGGATCCCCCCTTTCGCCCACTCTCTTCACGATTTACATGTCAAGGGTGGTATGGGAAGCGGAGGGAGAGATGGACAAGCTGGAGGGAAAGAGACGGAGGAGCAGCAGGAAGGGTACGGAGAAGGGGACTGGGGAACCGAGGGACTTCATACCCTTATCATACATTGACGATGTGAACTCGGTAAGGAAAGGGAGAGTGACGAACATGGACAAAGCATTGGAGGGGGCATCGCAGAAGTACAGGCTCAAGTGGGACAGATCGAAAGATTGGAAGGATGAGGTACACTTAGGGGTGAACCTGAATGGGAGGAAGCACTGGAAGTTCAGGACTGGGAGAGTGGGGGCAGCGTTCAACGGAATAAGGAGACTGACACGGCTAAACCCAGAAGGCAAACGCAAGATCGTGATAGGACAACTCCTCCCGACACTGACATACGGGTCGGAATTACACACGCAACCGTCGGAGGAGGCTGCAAGGCTAGCGGGAAGGATGTCAAGGTGGATATGCATGGGTACAAGGGAAGCAACAGACAGAAGATAGAAGATATAGTGGGGATCACACAACTGGAGGTCATGACATACAGGAAAAGGGTGAGATGGGCAGCATCGGTATACAGCCGACACGAACCCGAGCTAAGACCGATCGCGGAGAGGATCCTGAGAGAGGAGTTCGGGGACGAGGTGGTGTTCAGATTCCTGACGGGAGAGGAGAGAGGGGGGCCAGTCCTGGGAGAGGGCAGACTGGAGACCAAGTCGTTCGAGGAGGGAAAGGCAGGGGGGACAATGATCGGGTACACAGACGGCTCGAGAATGGAAGGGTTGACGGTGGCGGCAACGGCGGAGAACGGGTTGTGGCTGGGCGAACTAGCGACGGTGATGGATGCGGAGGTCCTGGGGATCACAGGAGCCTGGGAAGAAGGGTACCGAGCGGTAGCCTCAGACAGCCAGGCGGCGGTGGCGAGGTGCATGAACCTGGCATCCGGAGCGACACGGATTCGGTCATGGATAGACGAGAGAGCGGTGAAGGCGATGAGGAGGGCGGCGATGGAGGACAGACTGACTCTAATGTGGGTAAAAGGACACAGCGGGGTGGAGGGGAACGAACTGGCGGACAAAAGAGCGAAGGAAAGGGTGAGGGAAGGTCAATGGAAATCGGAGTTAAGCATAGCAACACCAGCTGGCATCCGACAGGCCTACCCACTCTTCCGGAGAGAACCACACTTGAAGTGGGACAGGACGGAGATGAGGGGACTGTGCTACCTACACACGGACAAGGGACCGATGAAGGCCTGGCTCTACAGGATAGGGAAGGCGGAGAATCCCCTCTGTGGCTGCGGACAGATACAGAATGCCGCCCATCTGATGGAGTCGGGTTGTGTCAAGAACAAACGGAGGAGATGGGAGGACATATGGACGGACAGGGAATTTTGTGCGGAGGTCGCGGAATTTCTGGAGGAGGGGGAGAGGGGGGCGGAGGGCTAAGAAGAAGGAGGGGTAGAGGGGGAGGCGCGGGACTCTGAGCAGCTTAGTTAGTCGTTAATATGTAGTTAGTTTGAGGGGCTGGGGTGGCCCAGAGGTTGGACAATCCCGCCGAGTCTCCACTCGGGGATGCACCCCCTCGCCATGTACCTTAGTATAAATGCGAGTACTGATTTACCAAAAAAAAAAAAATACTACCACACTTGTGTCTCTAATTTACAAGAAAAACTAGCTTATACATCAAGAATCGAACCAAGTCCCAGACTTAATCACATCCCAAATACATCCTATTCTTCGTTCCATCATTCCAGCATCCAATCCATCAGCCAAGAATCCCACACCCTGTTTCACAGCTTAGAAAGCAGCGTTGGTAAGGAGCTGCTCAAAGTAGGCCTGGAACCATGTACCAGCCTCAGGAGCAGGGATGAAAGAGGAGGGAGAGCCACAGAAGGAGTCGTATCTGGTGGCAGAGGAGTCGGAGGTACCATCGGACTCTCCACCTGGCTTGATCCAGACGAGGGAATCGACGAGGGCATCACCAGTGTTGGTGGTTGGCTTGGGGCCGAATCCAGCTCCCTTGACGTTGCACCAGTGTCCCCACTCCTGTTGACCAGTTGGCTGCTTCCCGGAGCGCCCAACATCGGTGATGAAGTGGGCAGGGAAACCAGCAGAAGTGAGGAGAGGAGCAATTGCCTTGATGTATCGGTGCTCGTCACAGACACCGCTGATTCCAGCAAGAACCTGGGTGATTGCAGGGCAGGTGGCAATGTCATAGGCGTTGTAGTTGGAGACATTGGTGGCCAAACCACGGACAGCCTTAGGAGAACCAGCGGCCTTAAAGACGTCACCGAAGATTTGGGCAGCGGGTTGCATGTTTGCGGGCCATCCGAGCCATCCAGCATGAGCACCATCTAGGTACATGGTGACATTAGGGAGGTTCAACTTCTTCAGGGCGTATGCGGTACAGTCCTTATAGGCACTGGCAGCTCCTGAACACTTGGGAACGTTCATGTTGGTAACCATGTTACCCAAGCTGTCTGGCTCGATGATAAGGACAACGTTGATATCTGGGTACTTAATCAAGACGTTGTAGATGGCATCAATGTACTGGGTCTTGTAGATGTTGACACCGTCGCTGGCAATCGCAAGCTCTCCATTGGAGGCCTTAGCAGCGCAGTCACGGTCCGGAAGGTCATAGACGACGAAAGGAGCAAGAATGGGTGGCTTGGCTCCGGCACGGTTCTTTGCACGGATATCAGCAAGGTATGGATCCAAGGTAGGGATCTTGGCACGAGTGTCACTGATCGATAGCAGGTTAGTTTGAGCAGCCAGCTTGAAGTTGGGATATATTGAGAACGTACAGCCAGACGAAAGTACCGATCTTAGCAACCTCCTGAGCCTTAGTAACCAAAGAGGTCTTGCCAGCAGCGGACAAGGTGGGGATGGCACTAGTGTAGATCTCAGAGGAGTAGTATGGGTTGGCATAGATCTGGTAGCCGTTGAATGGGTTACCAGACATGGTGAGACTGCCTCCTGGGGGAGCAGTGATCACGGGGGCGGAAGAGGTGGTGGTGATGACAACTGGGGGAGTGGTGGTAGTCCTGGTGGTGGTGCTAGTCACGGCCCCTGGGGGAGTGGTGGTCTTAGTACTGGAGATACCACTGCTGGCGGTGGTAACAGCGGTACCAGGGAGGCACTGGGAGTAGTCTAAAGCAGGTCAGTTTCATTCTATCTGCATAGCCAGCCATTACGAGAAGTTGTTCCCAATACTTACAGTCATTTTGCTTGATACAGGCGGAGCCGGAGGCACAAGTGGTCGCACCGGTCCAGCCAATACCACCACACTGTCCCCAAACGCTTTGCTGAGCCAAAGCGGCAGGCGCCAAAATGGCGGCAGCTATGATAACAGATCGAAGCCCCATGATGTCGATTGGATTTGAAAACCTGGATACTAAAGACACAGATTGTATTCCACCAGATGCAGGAATATGGGGGATTGCTGAAGAGCAGACTGGCTGATGAGAGAAGAGTTTGAACGTCGAGGGGATAAGGGGAGATTATATATCATAATGAGCCTTGGGACCTTCTATGTTCAGGGACATTCAGTCTTCACATCATGCTAGGCGGGGAGCTTAGCACGGGGATCCGAAACCCGAACCCTCCCAGTGGTGCCCTCAGCAAATACCTAGTCTACTCCGGAAAAAGGTTTCTCATAGCACTAACATAGACTCCACGTCCCCGCGATCAATTGGAATCTACAGTAATTGCTTCTACGGCCACATCAGTTCCAGACTAGAAGTCGGCGGAGGCAGGGATCATGTTTAGCTATAGCTTAGCATGCATGGATACTTGAAACGGAGCTGGCGGCCCTGCGGCGAGGTGTTCCGGTGTAACGACTACGAATTAGCACAGGCGATGAAAATAAGCCCCTGTATCAGCGATCTATGCACAGCCGGTGGTCTTAAGCTTCCCTCCATTTAGATATCGATTTCCACAGATTAGATATCCGCAGATTTGATCATCCTGAGGGGCTGCACGTTTCTAGCCTGTGGAATGTGGCTAGCCGGACAAATATACTTAACTCGATGTTTTTCCGTACAACTACCAGAGAAAAACAAATGTGTCTTTGAGAACCCCCCAGGGCTGATGAATACCGGACAATATCTCCCACAAACCGTACCTTGCAAGCATGATCCAGACAATGACTATGTCTTGATCGAGTCGAGCTACGTGCGAGCTGGCCTCCCTAGAATCCCTTCTGCAGTCAAACAGGTATGACGCAGTGCCAGTACGCAAACGGCGCGCGGAAAAATAGACCGTTTTATCCTGGGGTTTTCCCCACCACATTCCCCGCATTCCCGAATACGCCCACTTTTGCCATAGCTTGGCCAGGTTAACCACCAATATTCTCGCTAGGTAAATTTGATCAAGGTCGCAAAGTCGGATATTTTAGAGTCTAGCTACACTCATGTATAATTGTGTCTATCATGCTGCTATTTCTGTACCTTTAGCTCTTTGGCCATGAATGTGGAGGAGTTCTTCGGTCCGTTACGCGGCGGACAGGGAATAAATCCGAGATTAAGATACAAATAGGCAAAAAGGAAGTATTCTAAGCATCGGATCAAATGGCGCGCACCCCAGCTACACCAGATCCTAATGTGGAGTGGCCATAGCTGTTGCGCACGGAGTCCGCGACCGGTTTGATAGTGATCTACTTACTTATCCCCTTCGAGCTTCTCCGCAACACCACTGGATGCCAGGTTCCTACCGGCAAAATATACTGTAGAACTTTGATTCGATATGGCAATATTCTGCTATTCCTCTGTTCATACCTTTCTTGTTGGTGGTAGGAATTGACCCATGATGCTAGAATATTGAAGTACATAGCGACGTTATTACCCTCCCGAAAATTCCGTCATATTGGGCTTTGTTTTGTTGATCTCGGAGATTTACCGACGTTTGAAAGGTTAAGGCAGGGATATCACACCTTGTGTCCAGAACTGCAGCTTGCATGAGAACGGCCCTTTCTTCCTATTGATATACCCATCGATACCTAATATAGTTGCTACCTTCTTAGAGATTTACCTTCATTTCTTCACTATCCTTTGTATAGTACAACATCACCGCTGCATCAATTCTAAAAAAATACTATACCAATCTCGAGTCATGTTGGCTCATTCAAAAGAGGACCAATCCTCCGTTTCATGTTTATCAGAAACGAAACTATGAAGGGCTCTGATCAGACTCATCGTGATCCAAAAGCAGGGACCCCGCAGCTATTTTCCGGTTCCTACAGTCTAACCTTGCTATACCGGACGACCAAAACCTGGCCTTTTCTGTCCGGTATAGCAAGGTTCCGGTATCACCGACATCAACTTCCAAGGACTGAGCGATTACGAGAACTCAACAACCAGGAGACCCCGACGTCGGCGTTTGCCTTATTTTACTCAGCGCGCTCTCACGAGCACTTTGATCTAATTTATTTATCTTCATTTGCGAAACTACAAAATCCCCCCGAAGGTAAAGTTTCTGAACTTTTCCGCTCAAAGGTGGGCGATTTTCCGCTAGTGAACCTACATGGCAACCGCCCCAATTTACATTGGTCCGGTCCACCCACACCAATTCCTTGCGCTTCTATCACTTTCTATGGCTCAGCCGCATTTGTATTCGTTTAGTTTCAACAAGGCCCCTGCCCACTACTTAGCAACCATTGCTACGTAACTCAGAACCTTGCCTTTATCCGTGCTCTAACCTACCAATCACCAGCTCTCACTCTCTTAGAATATTTTATTCTGAGATTGAGTCTCGTTAGTGGTTTTCAGCATGGCACCACACCCTCGAGGTGTGCTCTTTGTTCCAGTTAAAGACTGGGGCCAGGGTAGTACAAAATTGCTACTCGAATCCGATAGAGAGGGAGACCTCAAGGTAAGACGCCAGCTTACCTTAGAGAATGTCACCAACTGGCTCGCTATACTCAAGTTTCAGGAGCTTGGAGGAGAGGTCGCTCTTGCAACAGCAGCGTCTACTTCTACTAGACAATGCAAAGAGTATTCTGGTAAAGGCTTCTTTCAGCTAGCGGTCACCAGTATCGAGAGGAAGAGAAGGGGAGATGAAGAAACCTTTGAGGTTGTGGACGACACCATGGCAGAAAGGGCTATTAAACTCCTCAGCAGAGGATTAGTAATCTAGGATGAAGAAGCGAATGGATCGATGAAGGGGCTAGACGTTCAACACCAAACGATGGAAACGTTGGACGAGGTCTTGGAGTCTATTATAATTAGACCACTAAAACCTTCAGGAGAGCTGGTTGATGATATGGGTTACCAACTCAATCTGTCAACGCCAAAGAGAATGATCAGGAAAGAGATAGGAACTCTAGCAGTTCAACTAGCAAGGATCGAGGAAGCCTTGGAGAAGGATGAAGAAATGGAGTCAGACAATGAGGTGATGAGAAAAAAGTCAGTGAGGAAGGGTAAGGGAAAATCGACTCGGGGAGGGGTCACCATGGAGATGCTGAACGAGAAAATGGAAATTTCTGAGAAGGAAGTTGAGCCCCGGAAATTTGACGAAGTGAGGTCTAACCTGTTCGCAACCCACCCACCAAGCTGGAAGTTGGAGGATAGTCAGAGGGGTTGGAGTCAGGAAACGACACAACAGTCGATCAAGACTGCAGTGGAAGTCGTAATACCAGATTCCGATAACAACATGGACTCTGATGATGAGTCCATCCCAGATGGCTCCCTCACAAGGGGGCAGCTACTTGACAGGTACCGGAATATGCCTCTCTTGGCTAGCTTCTCAGGTACCAAGGGTAACGGACCGATGGCAACCGTGGATGTGGTACCCGCAGTACCAGTTGTCAAGATGGAAGTGGATAGGGGCGAAGGGAAGGCACCAGAAAGACTAAACGTCAGCAAGCATGCGATAAAAGAGCTGTCGTACGAAGAAGTCAAAAGCATCGCGAAGGAGATGAAGACAGGCAATGTGGGGTGCGAAGAGGATAGAGAGGAAAATGAGGAAATGGGAAATGAGGAAGAGGAAGAAAAAGAAATCGTATGGAACCGACCCTGAGACAACAGAACCCTAACAGATTTAATTATCTGTATCATGTTGAACGGAAGGGTGATGACAGCGATCAGTGAGTTGGAAAAGGGGAAGAAGTGGTGGAAGTCAACATAAGATTACAGGACGGCCAAGGGTCAGGTGCTGGCGGCGGGATGGATGATTGAAGCGGAGCTATATGCTGGGGGACT
>Ga0307511_10005515_pt1 | contig 12855 bp, 6 predicted proteins | sample 13_EM_MG_FD_200266 | JGI IMG/M metagenome (GOLD analysis project Ga0307511, IMG submission 200266) | Populus trichocarpa ectomycorrhiza microbial communities from riparian zone in the Pacific Northwest, United States - 13_EM | ecosystem: Host-associated > Plants > Roots > Unclassified | place...
GCATAAAAAGTACCTTTTTCTATGGCGGGACTGGAGGTGGTATGCTTATATCAAATATATGCTTATATCAAGTATGCTTATAACGAGAGTTTACTGTAGCCACTTGAGCATGTAACTATCCCCCGTAGTTTGGATACTACTATTGCGCTGCCAGTAGTGTTTAAGCGCACCTCAAAGCATGCTTCACAATACCATAATACCATGTGAGGAGTCTAGATTTATCATTTTTAAGGATTCTGGGCGCTGTGCTGACGTGCAACAAATCCAGGGGCTGACCCTCGGAAGGTGTGGACGGCCCCGATGTAATTATCACATCTCTTTTGTACAGTATTTCTTCATGAACTTGCAACCGCTAACGCTGCTGGTGCACTTCCCAAGCACACGAAACGGAAGACACTGGCTCTTGAATCCATCTGGGTTCCAAGATGGCTCGTCACTTGACGTAATCCCACCTCCGCCAAGCCTGCATTTCCTTTTTCAAGGGCTGTAGAGTTGATGCATCCACATTTAACGGGATCTGGCGCATTACTGGGATCTAGCGCACGCCCGGAGACATGTATTTAATTGTTAAAAAATCGAATTATAATACAAATTAGCTCAAATAAAAAACCAGGGTTATAGTGTATACATAGAAGCCATCTGCAAGTGCCGCCCTGGGGCTACTCATTAATGGTTAATAACTTAAAGGCTTACTGATAATAAGGGAAGACTAGCAAGTAATTGCCGAATTGAATATATTGCCGAATATGGAAAATTGGTGAATCGGTTGGTCAACCGAACTGCCAATCTCTCCGATTGCTGAATGGGTTGCCCAACCGAACTGTCAATCTCATGTTCTACTCTTCTCTTCCAGATCTTTACTAATGACTTTAAGGATATTTCTATTACCTGCAACATAGGTCATGGCTAATTAATGTCAGTGCTGCTCGAACCACTCGTATACATCCTGATACCTGAACTATGTATATTTGCTGCCACTCGCTGGCTATAGCACTCTAGTTATCAGCTTATTAATGTAAACTATGCCAGGTTTCCTGTTTGATATCACCTGCATCGCCGGTGATGCCAGGACTTAACAAAGGTTTTGAATGGAAGGCAACTAGAATGGTCAAGGGGCTAGATCATCCTAGTGGGTCGCCACCTGGGGATGCGTTCTCATGCCATATTCATCTCTTTCCTTTTATGTTATATATAGTCATTGGTGGTTTGGTTGCACAATTCATCTATAGATTTATACTGCACGCGTAATTTATTGTAGTCCGGTTGCATGCACTTAGGTATTCGTGGTTCGACTCAGCAACAGATTTATGCTGCAAGCGTCACTTATCATAGCCCGACTGCATGCATTTATTGGTGGTTCGGTTGAACGATCTAGCAATAGATTTATGCTGCATGCGTCACTTATTGCATGCATGTATTGGTGGTTCAGTTGAACTATTCAGCAATATTGGTGAATCGGTCGCGCTAACGACAGTCTGTGCGCAATTAGTGGTTCGGTCAACCGAACTGTAAATAGCGCCCGATTGCCAAATCGTCAAGATTGGCGTATCGGTCAGAACATTCTCATGCCCGGATTGGTTAAGGACGCCGCTGAGGTATTTTTTAGAGTATCTCAACCAAACCAGGTCCAAATCAAGGGCCCAATAGCTCACAAGGATTTACACTGGAAGGAGAGTGCTTTGAGTAACTGAAGTCGCCAGATAAGGTTTTCTCGGTTGATATATCCCAAGATTTGTCCCCCCCCCCCCCTAAAAAGGCTAGATATGTACTACACCAAGCCACCTCAATTTAGGCTAAACCAAGCCAGTTATAAGTCCAAAAGATTGCTCTCCTTGCAGTGATTTTTTAGAGCTATCGAACACTTGATGCCACCTTCCTTTAGTACACTTAGCTTAACATTTGCCCCATTCCAAAGTGGGCCCCCACCGAATGACCGCACTCGGGTCTTGTCAGATACTATCACGAGAGTACCTAAATGACCCTCCTACTCGTGTACATCCTTCGAAGCCATCAGGCACAAGGCTTGATAGTTTTGTAAAATGACGATACAGTGCTTGACACTGCTTGTGAATGGCTGAGGTACAACAGGGGAGGCGACATACTTGCAAAGAGATAGTCGCGGAGGAAGCTCAAGAAAACAAGTGTTTGTGCGAACCATATCACATTCTAATGCCAAAGGTCCAGAGGCGCGTGACACCAGCGTCTGGATGTGTAACATTACACCTATGTATGGGCTAATGCTGTGGATGGCCCCAGGGAGCGCTCGTGGCCTATGACTATGGCAAGAGAGGAACGTTGCATTAAGAGTAAGCTACAAGACGTTGCGTGCAGAGGGAAGGAGAGAGAGAGAGATAGTTGGCGGGTCCTTAATAGACACCTGTCCCTAGTGAGCCCGTTTCCCGTGATATGTAACCCGATAACCCCGATCCTTCGATCCCGTGCAGCACATGAGCCCGTTATCCCCCGTATGAAGTCCATCACCCAATTCTCTCGTATGCAGTCCGATTTGCCATGGAGTGTAGCCGCCGTGACAGTATGAGACATTCGAGCGGGTATGTTAATTTCAACAGCCCCCTGGTCGGGGTAGGTGGGTTCCTACAGGTAGGCCTGGGGGGATCTTGCACGTTTTATACCCAGCAGGACCCACGCTGGCTTCCCCGCATAGGCACGGGCCGAAGTCTCCACAGTCACCACGGTAACATCTATTTGAGACACTTTGTTAGAGTGGTTCCATATATTATAGCAAGAGATATACCTACCCGCAGCGTGAGGATTTTGCACAGTGAAGGCCATGGTAACCTTCGGGGCAGACGCCCCCACAGGTACGTTCCTCGCAGCTAAATTTGATATCCACGCCATTTGAATCGTTATCTTTCCAGCAAGCGGCACAGCCGCTGTCACACTTCAGGCCCGCGGCCGTCAGGTGGATGAAGCCAGCTACGACAACTAGAGTGACACTTAGATACAGTTTCATTGTGTTGTGAATGCCAGCTGCATAATCAGTTAGTTAGTCCCACATAATCGGCACGGAGGAGATCTAGAAATAGGTTGGAAAACTTCGTACTCACGCGAATTGTTGATTGCAGTGTTGATAGTTATGGATGTAACGGCCCCAGATTCAACACTGCTAATGGTGATAGATGTTTCATCTCAGGTGGAAGAGCGCCTGCATTTATACCGTAACAATTCCAGAGTGGAATTTGATTAAAAGTACATATTCGCATACTGTGGGCCAAGCCTAACTTCGTGCATACCTACCCCTGCGCCGCGCCTCGGAACCCTTCCGGAAAACACATCTCACCCCTGTCAGGGGAACTGCCGCGGGGCAGCCCGATGTCTATTGCGAGATCTCATTCCCTGACATGGCGAACTCCCAAAGTTCGCAAAGTGAATGTAAATTTCTGTCCTGTGTTTCACCGTTAGGCTCTGGGATAAGTGTCCCCCGGTCCGTGAGGTGTTGCTGATGTAGGCAATGTGCTGCGAGTCTATGCTACCGCATTGGAAATTCACCGTTGCGCATTGAAATTGCAAGTTTCCATATCTTGGCTCTGTGGTTGCATCGACAGGATTCCCTTTGATTCCTATTATCCGCTACGCTTGATCATAGTTGGGAGTCAATGCTCATATTGTGCGAAAAGTCCAAGTGCCTTTCTCATACAAATTTGTATGGCAACGCCATATAGACATATTCCCCAGCCTTTATCACTTCCAGTCGATGAAATATTACTTCAAGAGTAATAAAATCTAGCCGGATTTGCAGGCTTTCGTAGTTTGTACTGTTGGAAATACCCCTACAACCATGACAAGGAGACTCATGATATATGTGGAATTTGACGTATGCGGTGCTTCACCTGCACAATATAAACGCAACCTACACACATGTAGGTAGTATCGAACACAGATATCGATACCTGCGCCAACACGTACAGGCAGCGAGGTTAGCCACAAATACCACACCCGGAAAGAAAGTCAACCCCCGCCGACATCCTGACGAAACTCACCCCCAAGAGCCCGATCACAGCATGGCAGAAGTGGATGGATCGGCCGAGTAAAGGATGATGGAGGAAAAATACTCTCCGATCCACATGGCAGCATGTGTGCTTTGGAAACCCAGTGTATATGAGCAAAAATCAATTGAAAAAAAATAGAACAGGGTTGGGATTTCCATTTTGCAGTCCCCATAGCTAGGTGCAATCTAACGAATTGGAGGTTAGTCACCAATCAAGCTCCGATAAGGAGCTGCAATCGTTCCGCAGGATGTATGTCTCTGCTGATCATTCCTTAGCGAACTACCCCACCAATCACTCGCTGTCGTAGTACAGTTGCTCGCTACAGTAGGTTCCAACGCCAGTTGACGAGTAAGGTTGGGCATTTGAAGTACAGTACATGCTTCGCGAGATCTAAACTCAAGCATTTCACCAGCTGATGGTTTTCTCAGAAACCTGTTGGATTGCGCGCCACTGTAAAATGGCATATGGTCTTGCAACCCAGTAGGAGTGAATCAAGCGCAACCTAGTGGCAGTCCAGTAGCACAAGGACATCCCTCATAGCCTCCTGATCAAGCTATTATCAATTCACCCTTCTACGCTTCCTCTTAATTGATACTTACGAAGGCACAGGCATTCATTGAATACGATATATGTGTACATTGTAATACAATTTCCGCTCTCTTTTGCCACAAGTTACATACGGTGTTGGTGGAAAAACATAGTTGTAATATTTGATACTTGTGCTCCAATGCCCAAGCTAATCGTTTTTCAGTATGTACCGAGGATAATGCAGGTCTCTTATTCGTTGAAACATTTTCGATAGACTTTGCCTTCCATCCGTCCCAAATGATCTACAATTCTCATAAAGGATAGCGAAGTGGTCTATCTACCTCAACCAATGCCAAATAGCTTCTATGTCGTCTTCCTTGATTGTATGAGGTCTTCCACATTTCTAAGGTTTTTAGGAGGGATATCCATTGCAGATCGCAGCTATAAATGGCCTTAGTCAAGCACAGGCCGCACAACATCGTATAGGTATAGATTCTTGTCGCCTGAGTATACTTGCAATATTATAAATTGTGAGGCGCGATATTTAAATCCCCAGATAGTCCCCTAATTCGATAGGCCAGTTCCTTAGCTATGTTATCAAGGTATTTTTATGAAGCCTGGGTTAGCCAAGGGGTACATATTTCTAGGTATGTGGGAATGTGAAGACATAATAGTATCGTGTACGTCCGCCCCATTCCTTTTCAGCATTGTATAGTCCACTTTCTTCCAAATATATGACGAGGCAAGAATTTCATGTTAGGCTATTCAGGAGCATATCGAGTATGACGAGTTCGAGATCGCCAAGACGAAAGACAGCGTTGTTTATATTGTTTAATACCAATATCAATGATAAGATACAACGAAGCTTACAAATTCCCCCACGATACATAGTGGAAGCCTATTTCCCTCCCTTTCTCCGCTCCGCAGCAGTATAGCAATCATTCCCATTCGGCGCCGCATTCCCATTCCCAACCTTGTCATTTCCTGGGTTTGGAAATATAATTTCCTTTCCCTCAGCACCAGATGTTGTGCACTGATTCTCGCTGGCGACATTTGCAACAAACATGGGTGGTAATTGGTCGAAGGCCTGCTTGTTCGTTGCATTCCCCCCAATTTTGACGGCTTGACAACGCATATAGAATTCGCGATTCCCCGTGCTGTTTACCCATGTCCTGTTGTAGTTGACTGCATTAGCTATCATATTCCACCCGACATTCCATCGTGTTTTGGAGATAGATCAAACTTACCACGCAATAGTTGCAGCTCCACTAGGTATGCCCTGCGGTACTGTATATTCCAAGGGAGGCAATCTATGGTCTATCCCCAATGACTCGGGGAGGTTCCCAACCTGTTTTAGTGGACAACCCCCTTCAAAGCTCTTGATGACCCTCCAATCCGAATTCTTGTTTGGGGGGGAGTCATATGTAATTGATATCTGGCAACTCCCACCACTGTGGATTGCAGTACCCATGAGCTGAATGTTGCTACCCTTCCCGGGGATTATAGTGGGGCCTTCGCCATTTTTCCGGTTGAAGTCCTCGGCTGTGCATGGGAAGTTTGACCCAGATGGATCAACGGGGTGTAGGTTTTGGGATGTGAGGTAGGCGCCTTGCATATTCATCATATGCAGATGAGCATTGGTGAGGAGAGGAACTTGGAGTAGCGCTGTAACAGCAAAGATTGTGGAGAGTGTAAAATGCATGTTGTATACTTAAAATCTTTTGTCTGTGAAAGAAGGAATTAGGTCGGTTGGGTAAAAAATGAAAGTGATACAATAATCAAAAATTAAAAGAGTGTTGATATAGAATCGAAGCAGGAGCTTAACCAGAAGCTCGACTGTCTGTGTAATGAATGAAACTGGTAAATGAAGGAGTGACTTGAATGCTGTGGATCGGAAGTGAACGAGGACGTGCTGGTGTTATATAAGGAATCCTGAAGTAGTTGAATAAGGAATGACATTTTGCAAGAAGGCGAGATCCAGTTCTGGAAAGATACCCCCATAAGCTTATTGGCTATCTGACTCGGCTGCAAGCCTCGCATAAGACGGAGAACACAGAAGTCAAGATTAAGTTTCAAGCAAGCTGCAGTGAGACTACCGCTTCGGTTGCTGTCATTGTGGAGACTCGGCAACAGTGATCCCTACCCAAATTGCACCCGGCATACAGTTCTGGAATTTTGTCATAGTACTGCATCAAGTTCTACGCGGGACATTTTGTTTTAAGACTCTCTAAATCAGATTTTTAATTAATTTGACTTCAGTTAAGTAAGGTTCAATTGATAGCGTTAGGACATTAGTATAGATTTTTTTTTTATAGCCAGCATAATAAGGTCGTGGAACAACAAGGCCGGGTCAATGACCTGAATTCAATATATGTACCTACTATGGTGAGCCCCACTTGAAGCGACCCGACATATCCATGTACAGATCACTTTATTCTGTCTATATACAGTATGTAGAAGAAAATACAGTCTTATAGCATTTAGCCTTACGCTGACATCTAGCCATGGAGTCGTTCATTTTTCACTTAGGTATAGTAACCAGCGGTTATTGGTTTTAGTGCTCGTCAGAAGTTCAATAGCTTAATACGGAGCTTGACCAGCTACTGCATGCTGTAACGCGCGATTTGTAATGTTACACGAAATTAAAATAAGTACGTACCGATATTGGTGCGTAAGCGCTTCATGTACAAGTACATCACAGTCAGGGTCACACAATCCCATAACGGTAGTTTGGGTGTCTTGCTGGTTTTTAATGTAGAGGGAAGGCTAGGTAGTTATGACGAGTACTTTGGTACTCTGTAAGCTGGTACATATCTCCCCCGAAACGCTTAACGAGACCTGACCGGATTGGCCAGAGCTGCCGCAACCTTATAGAACAATGCATGTTCAAAAATATGAGTGCAGGCTTCGAAAACCAAGACGCCAGGCACAGCCCGAGATACCGCTGATGGCAAGGCCATTAAACAGCGGTACCAATAGTCCGTAGGAAAAGACGGATGCGGAAGGAAGGACTATTTGCGGAATTCATTCTTTTTCTTCTGTTTGTTCTCATCCGTTCCTATTTACGCTATGCATTGGTCTCTACGTTCATGATTTTAATTGTTGTTGTTCATTATGCCCTTCATCCATGCTCACAGCCAAGCACGCTTGCTTACCATCGACCCTTACGTGCTTCTGGTACTTACACAGACATGGTGTGATTACCAGTTCTCAGGGTGGCACGACTGACTGATACCATTCGGCCATTCCAATCGTTCACTACGGTACAATTTTTGCATGGCGAGGAGCAAAATGGGTTTATCTCAGGAGTACGAGGTGTAAAATGGGTTCAACTTGGGGAGTGCGGGGAGTAAAGGCTCTGAGATTGGTCTCTATGTCACTCTGTGCGTCCCGTTTACGGTATATCACATCACTTCCCGCGCAGAGGAGAGCCAAGTCTCGCTCTCCGCGAAGATACCCCCCGAGATTCTCCCCGCGCCTATTACTCATCCTTTACTCCCCTTTCCTTTACTCCCCTTTTATCACTCCCCGCATATGTTACTTACTCTTTACTCCCATTGACCGCTCCCCACGATACTCCCATTTTAATGTCCTTATCTTATACTCCACATGCTAATCTCCACTAATGGGAGTAACTTAACTCCAATGTGTCCGCTCAACACCATGAATTGAAGTATCATGACCTCTTGGCAATGTTGCCGGGCCACGCCCAAAGTCGGCATTAGTCAGGTCAGTTTGTGCAACATTCTGTGAAACATGGGGTAGTAAGAGTTGCGATATACAATGCTGAACTTTATTACAGAATAGCTGCCGGCAGTTATGTGCATCCTATACACCTAGTATCCGTACTAACTTCGTCCTGGTGACGACTGGTGATGCTGACTTTGTACACTAACTACTTCACAGTGGAGACTATGTCTGTGGGTGAGTGGGGCGGCAGAGATTCGAGTATATCCTGCTAGATTGCAGGCTCTGCTACAGTACGTGCGAAATGGGAGTAAAAAATGTCTCTGCGGGATTTCTGCGGGGAGTGAAATCCATGTAGGATCAATTGATGATAAGGGAGTATATGCTCCCATTTTGGGAGTTTCTGCTCCCCTTCTGGGTGCAACCTCACCCATATTGGGAACGGAAACCGTAATCACGTCCCTGCTAAATATGCAACAAATTGTACATAGCCAAACTCAACATGAGTATAACTTAGTTAAACCTTACGTGTACCCCCCACCGACTCCCACCGACCCTGCGAGGCAGAAGCCAGTCTTACAGATGCAATGCCTAAAGCATGTCCACGGTACAACATCATGATGAGATCACCATCAGCATCAAGCCGCCAGGGGCGTGAACTATAATATGAAGCCAGTACCAATAGAAGCAGATCCGTGGCAAAGTTGTGTATTGCATTTTGAAATTTGATGGGCCCATGAAGCGCAGACATAATCCATCATTAATGCAAACATTTTCTCTCTGAGCCGCCATGACCCAAGATCTTATGATACTTCTTGAGTTCATAATGCAGGGAGTCAAATTCGAGGAGCATATGAGAGTCAATTCTAAAGTGTCTCAATACAGGATACTATGCGGGGCAGATCCAGTTACTCCCTAAATTCCCCGCATTACCACCCGCTCTCCCAGCTCAGGTACAGATGGCAATACCTTTTCTGCGAGCCGCTGCAGGCACAGTACCCCTCGAATGAGAATATATATGCTCTAAATGACGGTGCCCCGCCCGTTTTGAGAGGTTAAAGCGAACAATACAAGCATGATTATGCACGCAACCTGCTAAACTATATACTCTGTCTTCCTCATCTTCCTCGTGAGCCCTCCGCAGTATTACCCGCTATATGTTTCTTGTACCAAGGTAGGAGGATTCCGGTTCAGAACAGTTTCACACCATAGTGGAATGGTTGAATTCCTCCACTGGCGTGATGGAATGTGTTGAAGGGATTTATTTTCCACTTGAGGTTTTAAATTCGTTTTGGGTGCTTTAACCGACTATTTACCGAGGCTTTTAACAGACTATCAGGCCCAGACACAATCCCCACGCACTGTTGTACCTACGTAGACTGGCAGATTACTTTTTAATTCATCTGGGATTGATGGCTCGTCATAGTCCCTTTGTACGCCTCCGCCAAATTCTGCACTTCCTTTTCGAAGGTGTTCTGTAATCCATGTATTCGGTTTTCTGTAATACTCGGCCGAAATCCGAGTTTAAATAAAATGCTGGTATTTGCGAGCCCTTTCGCCTTCACTACTGCTTTGGTCGGTCGCAGTTCCTATTTTGGCAGTAGGCTAGGCTTATTCTAGGATTCTCCACGTGTACTGTAGGAGGCGCGACAAAAATGCGAATTCTCATGTGTTACCGACAACTTACCTACCGAGTACGAAGGGCCTAGTAGACTAGTTACCGAGCACGGAATAGTCTGATTGCCGAGGCTTCAGTCCTTAAGCCTCAGTAACTAATTCTAAGCATCGGTGAGACTCAGCCGAACTATTATTGCTTAATGAAGTTTAATACGCTAGATCTAGCAATATAATGAGAGTGTGCAAGATGAGTAGATGTGGGGACTACGACGGGGGTATCTACGCACATTCGGGATGTAGATATATAGATTGGCACCCCGGATGTGAGTAAATAGACCATTCTGAAGTAGATACTTCTTACCGAGCGGATACCGCCCAATAGTAACCGTGTGCACACCCTGGTACTTTCACACCGAAATTGACGAAAATTCGAAAGCTATACGAAATTAACGAAAACTCGAAAGCTGCCGAACTGACTTGGTATTCTCAATTATCATCCACAAGTTTGGACTTCCTACGTCATGAGGGAAAATCAAGTTGCGTAATATAAATCCGGCGAAGTATCTGGGTTTGACGGTGATGTCGTGGTTGTCACGGATCCTCCCAATACAACTGGGAATGGCAATACTTTGCTCTCATACGCTTCCCCAAGGCTTATAGGGAGATACCACAGCTGAAACTGTAGCTAGTGTAACGCTTTAATAGGTTATGCTTGTCTCTTGGAGCAGTTGATGATCTGGGCTTGTGGTGAATTTTCCACCATAACTACCATACATGTGAAAAATCTCCGCATGTCAAGAGAGATTAAGGTTTACATTAATGCTCAGTAAGCGATAACATGCACTTCCCAAGGTACATTGTTTTGCGACAATAGAATTAGGTGTTTTGAGCAAAGTGTTCACGTGGGTGCCATGTGTGGTAAGGGTGCCATGTGCGGTGAGGGTGCATAGGTTGGGTGGGTGCATACTGGCAAACCTGGCTATAAGTGATCCGACCCTTCTCCTTCCGTATATCAGGACTTCACTATAGTGAGGTACTTTCTGTGCCCATAGTACCTAATTTTGAAACATCCGCTGAGCTTTACTATAGCCAGGGTTTCAGTATAGCGAGGTTCATTATATAGCCCAGTTTGCCTGTAGGTGGGGTGGTGTATAGGTGGGGTAAGCGCATGTATAGGGTCCCCATGTATGGGTTGCGTGAGTAGCTGGGGTGGGTGCATAGGTGGGGTAGGCGCATGTATGGGATGTAAGCGCATGCATGGGATGCATGGGTGGGTGGGGTGGCGGTGGCATCCGGAGGTTGTTCTAGATACGGTTACTTCCTGGACGTGAAGAGGTGATTTGGTTTGGGTTTAGTCTCTGTCATGCTTGTGGGGACTCTTTTGTCCTTGGTATCATGTTTCTCAGGGGGTGAGGAACTGGCCATGGATTGGCTCTGGACCTTTTTACACATACAAAAGGCTTCGGAAAACCTCCCATAAGGCATTGCATGCCTGTGTCAACCACTAGATACCAACTTAAGAAAAATACTTCAACTGCACCCCCTCTAAAAACATACTTTACGATATGCGACAGCAAGGCCATGTTGAAAGCGGTCACTTGTTTTGGCCACCATATAGATTGTAGTGGCAAGGAGATGTGATTTTATAATTCACGGGATTGGAATCTCATTATTCTCTAGTGAGTACAGTCGATGTGGGTAGCAATTGTACTTCCCCAATGCAAAGAGTACTTTACATGTGAACAATAATTGGATTCCCCGCCGCGGAGATGAGTATTATGGATCTTCACATTTTTGAGAGTACCAGCCGCCTTATAAGCTATTGGTGGTAACTGCTTGAGATGGGAGGCGTGTATCGTGAGAAGGAACTCGAACTGTACCCCAGAATACAAGCCGGAAGGTTTCAACTATGTTAGGTCATCAGAGATAAATTCGTGCTGGGCTGGATTAAGTTGGCGTTTGAGCCCAGTCCTTTTGAGTGCCAATCGGTGTAATCCGTTTGTAGCATTCGTCAAGTAGTCACTTGCACTTTCTTTCTTTCAAAAAGTAATTGGTTGGCTGCGGAGAAGCTTGTCCACGAGAGCATAATATAGGAAGATAGACTTCTAGATCCCAGCTAGGCCTACAATACCGCCCCCTCCCATCTGCTCGTCTTGTTGTTGAGGCTGCGTAATACGTTTGATTTTTTTCCGATATTCACCCCGATTTTGTTGAATATAGGTGTTAGGACTACAGACTAGCGCCCGAGATCTCACTTTTAGTCTAATTGGTTCCAACAGGTTTTGCCCCGGTCAAAAAAATTCTCGAAACTAGGCCTCAAATCGATGTACTTGTATCCCGTTTCTGTGACTGAGACAGAACTGGTTGAGGCCCCATCGAGATCCGGAGCACTAATTTTTCACACTAAGAATCATTTTTCCAACCCTCGTCACCCTTGTTTCAGTATGTATGTCTTGCAAAAGGGTCGAGGCACTTGTCTCGGGCCGTCATCTCTGAGCCAAAATGCGTGTCAGGAACTCTGATGATGATAGTACAGTCAGTGTGAATTCAGGATGACCGCAAAGATGCGTAGTTAGAAAAACGAAAGCCGAGCCTCGCTGACCAGGAGCCCCGATAACGAATGTAAATACGTTCTCCGGGGGGACCTCCTATCAAAGATTTACCGATTTTATGTATGTCACCCAGTGTCTCATCGTCGTTTAGGTCTGATTGTTGAAGCTTCTTTTTTTTTTTGGACGAGATATTTTTCTGCCAAAGTTCGAGGGAATTCGCATTGGTGCGCTCGGAGATCGTGGCGACGATAGTTTCCTTGCGCCCATTAATGCCACTGTTTCTCACCGAAGACCCAGGAGAACAATTGGATCATGTCGGGAGGGTGTTGCTGGCCTGAAGCAATAGGGGGTTCGCTGCTCTTGGTGGATTGTTCCTGGGTTTCAGGCATGAGTTGAGAGAGGGCAGCTTTATCGACCGGCAGAGGCGGGAGTGGGGGGGGAGGGTCTATTATCGACGCATA
>Ga0307511_10005516_pt1 | contig 12853 bp, 12 predicted proteins | sample 13_EM_MG_FD_200266 | JGI IMG/M metagenome (GOLD analysis project Ga0307511, IMG submission 200266) | Populus trichocarpa ectomycorrhiza microbial communities from riparian zone in the Pacific Northwest, United States - 13_EM | ecosystem: Host-associated > Plants > Roots > Unclassified | place...
CAGCGTGCCGGTTCCAACCACGGCCGAGCCGTCGCCCGGGATTGGCTTTGACACCAACTGCTGCGCCTGTGCGAGCTTGGTTACGGACAGGCTGTAGATACCGGCTACCGCGCCGGTTTCGGCACTCGCCGTAAAAACGGTTGAGTCGCTTGAGGTCGCCGCGACGGCGTTGAATGCCTCGGGAGTATCGATCCCGGCCAGTGCAGTCTGAAATGCGGACAACGCGCCCTTCAGCGTACCGACCGCAGAAATCCGGGTCGTGGCTTTTTGAGTCTGGGCCGAAATGATGGCGTCTTTCGGCGCGCGGCTCGCGGAGACCAGTTGCGAGACCAGCGAGTTGACGTCGATGACCGAGCCGCCCGTCGCCGCCGTGCTCGTCGTTGATGTGGTAGCCATCGCTTGTCAACTTCCTGTGAATGGGCCGCGTGTCGGAAAACGCCGCAGGGCGGGCGCCTTGCGGCGCCCGCCCCGTGGTAGCACGAGTAGCTTCGACCCGTGGGTCATCACTATTACTATTGCAATTACGGCAGCTTCTGCAGAAGCGTCAGAATGTTCTGCGGAATGGTGTTGGCCTGAGCCACCATCGCCGTGCTGGCCTGCTGCAGGATCTGGGACTTGGCCAACTGCGCGGTGGCTGCCGCGTAGTCAGTGTCCTGGATCTGGCCGCGGGCGGCCGTCAGGTTCGTGCCAGTGGTCGTCAAGCCCTGGATGGCGGCCTGGAACCGGTTCTGGTACGCGCCCAACTGCGCGCTGGAGGTCGCGAGCTGCTGCAGAGCGGCGTCAATCGCCACCAACACCTTGTTGGAGTTGTCGACCGACTTCACGTCGAGGCCACTCAGGAAAGCGGCCGTCGAGCTCGTCGAAGCGACGCCGGCGGCCGTCTTCGATGTGCCGACGGTGACCGAGCTGCTGACACCGAGATCTTTCAACGTAGCCTGTCCCTCGGCCGCAGTCAGCGTCAGAGCGTTGCCAGAGGCGTCGGCTGCGCTCGCGACCGAAAAGTCCAGCAGGTGACCAGCACCCGGATCAGCTGTGCCGCTGACGTCGATGCCTGTACCGGCGGCATTGACCGTCGCTACGAGGCCGCCAGCCGGGCTGATGGCCTGGTTGATGGCTGCCGCGACGCTCTTCAGATCCGTCGACTGGGTACCCGTCAGCGTGATCGCGTCCGTGGTGTAAGTGGTTCCGTCTACAACGGCCGTGAGCGTTACGGTGCTGCCGTTGACTGCTGTTCCGAGGTCGGTGGCAGTCGCCAGGGTTGCAGCGGCGTACACGCCCTGTACCCCGTTCGCGGCGGGCGTCAGGGTGGTGCCGCTTGACGTGGTCACCAGGCCGGTGGTGGCGCTCAGAGCACCCGTGTAGTACGACCCGATCGCGCTCGACTTCGAGCTGCCGATCGAGGAGACCGTGATCGTCTGGCCGGCGTTGGCGCCGACCTGGAAGCTCGCGCCCTGGAAGGTTCCGTCGAGCAGGTTCACGCCGTTGAACTGGGTCTGGGTCGCGACGCTGTCGATGTCTTTCTTCAGCTGCTGGAACTGCGCGTTCAAATCGGCGCGGTCTGTGGCGCTGTTGGTCGCGTTCAGCGACTGCACAGCGAGATCGCGCATCGTCTGCAGGTCATTGGTAACTTCCTGCAGAGCGCCTGAAGCGGTCTGTGCGAGCGACACACCGTCGTTCGCATTGCGCGCGGCCTGGCTGATGCCGTTGATCTGCGAGGTCATGCTCTGGGTGATCGCAAAACCGGCAGCGTCATCGGCCGCCGTGTTGATGCGCATGCCCGAGGACAACTGCTGCAGCGAGGTGGCGAGTTTCCCACCGTTCGTCGTCAGATTGTTCTGAGCGACCAGTGAGTTGAGGTTCGTGTTGAGGACTAGTGACATTGTCTGAGACTCCTGAGGTTTCCGTCAGGCGCCGGACACCAGTCCGTCGCTCTGTTGACTCGTACGGCTCGTGGCCGTCGCTCGTTCAGGAACGTTATCGGTTTGTCCGCACCAAACTTGAGTTGCTGCGTTTGCGGCCGAGGGAATTGCCGGATGCGTCACATTGGCGCGTTGCGTGGGATTTCTATTCGACATAATTCGAGGCGCTCAGGAGCGGACGTGAGCTACTTGAGGTAATTGAAGAGGGACAGTCTTGCGATCGACGCGTACGACGCCTGTGCCGCCTGTAGGCTTATTTCTTCGGTATTGAGCTGCGTGATGGCGGCGGCGTAGTCCACATCCGACAGCTGGGAGACGGAGGTCGTGAGGTTCGTCTGCAACGTCTGTGCCGCCCCTTGTGAGGACGTAATGGAATTGATTCGGGCGCCGGCCGATGCGGATACGTTGCTCATATTCGAGATCGCATTGTCGATCTGCTGCAACGCGCCACCGATCTGGCTGGATATCTGGGCCGAGCTCAGGGTCGATGAGCTCAGTGTCGTGATGAGACCCTGCAGTGTGCTGAAGGCGCTGGCATTGCCGGCCTTCGCGACGGTGAACGTATCACCCGCGGCCGGCGTTCCGGTGATCGGAACCTGGATGCCGTTGAAGGAGATCGAGTCGCCGTCCGCGAAAGCAGTGCCCGTGGTGACCACCGTGCCGGCACTGTTGGTGACCGAATAGGCGGTAGGGCTCGTGAACGAGATGGTGTAGGTGTCTGGAACCCACGCGCTGGGGGTTGTAACCGTGCCGACCCCGATCGATCCGGTGCCGGTGTTGGCTGCCGCGCCCGAGGTGGTGAACGTCCCATTTCCGGCCGGGATATTCATGAACACCGTGGCCCCGGTGTCGCCCGAGGAGATGCGCTGGTTGGGCCCGATCTGGATCTGGCTCACGATGCTCGAGCCGTTGTAGGTGACCGTGTTGCCGGATTGCGCGAATGGCACTGTGCTGCTCGCATTTCCGGCGAACAACTGGTTGCCGCTTCCATCTACGCGGTTGCCGATGGCGACGAGGCTCTGCAGCTGTTGTGTGAGCTGAGCGGCTATATCGGCACGCTGCGCCGCTGAAAGGGCTGGATTGTTCGCCTGGACTGCCAGATCCCTTGCGCCTTGCAGCACGTTGGTGGCGTCGGACATCGCCTGCAGCTGCAGTTGCAGGGTGGAAGTGGCGTAGTTGCCATTCGTGACGTACTGCTGTGATGCCGACAGCTGAACGTTCAGCTGATTCACCTGGGCCATGCCCGACGGATCGTCGGCTGCACTGTGCAGTTTCTTGCCCGTGGACAGGTCGTTCTGCGTCTTCGACAGATCGGCCTGCAGGTTCTGCATCTGGCTGAGGGCATTCTGCTGAAACGTGATGGTTGCTATTCTCATGATTAGCCGTGGATGGCGGACAGGAGAGAGTTGAACATCGTGTTGGAGGTCTGGATCAGCTGCGCGCAGGCCGAATAGGCTTGCTGGTACTGAACCATCTTGGCCGCTTCCTCATCGAGATTGACACCTGAGAGGTTGTTGCGCGTGTCCGTCGCCGACTGGTTGACGGACTTCTGTGCGGACGCGTTTGATTGCGCCTGCTGGGTCAGCACACCGACCTGGCTCACGAGATTGTTCGCAACATTGCTGAGCGAGGTCGTGCCGCCGTTGAAGTTCGCAGCCGACAGCTGGTCTATCAGCGCAAACGCGTTGCTGTTGTCACCGACGCTGGAAGAACTTGCGGCGCCTATCGTGAACGTGTCGCCATTGGCGGGCGCGCCCGTCAAGGTCACGGAGGCGCCGTTGAAGGTAATTGGCGTACCGCTCGTGTAGTTGCCGGTGCCGATAACGGTATTGGTGCTGTCCGTGACCTGGTACTGGGTAGCACTCGTGAAGGAGATCTTGTAGGTGCCGGCTACCCAGGTGGCGGGGTTGGCCACGACACTGGCCGACACCGCGCCGGTGCCGGTATTTGCAGCTGCCGGTGTGGTCTGTATCGAAGAGGCCGCCGCAATCTGCGCCGGGCTCGTCAACAGAACCGAAAGACCTGCCGCCGCGCCTGCCGTCGGCTGAATCAGAAAGCTGTCGCCATTGGTGGCTGCACCGCCTCCCACTACGATCGAGACGCCAGCCGCGACGAATGGGTTTGCGGCCGTGCCGGCCCCTGTCATCGTTACGACTTTGCCTGTGGTCTTGTCGGTGAGCTGCCATGCTCCGCCCGTTTGACGAAGCGTGTAATCGTCCGCGGTCAGTGAGCTGAGGTTGGTACGGGTAACTGCAATGGTTGCGGTGCCCGTGTTGGTTGAGGCGGGGTTGGCGACCACCGGGCCGACGGCAAACATGGGTTTGCCGGCGCCACCACTCAGATCCAGGCCGGCCTGCTGCGCCTGGTTGACCAAGGTGGCCAGTCCCACGCTGAACTGTCCAAGCGTGTTCTGCACTGGCTGTAGGACCTGGCTGCGTACTGCCAGCAATCCGCCCAACGAGCCGCCGCTGATTTCGGAGGTGACATCGGCGGTGGCGCCGCCGGTCACGATGCCGATATTGTGCTGAGTAGCGTCGTAAGGGTTTGGAATCGCACTGAGCGCCTGCGCCGTGCTGCCGATGACCAGCGGCTGGCCGCTGCCGATGTAGACGTTCATCGAGCCGTCGGCCTGGGTCGCAGTGCTGACGGTGACGTATTGGCTCAGCTGATCAAGCATCTGATCGCGCTGATCCATCAGTGTGTTGGGCGTCTGGCCCGTCGAAGCCAGCCCCGCCGCGATTTGCCCGTTGAGGGTGGCAATTCCAGCGGACAAAGTATTGATCTGAGTGACTGCACCGTTCAGTTGCGAATCGATTCCCGCGCTGTACGTCGACAGCTGCGAGCTGTAGTTCTGCATCTGCTGAGCGAGCCCCTGGGCCTGGCTCAGAAGGGCCTGACGCTGCGCGGTCGAGGAGGGCGAATTCGCAACGGTCTGCAGGGCATTGACGAACGCCTGCAGGCTTGCCGGGAGACCCGTACTCGAGTCGCTCAGCATATTGTCGATCTGCGCAGCCTGGGTCGCGTACGTATTGAAGCTCGAATAGCCGCTCTGCGACGAGCGGACCTGACCTGCGAGCAACTCGTCGTAGGAGCGGGTGACGCTTTCGATCGTGACGCCGCTGCCGAAAAAACCGGCCGAGGTCGACTGGCCTGGTTGCGGTGTGAAATTGGCGTTCTCGACGCTGTACCCCGGGGTAGCAACGTTCGAAATGTTATTGCTGGTGACGTCCAGCGCCCGCTGGAAGGCAAGCAAGCCGGAAACGCTGATGGAAAGAACGTCACTCATTCATCAAGCCTCTAAAGCGCTCCCGTACTCGCGGTTATCGGCAGCGCGCTGGACAACTTGAGATCGCTCACACTCGCGCTGGCATTCGCACTCGCGGCGCGAGCGTCACTCACCTTATGTGCAACCGCGCTCGCGACCGCGGCGATCTTGCTTGCGTAATCCGGGTCGGTGGCGTAGCCACCGCGCTGCAGGCCGGTTGCGAACGCCTGGACGTCCCCACCCGTATTGAGTGCGGCGGAGTAACGTGGGTTACCGCGCAGCAGCGCGACATAATCCTTGAAGCTCTGGGCCGGCGTCGCGTAAGCCTTGAATTGCGCCGAGGTGTTGGTCGGAATGCCGCCTTGGAATTCCTGTGTGTCGCTGGTGACGGTTGGCCCAGTCCAGCCATCCGACGCCTTGATCCCGAACAGGTTGTTGCTGCAGCGACCCGCGGAGTCCTGGGGCACGTTTCGCCCCCAATTGGTTTCGAGCGCAGCTTGCGCAATCAGATGGCGCGGATCGACGCCGAGCAATTGTCCGGCCTCTTGCGCCTGTGGCCACAGGTCCTGGACGAAGTTTGTTTTCGCCGCATCGGAGGCAGTCGAGGAGGTGGTGGCGGCGCGCTCCGTGGCGGAGTAGGCGGCGGCAGCTTTCGCGCCAGCCGCGGAAGTGCCAGGCGTGGCGCCGCCCTTGCCCGGTGCCGTGGCGCCTGTGCTGCTGTTCGTCGCATCGACCGCTGCGTCGGCGCCCTTGACACCCATCTTCTGTAACTGCCGCACGAGCATGTCCGCGAGCCCAAAACCCTTGCCCTTGGACAATTGCACCGACAACTGATCATCGGCCATGCCCTGGTACATCTGTTCCTGGTCACTGCCGAACATCGGGTCAGGACCCATGGCATCGCGCATGCTCTTCAACATCATCCGCGTGAACATGCTCTCGAACTGCTGCGCGACCGTGCGGATGGCTGCCGGGTCATTGTTCCCGGCAGCGCGCTTCAACTTACTCAGACCGGCAAGGTCTGTGTAGGCGGGAGCGTCTGTTTTCGAGATCGCCATGGGGTTATCTGCAGGTCAGATGACGACCAGCTCGGCGCGCAGCGCGCCGGCTTGCTTCAGAGCTTCGAGAATCGCGACGAGGTCACCTGGAGCAGCGCCGACCTGGTTCACCGCGCGGACGATCTCATCGAGGTTCACACCGGCCTGGAACAGAAACATCCGGGCGTCTGCCTGCTGCACATCAATCGTGCTGCGTGGCGTCACTGTCGCTGTAGTCCCGTTGGTGAATGAATTGGGTTGGCTCACATCGGATCGCTCGGTAATTGTTACCGACAACGACCCGTGGGCTACCGCAGCCGACGTGACTCGCACGTGCGAGCTGATGACCACGGTGCCGGTGCGTGAATTGATGATTACCCGTGCGGGCGCATCGCCGGGCTCGATCTCGAGTGCCTCGAGCGTTGCAAGATACGCGATACGCTGATCGGGATTCACGGGCGCGACCACCCGGATCGAAACGGCGTCCAGTGCATCGGCCGTACCTTCGCCCAATGTTTTGTTGATGCCAGCGGCGACGCGGGCCGCGGTGGTGAAATCCGGAGTGTTGAGATTGAGGATGAGGTGCGCATCCGAGGAGAACTTCGTCGGTACTTCGCGCTCGACATTCGCCCCGTTCGGAATTCGCCCGCTGCTTGGCACATTGAGGGAGATCTTGGAGCCGTCCTTGCCCGAAATGCCGAATCCGCTGACGAGCAGGCTGCCTTGTGCGAAGGCGTACACCTGGCCGTCAACGCCGCGTAGGGGCGCCATCAGGAGGTTGCCTCCACGCAAGCTCGACGCATTACCGATGGACGCCACGGTCACATCGATGGTCTGTCCTGGCTTAGTGAATGGAGGCAGGTCTGCGGTGACGGTCACCGCCGCGACATTCTTGAGCTGCGGGTTGGCATTGGCCGGGATGGTGATGCCGAACTTCGCGAGCATGTTGGTGATGCTCTGAATCGTAAAGGGCGCCTGGCTCGTCTGGTCACCCGTGCCATCGAGACCGACGACCAGGCCATACCCGACGAGCTGGTTCGTGCGCACGCCATTGACGGTGGCGATGTCTTTGATCCGCTCCGCTTGCGCAGGCGTACTCAAACCCGCCGAGACCGCGAAACAGAAGGCGAGCGCGCTCAAGGCGACGCAGCGGCCAGTTCGGATGAGTGATGACATCAGAACGGCGTCCAGGGTGAGTTGAAGAAGCGCGACAGCCAGCCCTGCGCATTGGCATCGGCCAGGGCGCCCTTGCCACCGTAGGAGATCCTCGCGGCGCCTACCTTGAGGGATGGAATGCTGTTGTCAGGGGCGAGGTCGATCGGCCGGATCACTCCGCTCAGCCGCACGTACTCCGAGCCTTGATTGATCCCGATCAGCTTCTCACCCTTGATGAGCAGGTTGCCGTTGGGAAGTACCCGCACGACAGTGGCCGTGATGTAGCCGGTCAGGCTATTGCTCTGCGCGCTGTCGCCCTCACCGTTGAACTTGGTTGCATCGTTGATGTTGTTGCTGAGCACGGGCGTGCCGTGGAGCGTTGCGGCGGCTCCGAGCAAGGTCATTCCCGGGAGAGTGTCGGTCGTGGTCTTCGCAGTTGTCGTCGTCGCGCTCTTCTTGGCGGCGGTGGACTCGTTGAGCACGATCGTGACGATGTCGCCCACGTGGCGGGCGACTGGATTTTCGAACAGCGCAATGTCCCGGCCGACCTGGTAGATGGCCCCGTCACTGGCGGGGATCGCGGGCTCCTGGGCCCAGCTGAGCTGCTCGTCTTCCTTGGGTGGCTTCGCTGTCTGGCAGCCCGACAGGGCTACCACCACCAGCATGGTGCACAGGACGACGCAGAATGACAGATAGACTTTGCGCATGGCGTTTACGTTGGTTCCTCGTGCGCTACAGGTTCTGACTGAGGTACTGCAGCATCTGGTCCGTCGTCTGGATCGCCTTCGAGTTCATCTCGTAAGCGCGCTGGGTCTGGATCATGTCGACCATTTCCTGGACGACGTTGACGTTGGAGGCTTCGACCGAGCCCTGCACGAGAGTGCCGAGACCCGTCAGACCGGGATTGCCCGTGGTCGGCGAGCCGCTGGAAGCGGACTCGACCAGCAGGTTTCCACCGACGGTCTGCAGCCCGGCCGGATTGATGAAATCGGCCAACTGTACGGTGCCCACCTGGGTGGGAGCGGCTTGCCCGGCGATCTGCACGCTCACCACGCCGTCGGTGCCAATCGTGATGCTCTGCGCGCCGGTGGGAATCGTGATGGCGGGTTGAATCTGGTAGCCGCTCGAATTGACGAGCTGGCCTTGCGCGTTGGTCTGGAAATTACCGTCGCGGGTGTATGCGAGGGTGCCGTCGGGCTGCAGCACCTGGAAGAAGCCGCGACCCTGAATTGCAAGGTCGAGTGAGTTTCCCGTGTTGTCGAGGCTTCCCTGGGTGTAGCTGCGCTCTGTTGCGACGACCCTGACACCCGTCCCGAGCTGCAGGCCCGTCGGGGAGTAGGTGTTCTGCGAGGTGGCGGCGCCGACCTGGGTGACGTTCTGATAGAGAAGATCGTCAAATACGGCACGGCTTCGCTTGAAGCCGTTGGTCGCGACGTTGGCCAGGTTGTTCGCCGTGACCGTCATCTGCGTCTGCTGTGCGTCGAGTCCGGTTTTAGCGGCCCAGAGTGCTGGTTCCATTGCGTTACCTGTTCAGTGAGGGTTGCGCGACTTGGTTGAGAGTCTTGCGGTTAGCCAGTGGTCAGCAATTTGGCGGACGCGGCACCGTCTTCTTGCGCCGTGTGCAACGCTTTGATCTGTAGGTCGAAGCGTCGAGAGAGCTCGATCATGTTCACCATGCACGATGCAAGATCGACGTTGCTCGACTCCAGGGCGCCGGAGCTGACTGTCGTGGAGGCGTCCGCGACGGCCGGGGTGCCGTCGGTGGTTCGGAACAAGCCATCCGCACTGCGTTGAATCGTGTCGAGCGGCGGATTGACCAGCTTGATGCGAGCTACATTGGCGGCTGTCTGCGGCGATTGACCCAGCGGCACGATCGAGATCGTGCCGTCGCTGCCCACCGTGACCGAAGTGGAGGGCGGGATACTGATGGGACCGTTGTCCCCGAGTACCGGCAAGCCCGTCGCTGTCAGCAACTGGCCCGTGGGGTCGATGTGAAGATCTCCCGCACGCGTGTAGGCCTCTTTGCCATTCGCGTCCTGCACGGCAAGGAACCCCTGGCCGCGGATAGCCAGATCGAGCGGGTTACCCGTCTGTTGCACCGAACCGATGCCGTGATCCCAGCCAACCGTCTGGTCCGTGGCATACACGCGCGAGGCGTAGCCGGGTCCGGTGACCGCGCGGCTTTGAAACGCGCTGAGGTCCGCCTTGAACCCCGTCGTGCTCGCGTTCGCGAGGTTGTGAGTGTTGGTGGCCTGGGCGCGCAGGGTTTCCTTCGCACCAGACATCGCAACATACAGCAACTTATCCATGCCGGGTTCTCACTGGTGCCGCGATCAGCCGCGGATATTGATGATGGTCTGGGTGATCTGGTTGTCGGTCTGGATCATCTGCGCGTTGGCCTGGAAGTTGCGCTGCGCCTTGATCATGCTCACCAGCGCGGAGGTCGTATCCACGTTCGACTCCTCGATCGAGCCGGACTGGATGTCGCCGAAACCCGAGTTTCCGGCCACCCCATTCACGGCCTGGCCGGAGGCGTTGGTCTGCGCCCAGGTCGCGTTGCCGAGCTGCTGCAGACCTTGCGAATTCGCGAAGTTGGCCATGGCGATCTGGCCCAGGTTGACCGAGCGTCCGTTGGTGAAACGTGCCTGTACTACGCCGCTCTTGTCGATGCTGATGCCGGTGAGCTTACCGGTCGTGAAGCCATTCTGGGTTACGGCGGTGACGCCGAAGTTATCGCCATATTGCGTGGTCTTGGTGAAATCAAAGGTCATGTTCATCGCTGCGGCGCCAGTGGCCGGCGTGTAAGCGGGGAACGTAACCATTCCGGTCGCCGGTGCAGTAAGTGCGCCGGTGTTCGAGTAGGTGAGTGCCTGCTGCGCGCCAACGGCATTGCCGTCCACGTACAGCTGGGTGGTCCAGGCGTTGGCCGCTGCCCCCTTGATGAAATAGAGGGTCGCGGTGTGAGCCGCGCCCAATGAGTCGTAAGTCGTCAGCGAGGTTGTATTGGTGTAGCTGTTCGGATCGGTCGGGTTGAACACTGCACTGGTAGGCGCGGCGGCCGATGCCGGTAGATTCGCTGTGATCTGCGCCGTCGTGGTCGCGTTCGGGGCGCTCTGGTTCGTAGTCAATGAGAGATTCGCAAGGCCGCCCGTGTTGAAGCCGCCAGTGGCCAGCGGCGGATACACCTGCAGGTTCGCGCCCTGGGCGGTAATGACGTTGCCGTTCTGATCGAGCTGGAACTGGCCATCGCGTGTGTAGCTCAGTGCGCCGCCGGTGCTCAGGGTGAAAAATCCATTGCCGCTGATCGCGAGATCCAGGTTGTTGCCGGTCGTCTCGATATTGCCCTGGGTGAATTGCTGGGCAACTTCCGAAACTGAAACGCCGTTACCGATGGCGGTTGCGCTGACACCGCTCTGCGTGGAGGCGAACAGGTCGCCAAACTCCGCTCGCGCACCTTTGAACCCCGCTGTCGAGACGTTGGCGAGGTTGTTCGCGGTCACGGACAGGTCCTGGTTCGCGGCGTTGAGTCCGGTGAGCGCAATATTGAATGACATCGAAATCTCCTGGGAAAATGAATTCGGGTGCGGGCGCTACATGACCGAGACGATCGAGGTCAGCGGCACCGTGCCGTTATCTGTCTCTACGTCCACTGCGTTGGTGGTGGGGTCAAGGAGGACGCTGTCAACCTTGTTGACCACCATGGGATTGAGCACCTGTGTCTTGCCGTCCACCGTGGCAGTTACCCCGATGGTGTACGTCCCGGCGGCAGCCGTGGCGCCCGTGCTCGTGGCGCCTTTCCACAGGAATGAAGTCAGGCCTGTGTCCGCGGGTGTCACGTTGAATGTGTCCACCGTTGCACCCGTCGAATCTTGCACCGACACGGTGAGCTTCGACGTGCCTGCGGGCGCTTCGACCGCGCCACCTATGGCGCCGCCCGTAGCGAGCGTTGCCTGGGTTCCCGGAGCCAGGATCGAGCGGCCGATCAGGGTCGTGCCGGTCATGATGGCCGAGGCCTGCATGGAGTTCTGCATGCTCTGCATGGCGGACACCTGGCTCATGCCCTCGAGCTGGGTCACGAACTGGGTCGGGTCGGAGGGCGAGAGCGGGTTCTGATCCTTCATCTGCGCCGTAATGAGCTGCAGAAAGTCAGCCTGGTTGATCTGCATGTTGGCCGGGGTGTTACTGAGACCCGCTGCCGGGATATTGGACCCGTTGACCGCACTCGTAGTAGACATGATATGGCTTCCGTTATTTGATGAGTCGCTCAGGATCCGAGCTTCAAGGTGGCGAGCATCAGATCCTTGGAGGTATTCAGAACCTCCACGTTGTCCTGGTATGCGCGCGAGGCCGAGATCATGTCCGTCATCTCTTCGACGACGTTGACGTTCGGCGCGTAGACGTTGCCGTGCTCGTCCGCGAGCGGGTTGCCAGGGTCGTAACGCTCGGTCGGCGGCGCATTGTTCTGCACAATCCCAGTGACTCGCACCGTTGCACCGCTCGCCCTGTCGGCGGCGTTGGCGCTCTGCCCAACAGCCGCTTGCACGGCCTGGAACACGGGATGACGGGCTTTGTAGACGGTCGCCGGGTCCCCGCTGACACTGTCGGCGTTGGCCAGGTTGCTGGCGACAGTGTTCAGCCGTACGGACTGCGCGCTGAGTCCTGAGCCGACGATGTCGAATATCTTGAAAGATGACATGGTACCTTCCGGGTGCGGGTTTTACGGGCCGCGCTTACTGGCCCGTAATCGCAGTCATCAGGCTTTTGAAGCGTGACGACAGAAAAGTGAGGGTTGCCTGGTATCGCACGGTGTTGTCGGCGAAGGCTGCCTGTTCCTGCTGCGCATCCACGGTGTTGCCATCGAGCGCGGGCGCCAGCGGAACCCGATACTTCAAATTGGCGCCGGCCTCAGTCGTGGGATCAGTACCCAGGTGACCGGGGTTGGTCGTTGCAAGCTTCACTGACGCAGACGGCGCGGACGCGCCGCCGGCCCCGCTGGCGTTGGCCATTGCGGCACGAAAGTCGATGTCGCGTGCCTTGTAGCCAGGCGTATCGGAGTTCGCGAGATTGTCGGCGATGACTTCCATGCGCTTGGACTGCAACTTCAGTGCGTCCGCATGTACGCCGAGATACGTATCCAGATTGAGCGCCATGATGTCTACGATCCGTCAAAAGAATGACCTGACGGATGAAGTGCAATTGGTATGCCACGGGCTCGTTGTGGGCGTTCAGAGCGCCCAGGAGCGAACTTGTCCCGTTGAGAGCGTGAGCGGTGTCACGCGCGCGGCAACGGATTGCCGCGCCGGTGGGTATGAATAGCCGCGGTCTGCCGTGAATCGTTAACGGCAGCGCCGCCAGTGGCTTGAGAGCATCGGACCCGGAGCGCAGCGCATGAGAGTTGGCGCGGGGCTTGCAAGCTAACCGCCACTATGAAGAGAACGACAGAATATCGACGGACGGCGCTGCTTGCGGTGATCATG
>Ga0307511_10005517_pt1 | contig 12852 bp, 10 predicted proteins | sample 13_EM_MG_FD_200266 | JGI IMG/M metagenome (GOLD analysis project Ga0307511, IMG submission 200266) | Populus trichocarpa ectomycorrhiza microbial communities from riparian zone in the Pacific Northwest, United States - 13_EM | ecosystem: Host-associated > Plants > Roots > Unclassified | place...
TCATAAAATTTTATTAACTAAAAATTAATAAATTCAAAACAAATAATATGGTGGTGTATCATATAAACTAAAAATAACCTTATTATTTTTATCTTCCTCGTCATGTATCCTGTAGTGACGAGTATCCTGTAGTTTAAGAATTAATATATATACCAATAACGATGTATATTGCTGAGAATTGAATAAAATACAACAAAAAAACCAACATATAAATACAGGAAAACACAACCATCCCTTGCAGCAGCAGCTAATGCAGGGTTATCCTCAATTCGAAAGCCCCTCCTAAACCAAACAATGGTCTTACTGCTACCCATTAGGATCAAATCAGAGTTTCAGATCTCTAAATGCTCTCCCCATCTCAGACTCAGCTTTGATTAAGAACTGTGAATATCTGCAAAGTTCACACCGCTCAAAATAATCAATACAAATAGTTCTCCATATTCTGTTTCAAGAATCATAACCCCTTTTGCACCAGAAGATACACAAATATAAACAAGCTCCTGGTTGTTATCCAGGATATATAAGAGAAGTAAGAATTGAGAACAGGTAAATTCCAGTTCACCACATACTACAAGAACACCAACTCTAAAACTACACCTTTGCATCAGAGACACCCCCACCTTCTGTATAATAGAGGTCCATACTCTCTGGAGAGAACTAAATAGCTTTCTTTATATATATAATTATCAAGAGTATAATGAAAAGGCTATAAAATTAATAGTTAAAGCAAAATACAGTGACATGATTTAAAAAAAAAAAACAGACTTAAGCAAAAAAATAAAATACAAAATTAATCTACTAGAGCTAAATCTTATACAACCTCACACCATGCGGAGAGAGCTAAATCACATCCAACCATTCTCTGTGGAGAGAGCGTCACTACTTCCCGTCTTTCTCAAGACCATTTTCCTCTGTCTAGAAAAATCTAAAGAGAATATGTGCAAGCACACATGAAAATAAATACAACAAAATATCAAGCATTTCATGATGCTTTCACCTCCATGCTTTTCCAGCTTAGCTCACACTCTTTGGCCACAAGAGACAACGCATTATAAGAGGAACCACCCTTACGTAAAGTCTCTGCTGCTCTGTATTTGAGTTTTTTGACCCTGTTTCTTATGTTTGTCGCTTCTTTATCTACCGTGATTTTTCTAATCATCATCTCTATCTCTTCCCTTCCTACCATTCCGTCTGATGCCAAAATGTTTGGTCGCACGGCTACACCAAGCTCTTCGGTTAGCAAAGCAGCATTCATCCGTTGCTCGGAGTATAGTGGCCATGCAATCATAGGCACTCCATTGGTGATGCTCTCCAGAGTCGAATTCCATCCACAATGAGATATAAACCCTCCCACTGATGGGTGGTTCAAGATGTCCACTTGAGGAGCCCAATCTTGAATCACCAAACCCACTTCTTGAATTCGATCTAAGAAACCTTCAGGAAAGCAGCTTGCCATGCTGTTAGCCTCACAGCTCCCTGCAGTGAAAAAAGACCCATCTCCTGTTTTTCTTGAAGGTGAGCGTCCCACCCAAATAAATCTTTGTTGACTTAGCTCAAGACCCCAAGCTAGCTCGACCATTTGCTCCAAGGACAGAGTTCCACCACTTCCAAATGATACATAGATGACAGATTCACTGGGTTGCTTATCTAACCAAAGAAATAACTCACCACTCCTAGAATCAAGTGGTTTGAGTGGCCTCGTTAATGGTCCAACCGGGTAAACCGGAACCTTACAAAGCTGACCCAAGAGCTCCTCATCTCTCAATGCTTCCAATGTTTTGGGTTCCAGGTCTTCCCATATGTTCAGCAAAATCCCATCACATTTTGGGATCTCCATCCCCATGCGAACGTACTCCAAATACTGTTGGTCGGTGCGGTCTAACATGGGGTCAACCACATCTTCCGGTTGGACCGCTTTGCACCCAGGAATTTTCAATGGCTCCTTTTGATCAAGATATTCTCCTTGCACAACCTCATCAAGTATTGGCATATATATGGTTAGTGCTAGAAACCATGCATTCGAAGGAATATATACATACTTGGGCATTTCAAACTCATCAGCCACCATCATAGCTTGACTTCCAAATAAGTCAACAATCAAGGCCGCAGGACGAAATGATAAAGCAGATATAGCAGACCGAAGAGCTGGCTTGATCTCACGCATGGTAACGCAAATCTGAGTAGCAACAGCAGCATCAGGACTGACAAGTCTAGAGATATTAACCGGTGGAAGTTCAACGATTTCACAGAGTTTTGGAGTCATGGCTGATTGGAGAACTTGGGATTCTGCTGCTGAAGAATGAGAAACAACAACAAATATGGTGATGTCAAAGTTGTGGTGTGTGAATAGTCGTTTGCCGAGTTCGAGAATGGGGATTAGGTGGCCTATTCCAAGGCTGGCTAACAATACTAGATGGGGTTTCGAGTCTGTTGTGTTCTCCATGAGTAAAAGTAAATATCCAGGTAGCTAGAAAAGAGTGGAGAACAGAAGAAAGAGAAATTGTTGGGATAGTGATGGCGACAATATCTGTGGTGATGCCGTTTATACAGGGAGTGGAGAGCAGGCCGACACCCTTTGTCAGAAGAAAGGTGACGAAGAAAACTGTGGTAGCTCAACTCGTGAGATTTTAAGGTTGTTTTTTAATGGTTATGAATTTAAAATTTTTAGTGCTACTAGATATTTATATCATCTTTATGAGATTAGTTGACATATCATAAACTAGTTTAAATATTTATATTAATAAAATAAAATAAAATAAAAAAATAACAAACAACAAACAAAACCTTTTGTATAAAATACAAAAGGCCTTAAAAATAGACTAGACACGACTTACCACTTATTTTCTTAAATAAAATAGTTAAATTATATTTATTTTTTATTGAACTATCGAGTCAAGTCAATTACATAATAAATTAACATCTACATATTTTAAATTTTTTATATTATAAAACACTTTAATAATACATAAATATTTTTTTATATTCAAATTTTTTTTTACTGGATCCATACTATAAAACAAGTCAATGATCTAGTATAATATTAATTGTTATTGAGGATTAGGATAATTAATTCTTAACTTAAAACTTACAACTAACTCAAATTTATTTATTTAATGTTATTGGCTTGAAATAACTTGAAAGATAGCATTTCTTTAATGAGTTATTTGGAATCAATATATTTAATTATAGTGTTTATTTTGAATTCAAATGTAAATAAGTTGAATTTACATATTTAAAAGAGATATAATTCAAATTATTTTATTTTTTATATTATCCTCATTACTTTTATTTTATTTCTTCATTTATTTTTTTTAAAAAAAGATAAATAGATGAGTATTTTGGTAAATTTAGTTTGAGTATTAAATTTTTCTTTTTTTGGAATTACAAGAGGAGTTACCTTCTGATTTTTTTTGTATTACTTTTAGAAATTTGAATTACATTTAAAATTCAATTCTTAATATTTTAAATAATTTTAAAAATAAGATTTTATTAAAACTTTTAAATTGATTCCAAAAGAAAGATTTACAAACATAATATAACATGTCTCGCCTCCTAACGTCCTAAATTTGCGTGTTGCCTGATAAATCTCATTAAATTATATGGTTATCCCAAGGGAAAAAATCAGCTTGTCACCATCACCCTCAAGAAAAGACAAAAAGAAATAAAAACCATTGCACTTAAAGCGATGTGTTATTAAAAATTATTGCAAGAAGATAAGGTTGCAAGAAGATAAGATAACATTACCTTTTCCTCTCATTTTTCAGTATGATTTTTAACCCCAGCATCATGAACCTTCTTAATGTTTACAAGTATATTAATTAATTTTATAAATTTTAAAATTAATAATTATATAAATTTTTAGTTGTTTTTTAAAGCTCAAACTGATTACGTCTAAAAAAAATAAATTTAATTAATCAGTTTTTATCAACTTAAGACATCAAAGCACTGGTGATCTGATTTATTGCAACTTTATTATGAAGTTCATTTCTGTTCAGTTTTCTAACTCAATTAATTTCACAATTTCATCTTTGATGTGTTAAGATTTTATAGAATATCATTATAATATAAAGTTACAAAGATAACAAATATTTTCTTTTTAAGTCGTGGTTCGTTAATAACTTTCAGTAGCTTATTAAGAAAATAAGTGGTAAGTCGTGTCTAGTCTATTTTTAAGGCCTTTGGACTTGCTTGGTACTAATAAAATAAATAAACAAAAAAGAGGAAGAAAGAAATAACCCTACACTTATCTGTGACTATTTTAAAATTTCATATTGATTAAATTTTTATACATATATTTATTTTTTAATAAGATTTTTAATAGGTGAAACCATATTTTGGTTTCTTTTCTTTTATTGAATAAATTTTATGTGTGTGTATTTTTTATTAATAATTTATTTTGATAAACAAACTCATTAAATACAATCGAGTAAATTACCTGTGTTGCAATATTTAATATCTTGATCTATATTTGTCTTTTAATTTTTTCAGTTTCGTTTTTGTATATTATTGAATGACTTTTTTCCATTTATTTAGACAATGATTATTGATTTGTTTAGTTAGATGCATACATAAGCTTTTTAATTTACTTTTAGGACTTTTTCATGTAAAACAATATGTTGAGAAATTTTGCATGTTCAATTTTTTATTATGTTTTGATGTTTTAGATTTAATCCATATTCTTATGATTTCTGATTTTCTTCCTTGATCATTTTATTAAAGTTTTATTGTTTTTAATTTCACCATTCAATCCAAATTTATATTGTATTTTTTTTCATTTTGATCTTCATTGTTTTGATTTATTTTCCTTTTATTAATGTTTTTATTATTTTTAATTTAACTCTCAAATTGAAAATTTATTGTTACCCTTTGATTTATTTTTACAATTTTAACCCTTATTTTTTTTATTGTTATTTTTTATTTTGGATTTTTTTGTGTAGTTTTAACCCTTATAATTTTTTCATGTATAGTACTTCTAGTCTTATAACTTGGATCATCATTTGAAAAATTAACAGGGATTGAAAATTTTTCTTCTTCTTTTTTTTTCAATATCGTCATTCATCATTGTTTTTAAATTTTTTATTGCCTTATATTTTTATTATATTATCAAATTAATCAAAAATTTAATCTAATTATTAAACTTCTCATACTTCTTTAAAAATATAAGTGTTTTCTAAATATATTTTTTCTGGTTTAAAAAATTAAGTCAGGCTCTTGGCGTCACACTAGCCACCAATCTAATATATATTCGATCTAGAGCATTCTAATTAATACATGGGGAGAAGGAATTTCTTAGGGAAATGAAATAGTAATGGAATTGCCTGATGCTCAGAAGGCAACTGGACGTATCAAGAGGATGTGTTTTTCCATTTAGTTCATCCTAGAAATTCAAGGTAATTATATATATCAACCTTCTAAGTGTGCATTTGCTGGATAATTACTAGGATTTAAATTGCTATCATCTGTGACCATCAAATAAATATAAATAATTTAGTTGCTTCAAAAGTTATAGGATATCACTTGGAAACAAATCTTCTTCTATTTTTTCATCAGGTCATGTATGTATTGAAGTTAATTGATGGGAATTAACTAAAACATGTGGGGAAAGTATTGTAGCAATAAATAATACTTTCCCGGGCATGTTTTGGTGTGGCTAAAAAGAAATATTTGTCTATGTTTTTTTTTTCTATTTTAATTTTTTTAATCAATATTTTATTTTTAATTTTATCCTTTAATATTATATTTGTTTTTTATTGGATTATCTTATTCTCATAACACGGATCGTGGGTTTGACAGGTTAACCTGGTTGGTTAAGGTTTTTTTTTTCTTATTTGATTTTTTTTCAATTTTGTCCTTTAATATCGGGTTAATTAAGAATTAAGTTTCATAATTTATTTTATTTGCTTTCGATTTGGTTATTTCGATCTCATGACCTCGAGAATAGTGTTTAACGGGTTAACCCGAGTTGATCCAGGTTGTTTTTTGTGTTTTTTTAATTGAACTTTTTTCAATTTTACCATTCAATATTGGGTCAGTCGGGAATTAAGCTTCATTATCTAATTTGATTTGTTTTCGATGGGGATATCTTGGTCTCATGATCAAGGTTGCGGGTTTTGGTATTTTAACCCTGGTTAAATCAAATCGTTTTTTTTTTTCTTTCAAAGAAGTTATCTCGGTCTCATGTACTTCAACATTGGATTTTTTTTAGTAAATTGTCCTCGTCTCATGACCCGAGTTGCAGATTTGACAAGTTAATCCAGTTGACTCAGATTATTTTTCTTTTTTTCCTAATTTCATCATTTAATATTGTGTTTGATTAAGAATGGGGCTTCATAATTTATTTCAATTTAATTTTTATGAGGTCATCTCAGCCTCATGACCCGAGAATAGTGTTTAACGGGTTAACTCATGCTGACTTGACATTTTTTGTGTTATTTTTTAATTAAGATTTTTACAAATTTCATTGTTCAACATTAGATTCGACGAGATCGATTATGAATTGAGCTTCATAATTTATTTTAATTTGCTTTTTATGGGGTTATCCTAATCTCATAACCAGAGTTGCAAATTTGGCAGATTAATCCAAGTTAAATCAAGTTATTTTTTTTTCTATGAGAATATCTCGATCTCATGACTTGGGTCATGAGTTTGAAGGATTGATTTTGGTCGGTTTTTATATTTTTTTTTATTTGATTTATTTTTTTTAATTTCATCCTTCAACATTGAACTGATTCGGAATTAAATTTCATAAGTTGTTTTAGTTTTCTTTCTATGGAGTTATCCTGGTCTTATGACCCGAGTCGCGAGTATAACTTGTTAACTCGGGTCGCTTCTTTAGATCCTTTTTTTAATTGATTTGTTTTTTTAATTTTATCCTTCAACTTTGGATTGATTGGAAATTAGGCTTTATAATTCGTTTTGATTTGTTTTCTATGAAGTTATCATAGTCTTATAACCCGGGTTGACCTAGTCAATCCAATATATTATTATTTTAATATTAAAAAAGATGTCTTCTTGATAAAGAAATTGAGTCAAACAATGTTTTTACGGGTTGTTCGGATTTTTTTTGGACTATCAAAGTCCATCGAGTTACATTGAGTCAACCTCCACATGGTTTTTCCACTAAAAAAACATTAACAATATCTGAACATTTTTTTTACGTTCAAGAGAAATTTGACCCAACCCTCAATATAATACGGGTCAATAATCTAGTTCAATCTATCTATTGTATTATAGAAAAATCAAGAATAAGAAACAATTTCCTAAGCTTATTAATGCTAGAGGGAAGTTTGGTTCTTCCCTTTGAAGTTGATTGTGAGATATCTTTCATCAATATTATTCGATGTTGTTACGATTATTTTTGTAATTTGACATTGTATTTTATTGTTCCTTTGAGTTTGAAAGATTAACTTTAGTTGTTTTTTATGTTTTTTTTAATGGATTTATTTTTTTAGTCACATCCTTCTACATTGGACTGAATTGAACTTTATAATTTATTTTGGTTTTTTTCCTATGGGATTATCTTGATCTTATGATCCAAGTCGCAAGTTTGACATGTTAACTTGGGTCGCTTCTTTAGGTTCTTTTGTAATTAATTTGTTTTTTAATTTTATCTTTCAACATTTGGTTGATTGGAAATTAAGCTTTATAATTTATTTTGATTTATTTTCTACGGAGTTATTATAACTCATAACTCGAGTCACCGACTTGACATGTTAACTCGAGTTGACCTAGTCAACCCAATATACTGTTATTTTAATATTAAAAAAAATGTCTTCTTGAAAAAGAAATTGAGTCAAATTATGTTTTTATGGGTTGTTTGGGTTTTTTTGGATCATCAAAGTCAATCAAATCACATCGAGTCAATCCCTATATGGTTTAAATTTTTTTTCCACTAAAAAAATTAACAATATCTCAATATTTTTTTTACGTTCAAGAAAAATTAACCCGGCCTGTAGCAGAGGCAATGATCTAGTTCCATCTGTGTATTGTATTATAGAGAAATTAAGAACAAGAAACAATTTCTTAAGCTTATTAATGCTAGAGGGAAGTTTCGTTCTTCCCTTTGAAGTCGATCGTGAGATATCTTTCATCAATATTATTTGATGTTGTTACGATTATTTCTGTAATTTGACATTGTATTTTATTGTTCTTGATGCTAATTGTCTTCTTTTCAAGGTCTCCATTGTGTGAAAAAACGGCTCAGGATGAGTGGATGGCGCTATTGGCCTTCTGGAATTGGATTCTAGTGATAAACATATAATTCCTGGTAAATTGTTTCTAAGATCAGTAGAGACACTCTAACTCATCAATCATAATTGCCGAAATTGTTACATAATCTAATCTTTATTAAGGATAATGATGCAGTTCATTTGGATAATCTAAGCTTGGGAAGCAGAGAAATGGAAGGTCAGGATTTTGAACACCCCTTGCAGGACAACCCTGAAGAGAACATTGAAAATGATAACACAAGGGCCTATGTTACTGACCATGGACCAGTGTCAGCTCATTCTGAAAATGAAAGTGAGGATCTTGGCTCCGAAATCTTAGATGAAATCAGGTCGTCGGAATCTGTTGTGGATTTTAAAGAAGTGAATAGTTTTGAAGATTTCAAGATTCTTGTAAATGGTTTAGTTATCAGCAGTGAGCTCTCCAAACGCCTTCAAATAAAGTATTATGAGCTTTGCTGCGGTCAAAAACGCTTTCTCCACGACCATCTTGTTGAGTGCCTTAACTGCAAATTGGATGTGGGAATGATTGCCGAGACTATTAACATTGCAGATGCCATTAAAGTTTCAACTGTTACTACCCTCCAGGATAGTTTTAAGAAGTGGGAGAAGACTTTGAAAGCCTTTCAGGGCTTAGGAATGAATGTTGGTTTCTTGCTTGCTAGATTGGAACAGCAAAAGAACCTGTAATGGAACAGGTACTGTCAAAGAGGAGATGAGAACTCTAATTAATGGCAAAGCTTTTGGAGGTAAAATAGACTTCGATTAGGCTTTGATGAAGAGATTGACTCATTGGAGGTTGATACTAAGAATCTGGAGCTAAGTTCCCTATAATGGCTAAAGCCCCGTGGTTAGATGCACCAATGTTCTATTCTTTTCTTTTTTTTAGCTTACGCTTCTTGGAAAGGGTAATGCGGTGCTTTTCTCCGACAGCAGTACCATTAGTGTTTGGCTATGGCTGAGTTAAGAAAGTTTATACCATCTTCTGTCCATAACAATGCCACCAGTTTCCTTAGAAGGTAAGAACACCATGTTTACTGTTGTTAATTGTGTTGTATAATTGCATGACATTAACTCGTTCGAGGGGAGGAAAAACAAGAAATTCATGGAAAACATGAAATACCAAAGGGAGTAAATGCAAGGACTATAACTAAAAAGCTATCCTATTCCTAGCAGGATTCAGAGCAGAACGCTGATACCACTCATAATTGGAGGGGGGAGTTATTACAATAGGTGGTGTATTAGGACATCAAGCATGGCATAGGTCACGTGCTCCATCATAAAAAAAAAACAAATCACATGGAAAGGGGGGGCCCCTGTAGGCTAGTTTTTCTAAGATGCCCTTTGACCCACTAAAGGCCAGAAGCAGCAGAGAGTCCGTTGTCCTGCCACAGAAAAATGGCACTACCAAACCAAAAGAAAAGATCTTAACAGCAACTGTTTGTACATTTGAGCATGTAATGTAACAGTAGATGACATTATTTTGCGGGTGGGGCTGACCTTCTACAAGAAAGCATGAGATGATATATTGGAAGGACATTTGATTACTAACCATGATTAAAAAGCAGTAGTTCAATTATTTGAACGGAAAGACAAGGGACCTCCTTGCTTTTGCAATCAAAAGGATAATAACTAGCAACATTCAAATTGCTGAGTTTGTGTTTCTTTAAAATGTCTACAAAAGATATGAAAATACTCAATCCCAATGAACAAAAAGAAAACGATCTCTACATTTGAAGCTCGCAAGACCATCCATCCCAATTAAAGCTTAAACAGGAACCTACAGTCAATGAAGAATTGAAGCAGATGCTCCAGACTTAAACAAGGGAAGGAAGAGTTTAACCTTCCACATCATTCGCTCCAGTCTTTCCCCATACGAAAATTTGGGGACTTTTAGCCCCTTCCATGAGGCCTTACATGAATTTTTTGCTAATCAGCAACCGAATCCTATAAATTCCGATTCTTGCAAGGCTTCAATAAAAAGAAAACTGTACAACTAAAATCAGGGAAAGGAAGCATCAAAAGTGATCTTGTAGTCTTCCCAAGCAGGTAGTAGCCTCGGGTAAGCCCCAAGTGATGCATGCAATTGGTAAAACCAATTACACCATTAAGAATGGACAGTGAACTCAGGCTACTTCTTGTAGCTACATTCCCAAGCTAGATTATCATTTGGAGGCTTAACCACGAGCTTTTCCACCTCCAAGTGTGAGCTCAAGATCATCTACCCCAATCTCATGAATCCTCTCGCCCTCCCATGGCTTCACCCTACAATTCTCAAACTCAAACTCCGCACCTCTCCCCCTCTCTGCTGCTGCCCCCCAGCTTAAACCACCATGCCTATCAACTCCATCCTGAAAACCACTCTGTTGTGCCACTGGTTTAACAAGATTAAAAGTTGGCGAGGGAGGAGCTACATGGGGTGCCCCTGCCAGAAAACTCACCCAGCGGCCAGAGTCCACAGTGGAAGCATCAGACTCGTCACATTCTGGTATTGTGGCAGGCGTTAGATGGTGGCGCCGTGTAGGACTTGATGGGGCAGAAGCTGCCAAAAGGGGATGGTGAAGCGAGTTAAGGGTGCCATTTGAGAGGGATTCCCAGTCAGCTTTCCGTTTCGAACCTCTAGATGTAGGGGAAGAAAGTGGTGGGGTTACAGGAGCACTATTGGATATTCTAAGAGGAGGGAGGTTTGTGGGGATGGAAGCTATGTTTCGGAGGAATGGGAGGAGGTAAGTGGAGGGGTTTCCATCGAAACGAGAGGGGCTTGGGAATGAGGAGGATGTTGGACTAGCATGGTAGGAAGCTACAGGGCTTGGAAAATTGGAGGATTGTGGACTTGGTTGAATTGAGGAACATGCACTGATATTTGTTGGAGTGCCTGCAATCTCAGTTGGAGGCGGCTTGCAGCCCTGTTACAGTGCACATTACAACAAGATCAGTCATTGCTGTGAAAAATTACATGAAAGAAAAGATACGCAGACAGATTAAGCAGAACATACATTTCGTTAAAATTATAATCATAAATTTCCATCCTAAATTAGTTTGATTACAGTGTGGATGAGATTAGGGGACTACTCATGACACTTGGGAAACTGATTACACACAGGCTGGAGTAAATGAAGATTAGATTAACAGTAAAGGTTTTCTTGATTACAAGTAACCCACAATCCACCAGAAACAGAAATCTACTCCCACATCAAATTAAAGCAGGGCAAAAAATTCCAATAAATCGCAGAAAAACAAAACAGTGATAAGAACAAAAACGTAACTGCAAATGACAGCAATTTGGATGCAAAAAAGGAAGGGGGAAAAAAAAGGAATACTTGCTTCACATCCTTTTTCCAAAACTCCAAAGTCAATAGATTCAGGGAAAACAAAATCAGAAGGAAAAACTAGTCAAAACTAAACAGATCAAAAAGCCATAAACCCAAGAAAGAAAACACGAAAAAAATCACAAACAAACTTCTACCGCATGCATGTATAGATCCATAGAAACAAAAACATACTGAAAATCAAACAAACCTTGCGATAAGTGGTACCATCTTCTTCAACAATCCAACCAGCTTCATCACAAAGTGCTTTCAAGACTTCATTATTATCACAGTGTTTTGGTAACTTAAAATTCCCTTGAGTTCTAAGACCTGTATATATCTTAGCAGCTATAGCTCTTCTCCTTCTTTCTCTTCTCTTGTTATTCTCTCTTTCCTTCCATGTTGGTAACCTCCCTGAGGATCCACCGGCTGTCATCTTTCTTTATCCCCGGCAAACCCTCTCTTTCTCTCAGGTTCTTCTTGTTCCGTGTTATGTTTTCTCTCTCTAGATTCTATGGTTTTGCCTGTGAGATCTCTCCCTTTATCATAAAAAAACTCTGCCTTTTTCTTTCTTTCTTTATTATTCAAGCGCTTTTTTTATGAAAGAAATATTGCTTCTTTAGATCCTTCTCTTTCCCTTCCTTTTTCACACTTGGGTGTTTGCGTTTCACACTGGGTTTGTTTTTTATAGTGTTGTTTATAAATATATTAAATTAATAATTTTTTATATTTTTTATAATTTATTTTTTATATTAATATATCAAAACAATTTAAATATATATAAAAAAAAAATTTACAATACTCTAGTTGCATTATAAGGCCGAACACCCCACTGCTGGTATTAGTAAGAGATTTTATTGGATTCTTCTGGAAAAGGGTAATTGAGAAATTTCAAGTCTTGCTTAACAATTTGAAAAGATGTTTATACTTTTAGGAAGGGGGGCTTCTTCTCCATATTTGTGTTTTTCTAATAAGCACTGTATGAAATATGAGTTTTTTTTTTCAAACTAACACAGTTAAAAAAAAAAGTTAATATGGAATAACATAATTTTAAAAAAATAGCATAGTTTGTAAAGAGTTGTTGTTGGAAATTACGGTTGTGAAGAACTGCTATTCAAAATAACAATTTAAATAAAAATTATGATTCAGAATCGCGGTTTTAATGCAATCGTTATTCCTAATAGCGTTTCTTTAACAACCACGATTCAGAATCGTGGTTTCATAACAAAACCGCAATTCTGAATCACGATTGCAATGCATTTATAAACATCTCTTTTTCTTCATAGTCATCGCTCATAAGAAGAAGAAAAAAACCCTAG
>Ga0307511_10005518_pt1 | contig 12851 bp, 12 predicted proteins | sample 13_EM_MG_FD_200266 | JGI IMG/M metagenome (GOLD analysis project Ga0307511, IMG submission 200266) | Populus trichocarpa ectomycorrhiza microbial communities from riparian zone in the Pacific Northwest, United States - 13_EM | ecosystem: Host-associated > Plants > Roots > Unclassified | place...
GGGGATGCGGCCCTGAAGAACAGGGCGGGGCGGGATTCTATTCACGGTGGCGTCAGGTGTCGAGAGTTACACTCCGGACACTCAAGATGGCGATGCCAGTGATGGAGTCGGGAAAGTTCCCGCGGGTGGAGCGACTCGTCGCGCTCGCCATCGCCATCATCGCGCTGGCCATGCGCGCGGTGGCGTTCTTCAACTACCGCTTCGACTCCGATGAGCCGCAGCATCTGCATGTGACGTGGGGGTGGACGGCGGGGCTGCTGCAGTATCGCGATCTCTTTGACAACCATGCGCCGCTGTTTCACATGGCCACTGCGCCGCTGCTCCGCTTCCTCGGCGAGCGGTCCGACATCCTGCTCTTCATGCGGGCGCCGATGGTCATCCTCTGGATCATCGTCAACTTTGCGGCATTCACCATCGCGCGGCGGCTGTACGACGTTCGCATCGCAGTCTGGGCCACGCTGCTGCTCAATGTTTTTCCGACGTTCTTTTTGAAATCGCTGGAGTACCGCACCGACAATCTCTGGAACGCCTGCTGGATGGTGGCGGTGCTGATGCTCGTCGATGCGTCGCCGGAGCGCGGACAGGAGGCGTCGCGCTACCTGCATCTCTTCCTCGGCGGCGTGCTCTTCGGCTGCGCGCTTTCGGTTTCGCTGAAGACGTCGCTGCTGCTCTTCTCCCTCGCCGCGGCGGGCGCGTTCACGTGGATGGCTCGCATCCGAGGACGGGGAGAGTCGCCGGTGAAAGCGCTGGATGTCGGACTCGTGTTCGGCGGACTCGTCATCGTCCCGTCGTTCATCGTCGCCTTCTTCGTCATGCGCGGCGCGTGGACGAACTTCGTTTACTGCGTCTTCCACTTCAACGGACTGGTTGCGCTCACACGATCACCGTTCGTCGTCTGGATGCCACGCGTATTCTTCATCCCGATGATCATCGTCGTGGCGCGCGTGGCCTGGCGATACCGGGAGCGAACGACGAGCTGGCGCTTTTTCTTTGCGGTGGCCACAGCGATTTTCTTCGCCACGCTCTGCAGCTTCTGGATCCTGATCTCGCCACGCGACTTTCTGCCGTTCCTTCCGTTCGTGGCCATCTTCCTCGTGGCCTGGATGACGCGCTGGGAGAAGCTCTTCCTGCCGGCCATGGCCGCGATCACGATCGTTTCGCTGATCAGCATCGGCTACTACGCAGCATGGCTGACGAATCGGACGCGCGAGTTCATCACGATGGAGAATCAACTGCTGCGCCTGAGCCGTCCGGGCGAGCAATTGATCGACTACAAGGGCGAGACGATCTACCGGCCCAGGCCGTACTACTACATCCTCGAATTCATCACCCGCAATGCCATCGCCAAGGGCCTCATCCCCGATACATTGCCCGAGGATCTGGTGAAGAAGGAGTGCCACCTGGCGCAGGCGGATGGGGAGCAGTGGCCCGACCGTGCCCGCGATTTCATGCGCGCGAATTTCATCGACCTCGGGCGGCTGCGCGCGTCGGGTCAGTGGCTGCGGCCGGACGGTTCGTTCGACGTGGCCATTCCCGGAGATTACGTGATCCTCTCAAAGCATGGGGAAGTGGACGGCGTTCTCGATGGATTGCGCTATCACGGCGGGCTGCGTCTGGCCGCTGGGACGCATCGATTCACGGGACCGCCTGGCGAGCGGCTGGCATACCTCTGGGCGCCGGCGTACGCGCGCGGCTTTTCGCCGTTCCATCTGCAGGATCTCGACTTTTGATGGCGCCCCCTCTCGATCGAACACTCATCATCGCGCCCCACCCCGATGATGAATCGATCGCTGCGGGCGGTTTACTGCAGCGCACAATCGCGTCGGGCGGAGAGGTTCGCGTCGTCTTCGTTACGGATGGCGAGAACAATCCCTGGCCGCTGCGGTATCTGAAAAAGAAGCTGCGGATCAGCGATGCGGATCGTGCCGAATGGGGCGCGCTGCGTCGCGAGGAGTCACGCCGCGCTCTGTCCGCGCTCGGCGTGCCGGCGACTTCGGCGATTTTTCTCGGCTATCCGGACAGGTTGCTGTCGACGATGGCTCGGTCCCGCGATCTTCGCGCGCGCGATGCGCTTGCGGCGGTCATCGATGAGTTTGCGCCGTCGCTGCTGGTCGTTCCGTCGGCGTTCGATCTTCACGCCGATCATCGCGCGATTGCGTGGTTCGCTCAGCCCGCGATGTCGAAACGGAACGTTGTGACTTACGTGATTCATGGCCGTTCACCACGGGGACGGTTGGCGTTCCGCCTCGATCTCACCGCCGAGGAAGCCGCGCGCAAGCGAATGGCGATCGAGTGTCATCAATCGCAGTTGGTGCTGAGCCGGAGGCGATTCTTGTCGTATGCGGGAGATGTCGAAGAGTTTCTCGAAGCGGAGTCCGGCGTCGTCCGGCTGGATTCGCGTTTGCGCGATTGGAGTTGTGCGTTGAGGCACGCGATACGGGTTGTGATGCATCGCGGTCGTAGTTGAAGGCGCCGCCAGCGAGCCGCTGGCGGTCCAGCCGGCGAGCCGCCGGCGCTCCGACCGTCTACGTGTACAGTCCGCCGCTCACATTCAACACTGTGCCGGTGATGTAGCCGGCCTGCTCAGAGGCCAGGAAGGCCGTCGCGTAGCCGATGTCGTCGGGGGTGCCGAGGCGGTGGAGGGCGATGCGGCCTTCGAGGGACTTGCGGGCGTCGTCGGTCATGGCATCGGTCATCGCGGTCTGGATGAAACCGGGGGCGATGGCGTTGACGGTGACGTTGCGCGATCCGATCTCCAAGGCCAGCGACTTCGTGAAACCGATCAGCGCTGCCTTCGAGGCTGCGTAATTCACCTGGCCCGGATTGCCGGAGAGGCCGACGATTGAGGAGATGTTGATCACGCGTCCCCAGCGGGTGCGGATCATCTTCTTCACCACTTCCTGAGTGATGTGAAAGGCCGAGTCGAGGTTCGTGCGGAGAACGCTCGTCCACGCGTCCGGCTTCATGCGGATGAAGAGATCGTCGTCGGTGATGCCTGCGTTGTTGACGAGGATGTCGATCGGCTGCTGTTCGATGATGGCTTTGATGCGATCGCGAACATCGTCGCTGGTGATGTCGAGTTGGACTGCAGAGGCATTGCCGCCGCTGCCGGTGATTGCGCCTGCGACGCGCTCGACCTGCTCGAGATTGCGCGCCGCGCAAATGACCAGCGCGCCGGTTTCGGCCAGTCTTCGCGCGATGGCTTCGCCGATGCCGCGCGAGGCGCCGGTGACGAGGGCGGTACGGCCGCTGAGATCGATCTTCATCGCATGCTCTCCACAAACTTCTCGATCGACGGCACATCGGAGACGTTGATCAATTCGACTGCCGGATCGATGCGCTTGATCAATCCCGTCAGCACGTTGCCCGGTCCGATCTCCACGAATCGCCGCACGCCCATCGAGATCATCTTTTGTATCGACTCGACCCACCGCACCGGCGATGCCACCTGCCTCACCAGCGCGTTGCGGACCGCGGTGGCGGTACCGATCGGCGAGGCGTCGACGTTCGAGACGAGCGACATCCAGAGGTCTTTGAAGTGTGCGCTTTCGAGCAGCGGACGCAGCCGCTCCTCGGCGGGCCTCATCAACTCGCAATGGAACGGAGCCGACACCGGCAAGGGCAACGCGCGACGAACGCCGTGCGCTTTGGCGACGACGATGGCGCGGTCGATCGCTGCTTTCGTTCCGGCGATGACGATCTGTCCCGGCGCGTTGATGTTGGCAACGGAGAGGATGTCGCCCTCGGCTGCTTCGTCGCAGATGGCGCGTACTTCTTCGACCGTCGGTCCGATCAATGCTGCCATGCCGCCGGTGCCGGCGGGCACGGCGTCCTGCATGAAGCGACCGCGCATTCTGACAATCTGCGCGGCCTCGGCGGGAGTCAATCCGCCGACGCTGACGATGGCGCTGTACTCTCCGAGGGAGTGACCGGCTACGACGTCGCGCCGCGTCGCGCCGCGTTCTTCGAGCACGGCGTGAATAGCCGACGAGACGGCGAGCATGGCCGGTTGCGTGTTCTCGGTAAGTTTGAGTTGATCGTCCCGACCTTCGAAACAGAGCCGGGAAATGGAAACGCCGAGGGCCTCGTCGATGTCGTCGAACACGCGGCGCGCGGCCGGAAAGGCCTCCGCGACATCCTTTCCCATCCCGGCGTACTGGCTCCCCTGCCCCGGAAAAACGAACGCAGTGTTGTGTTCCATCGGGCCGGAATCATACATGGAGCGGAGCGGCTACAATCCGCGCGGATGCCGATCGACGCGCGCGCAAAACTCGTCCGCCAACTGCAGGGAGCGTACTCGGGCGAGCTGGCCGCGGGCTACGCGTACCGAGGACATTGGAAGAGCGTTCGCGAAGGTCCGGACCGCACGCGCATCCAGCAGATCGAAGCCGAGGAATGGCATCACCGCGAGCTCGTCGGCGACATGTTGCAGAAGCTCGGCGGCAAACCGAGTCGCGTTCGCGAAGCGATCTTCTGGTGCATCGGGCGCGCGATCGGCGCGTTCTGCCACATCGGCGGCTGGTTCGCGCCGATGTACGGCGCAGGGCGACTGGAGCGCGGCAACATCGTCGAATATGAAGAGGCAGCGATCTTCGCTCGTGATTGCGGACAGCCGGAAATGATCGAGTGCCTGCTGACGATGGCCGAGGTGGAGTGGGAACACGAACACTTCTTCCGCGGCAAGGTGCTCGACCATCCGATGCTGCGCATTCTCAAGGTGTGGCCCGCGCCGCCGGCGAAGGAGACGATTCGGGGAAGGTTTGCGGCTTCAACTCTATCCTGAGGAGCGCAGCGAGGAAGGATCTCCGGTGGCGCCGCGCGTTTCTCGAATCAGGCAGCGACAGCGCGGTCGCACCGGAGATCCTTCCTCGCTTCGCTCCTCAGGATAGAGTGAAGAGACACTACTTCGGCAGCGGAACCAGCTTGATCTCCAGCCGATAGTCCGCGCGGATCTTGTGCATCGCTGCGTTCTGAATCCGATCGCCGAGGTTCTGTAGCGGAAAGAGGAGCATGTCGAGCGTGCCGGCGCGCTGGTCGAGCTCGTGGATTTCGTCTTCGCGCAGCGGCAAACCCTCGGTCAGGACGAGGCCGCGATTGAAGCGCATGCGCAGCGGGCGGTAGCCCTCGGCACTCGCTTCGATCCAACAGACTTCCGGATAGCGCGGGACATCGACGCGCAGGGGAGTCGTCCCTTGCTCGACCGTTCCGGATCCGCAATCGAGACTGACGGCGGCATGTGTCGGCACGCTCCAGAGCTCGACCACATTCGGCTCGGGACGTTGATTCACGGAGTGCGTGGCGCAACCGGCCGCGGCGAGGAGGAGGAGAGCGAGAACGTTTCGCATCATTGATTACTGTGTGGCCAGCACGCTGCTGTCGTGCTCGCGCCGGTGGAGATCACCGACCTTGGCCATGATCTTCTCATCGATCTTGTTGATGGCAAAGTTGCGAGCCACGCCGATGGCGTTCTTGATCGCCTTGGCGTTCGAGCGGCCGTGACAAACGATGCAACCGCCCTTCACGCCGAGGAGCGGCGCGCCGCCGTACTCGGAGTAATCCATTCGCTTCTTCAGACCGTCGAACGCGCTTCGGGCCAGCAGGCCGCCGATTTTCCGCGTCCACGAGCGCGTCATCTCTTGACGCAGCGTCGTCGAAACAAACTCGCCGAGGGCCTCGGAAGCCTTGAGAACGACATTGCCGATGAAACCGTCGCAGACGACGACATCTGCGTTGCCGTTGTAGACATCGCGCCCTTCGGCGTTGCCGATGAAGTTGAGGCCCGTCTCTTTCAAAACGCGGTACGTCTCCTTCGTCAGCTCGTTGCCCTTCCCTTCTTCCTCGCCGATGGAGAGCAAGCCGACGCGCGGGGCATCGATACCGAACAGCATCTGCGCGTAGAAGTGGCCCATGACGGCGAACTCGCGAAGATGATTCGGCTTGGCGTCGACATTCGCGCCGACGTCGAGCAGGAGGGTGTGTCCTTTGACGCTCGGGAGGACAGTAGCGAGAGCCGGACGGCTCACGCCTTCGATCATGCCCATGACGGCGCGCGCCGAGGTCCACGTCGCGCCGGTGTTGCCGGCGGAGACGAATGCATCGGCGCGTCCCTCGGCGACGAGGTTGGCGCAGACGCGGACGGATGAGTTGCGCTTGCGACGCAGCGGCGCGAGGGCGGTGTCGTCCATCGTCACCACTTCGCGGGCATCGAAGACTTCAATGTTGCGCGGCGTCGGGCCGGCCGCGGCGAGCTCTTTCCGGACGACGCCCTCCAGACCGACGAGGATGATCTCGACAGGAAATTCGGCAGCCGCCAGGAGGGCGCCCTTCACCACCTCGGACGGCGCATGATCGCCACCCATGGCGTCCAGCGCGATGCGAGCGTCAGTCATCGATGGATCAGACTAAAACGCGTCCTTGACGGCGATGACTTCGCGTCCTTTGTAGAAACCACATTTCGGGCAGACGCGATGCGGCATCTTGGCCTCATGGCACTGCGGACAGGTCGACAGCGACTTCGCTTCGAGGAAGTCGTGCGCCCGACGCGTGCGCGTGCGCTGTTTCGAGTGACGCCGTTTTGGGTTAGGCATGGTGTTGCTCCTTGTATCTCTTTATCGCTGATTACTGTTCGTTTTTCTTCGCCAACTCTGCCCGGATCCCCGCCAGCGCGCCCCACCGCTCGTCGCTGGCCTGCTCCGAGCACGAGCAGCTCTCGCCATTCCGATTCGCGCCGCACTTCGGGCAGAGGCCGAGACACTTCTCCGTACACAACGGCTTCATGGGGATGGATAGCTGGACTTGTTCGGCTGCCAGATGGCGGAGCGAAATTGCGCGCTCCGTGTAGAACTCAATGTCGAGCTCGCCCGGCGTGATCTCGACCTCGTCATTCTCTGCTGGAACCTCGGGACGAGGGCGGAATCTTAAGTGAAACTCGGATGAGGACGCAAACGGGAACGGCTCGACGCATCGCGAGCAGAGAAAATCGGCGGTGAATGTGGTCGACCCGTCTGCAAGGTACTCGGCCGGAAGGTCGCCCTTCCGGGCGTTGGCAACGAGCGACACGGGGGCGATGGCTACGAGCTCGATCCGGTCCAGTTCCTCGGTAGTGAACTGGTAGGTTCGCTCGTAGCCCTGCGGCCCGAATTTGTCGATGTCGTCGAAGACAATAAGGTCTTTGTCCGCCATGGTGTCGAGGCTGTAACCCTGCCCCTCCCGGCTCTATTTCGCCCCGATTCTTACCTTTAGCTCCTCTGCGGAGCCGTCGTCGGAGTCGGCCGCTTCGAGCACGGTTGCACCCTGCAACGGCTCGATCCAGCGGTCGAGGTCGCGCGCGGAGCGGAAGAAACGGGAGGCAGCGATGCGAAGGCCGATGCTGTCGCCGAGGCGTTTGAGGATCGGGACCAAGCGCTTCGGATCGGCGCGAACCGCCCACTTTCCGGCAGGCCAGGAACCGGGCTCGAAGGCAGAAATGAGGTAACCATCAATCGAATCATCGAACGACAGCAGGAGTGAGCCGCCGTGCTCGGCCGTCCGGATGTGGATCCCGAGCGACTCGCCCTGTCGGACTCTGTTCACGAATTCTTCGAACGCAGCGCGGCGCAGCGGATCGTCGGGGACGGAAATGACGCCCAGCGGCCGCGGCAGGAACTTGTGCGTGTCGATGTCATAGATAGCGATGGCGCCGCCGTTTTCGAGCAGCGACGAGACCTTGGTGCCGAAGACGCGATTCATGTCTTCGACGACACGCGGCATCGTGATGAAGGTGGCCGTCAGCAATGCGCCGCGCGGAAATTGCGCGGGCTGCGTGGATTGCATCGCAGGCGGTTCATTCGCATCGCGCGGCGCTCGCGAAGTGAAAAGGATGTCGCTCGACGTGACCGAGATCGAAGTCACTGCGGGACGATCGATCGGCGGAAACGCACCACGCGAACCGCGCCGCTGGACGACGAAGGCGTCGCCGGGCGGAAGTTTTTCGGCGAGGGAGAGGATCTGCGTCAAATCGTTTGCAGCGATCGGCTGCGCAGCCGGCGCGCTCAGCAGAAGCGTTTCGCCGAGGTCGCCGCCGAGCATCATGTAGGTCTTGACGATCGCGGAGCGGATGGGATCGAGACGGACCAGATAGCGAGTCCTATCAGCCTCGCGCCAGGCCAGCAGGTCGGCGCCGCCGATCATCCACGGCGACGGAAGCGAGTGCGATCGCTCCCACTGATCGACGAATTCACCGGTGACCGGATTAGTGCGCAGCTTGGCATCGAACGCCGCAGCAGTCGGGATCAGTGCGAACGATTCCGCCGATTCCGGTACCGACGCGATGAGCGCACGCTGCGCGCCGCTCAACGGAAAGCGAATGCCTGCCGAGGTTTTCGGCGTCGTGGCGACGAGATAGATGACCATCGCCGCGATGAGCGCGAGGAGGATGGCGGCGATGATGATCAGCTTTCTCATAAACTGCGGCTTGCCGCGTTGTCGGTTATCGGTTGTCGGTTGTCTGCGGCTTCGAGCGTTGCCGTCGTATTGTCTCAGAGCCAGGCGAGTCAAAGAGAACTGACGAGACACTCAACCTGCATAGAACCGATAACCGATAACCGACAACGCGCGAAGCGCCCAAATGATCAACGTCATCCTTCACACTCTGAGCCATGCTCTGCGCGAGCGCCTGGCCGGCGCGTTTCGCGCGGCCACGCGGCGCGAGCGGAAGTTACGCATCGGCATCGACATCCGCCCGTTTTACGAGCCGCTCACCGGCATCGGCTGGTACCTCTATCACCTGCTGCACGAGCTGGCGAAATGCGATGACGTCGAGCTCTACCTCTTCGGCGATGCGCGCGTGACCGACTTCGGCCCGAAGCTGCATGCCGACCTGCCGGCGAACGCGCACCTCTGCTGGTTCGATCTCCGCGGCCAGGGCATCGTCTCTGGTCGTTCGCGCGCGCTAACGGCCGCGGCGTACGTGGTTTGGATGAAGCTGATCGACGTCGATGTGATGTTCGGGGCGAACTACTTCCTTCCCCGGCTCCTCGGCGCCATAGCCCGCCGCCGCGTGATCACGATTCACGATCTGACGTTCAAGCGCTTCCCCGAGCTGTTGCAGAAGGAGACGCTCGTCAATCTCGAAAATCACATGCAGCGCGAGCTTGCCCACGCCGACGCTGCGATCTGCGTCTCTGAGTCGACACGACAGGATCTGCTCCACTACTACGACCTCGATCCATCGCGCGCGATCACGATCCACTCCGGCCTTGCGTTACCAGGCTCCGACAACCGACAACCGACAACCGACAACCTCCCCAAAAGCTACATCCTCTTCGTCAGCACAATCGAGCCTCGCAAGAATCTCGACGTGCTGCTCGATGCCTACGCGCGCCTTCGCGCGCGCGGCGCGTACGACGGCGCACTCGTCGTCGTGGGCCGTGTGGGCTGGAAGTCGGAGTCGATCGTTCCTCGCCTGCGCGCGCCCGGCGTTCATCACCTCGACTATGTCGCCCCGCCGCAGCTCGCTTCGATCTACCGAAACGCGGAGCTGTTCGTCTTCCCATCGACATACGAAGGCTTCGGCTTCCCGCTGCTCGAAGCGATGGCATACGGAGTCCCGTCGATCGCGGCGCATTCTTCGTCGCTCCCGGAGATCGGCGGCAACGCGGCGCTCTATTTCGATCCGCGCGACTCGCGCGCACTCGAATCGCAGATCGAGCGAGTTCTGACGGATGCCGCGTTGCGCAAACGACTCGCGGAGGCCGGCATCGCGCAGGCCGCGCAATTTCGCTGGGATGTGGCGGCGGAGCAGACGCTCGACGTACTACGCCGCGCCGCCTCCGCGTAGCGCCGACGGCTCGTCGGCTGGACCGCCGGCGGCTCGCCGGCGAATCAAGACATCGCCACCGAGCCGGTGGCGATCCAGCCGTCGGGCCGACGGCGCTACGAAAAACGGCGCTGCCGCTACACTGAAGCGCATTGGCAACGCACATCACCATCGATGGCCGCCCGCTCGTCGGCAACCGGACCGGCATTGGCGTTCACACTGCGGAGATCGCGCGACGACTCGTCGAATCGCCGCTCATCGCCTCCCACGCGGAGATCGCCGATCGATCGGGCCTCGAGCATTGCCGCTTTCGTGTCGATCCGATGCCGTTCGGCGTGGCCTGGCAACAAATCGTGCTGCCTCGCATCGCAACCGAGGGAGTGCTCTGGGCGCCGCATGGAACGCTTCCTCTCGCGCTGCGCATCCCCTCGGTGGCAACGCTGCACGACTTCAGCTCACTGACCATGCCGTTGCGGCATCGCGCGAAGACGGTGCTGTCATTCAACGTCTTCATCGGACGCAGTCTGCAGATGGCCACGCGCATCGCCGCGGTGTCGCGCGCTGTCGCCGAGGAGGCGGTGCGGTGGTTTGGGGTTAGCAGAGCTCGGATCGAGATCGTGCCGAACGGTGTCGACGAATTCTTCACACCCGAGAGCGATGAGGATGACTACGTTCTCTTCGTCGGCACGATCGAGCCGCGTAAGGGTCTCGATGATCTGTTGGCTGTGTGGAACTCGCTGCCCGTTCCGCGGCCGCGGCTCGTGCTTTGCGGCGACGCTGGCTGGGGAGATGTACGGTTGCCGGCGGATGCCGAGGTGACTGGATATGTCGATCGGATACGGCTGCGCGAGCTGTATCGCCACGCGCGGGCGTTCGTCTATCCCTCGCGATACGAAGGGTTCGGCATTCCGCCGCTGGAGGCGATGGCGTGCGGCGCGCCGGTCATCGCCACGCGCACTGGCGCGATCCCCGAATATGCCGAAGGAGCGGCGCTGCTCATCGAGCCCGGCGATCGCGATGCACTTCGCGAATCGCTCGTTCGATTGCTGCGCAACGCATCGCTGCGGCGCGAGTTGCGCGCACGCGGTCCCGAGAGAGCGCGCCCGTACACGTGGGAGCGGAGCGCGGCGCTGATGACGCAGCTCTTCGCCGAGGCGGCGCGATGAGAGTGGGAATCGACGCGCGGAAGATCGCTGACTTCGGAATCGGCACGTACATTCGCGGACTGCTGCAGGCGCTCGTTGCGGCTGGGGAGAATGAATATGTTGCCTTCGCGCCGGAGCGGGTCGCTCATCTCCTGCCGCCGGGAGTCGAGCACGTCATCGTCGACGCGCCACATTATTCGATTCGCGAGCTCGTCGCCGTCGGTCGCGCGATCGATCGTTCACGAATCGACCTCGTTCATGCGCCGCACTACGTAGTGCCGTTCACCTCGCTGCCGTTCGTCGTGACGATCCACGATCTCATCCATCTCCGCCATCCCAACCCGCTGGCGCGCATGTACGCGCGACGGATGATCGGCCGCGCCGTTCGCAAAAGCCATCGCGTGCTGACGGTGAGCGAGGCGGTGAAGTGCGACATCGTGACGACGTTCGGTTGCGATGACGATCACGTCGTCGTGACTCCGAATGGTGTCGGCGCGCCGTTCGTGCAGGCGGGCCGCGCGGCCGAAGGTCGCTACTTCCTCTACGTCGGCAACGACAAGCCTCACAAGAACGTCGATGTGCTGGTCGACGCGTTCGCGAAGACTCACGGTGCCTCGCTCGTCCTGACCGGAGCTTCGTTCGATCGATTTCGCGAACGCGAAGGCGTGATCGTGACGGGCTTCGTCGGCGATGGCGAGCTTGCAGCGCTCTACCGCGGCGCGATCGCGCTGGTGATGCCGAGCCGCGAAGAAGGGTTCGGACTTCCCGCGCTCGAAGCGATGGCCTGCGGTTGCGCGGTGATCACGTCGAATGCGTCCGCGCTCGTGGAGATCACCGGCGATTGGGCGCTTCACGTCGATGCGAACGCCGATGCGATCACTGGTGCGATGACGCGCATCGCATCGGATGAAGAGTTGCGTCGAACACTCGCATCGCGCGGCCTCGAACGCGCGCGAACATTCACGTGGACGCGCTGCGCGAGCCTCACGCGCGATGCATATCGCGCCTCGATGACGCGCTGATCGCCGCGTTTTTTCGTGGAACGGACGTGGAACATCGCGTCTCGATTACGATTTTGATAAACAATTGCTTGACAATATGGATTAACGATCGCATATTAACGACAAGTTAAAACGATGATCGCCACGAACAGGACATACAACCTCGATTGTCTGGTGAATGTTGAAGGTCGTCGTCTCTCCCATCCCCGCCGCACCCAAGCATCGAAAAATTGGCCGGAGCGATCCGGCGTTTTTTGCCAAGTAGGCGCGACCGTGAGGTCCCGTACGGCATGAAAGGTGGTGAGCTTAATGGCCGCAAAGAAGGCAGCTAAGAAGGCAGCGAAGAAGCCCGCGAAGAAGAAGAAATAAACCAATCATCGACTTTTGGGGAGTCGTACTCGAGGGGTCTTCGGGCCCCTCGTTTTTTTTCGATAACCTTTTCGCGCGCGCTCCGTTCTTCACATGCGGAGGACGATCATGCGCAAACCGCTTTCTCTCGCAGTCGCCGCAACTCTGTTCATGGCCGGCGCGGCGCTGGCCGATGATGAAGTCACTCACAACTTCACGACGAGCGCGGCTCGCGGGCACGTGAAGCGGGTCGTGATCGACATTCCCGCCGGCGAAGTGCGCGTCCGCAACGGCGCCGCGGACCGGATCGCGGTGAACGGCACGGTGGTCCGCCGGTTCGACTCACGCAGGCGGCTCTCGAAGGAGCAGCAGATCGCCGACGACATCTCCGCCGAAGTCGTGATCAACGGCGACGAAGCAACCGTGCGGCGACGCTTCGGCCCGGCAGCGCAGGGCTGGAACGCGAGGAGCCATCACTCGAACGTCGAGCTCACCGTCACTCTGCCGGCCGGAATCGACGTCGAAGTCGGTACGCGCTACGGCGCAGTCGACATCGATGGC
>Ga0307511_10005519_pt1 | contig 12850 bp, 10 predicted proteins | sample 13_EM_MG_FD_200266 | JGI IMG/M metagenome (GOLD analysis project Ga0307511, IMG submission 200266) | Populus trichocarpa ectomycorrhiza microbial communities from riparian zone in the Pacific Northwest, United States - 13_EM | ecosystem: Host-associated > Plants > Roots > Unclassified | place...
GTGTACAACACAGATGACACAGTATTGCCGAGAAATGCCAGCCGTTGCGCGATTGAGGGATCGAATGAAAGAGATCGAGGGCGAGACGATTGCGAAAACGAGGCGAGAAGCACAGAAGCCTTCCAGTTACCCCCCCCCCCCCTACTCCAGAAGCGGATCTCGAGGAGGTGAACGCGTCGGTCTTTGGGAGGATGAATTGGAACGACTCCTGATGTGGGAATTTGGGCCTGATCCGCACAAACTTTTATCCTCATCCGATCCGCCAGCGAAGCGTACAGGAAACGTCCCACCTCCATCCGACCGCCGGGGAAAATGACACTTGGAAAGAGCGTCTCCGCCTCACGAACAACAGCCGACCTCCAATCCCAGCGCGCGGATTTTAATCTGCTCCCTCTCCCTTCCCGGTCTACGTGTCCAGTGGGGGGATCTCAAATGACCCGCGCCAATGGGGAAACGGGGTGAGTGATGGTGGATGGTTGCAACCAGTGGGGCGTTTGAGGAGTGTTTGCGTTGGCACGATGCGAGAGGCGCGTGAATGTGGAATCGCAATGCATTACTCGGTTTGCTGGACACACCGCTGGATGGCAAACATATCAACGACGACAGTTGAGGTTGTTATATCGTGGGGAGTTAGTTGCCCCTCGTGGGTACGGAAACCTTAAAGCCTGGGGCTTGAGCTTGGGACCACTTGACCTCGTCCTCGGTGACTTGCCCTGTTCCCCGAACCTTGGAAGGTCAGTAGCGATGTCCCCCCTCTCTCCGCACAGTTCCACACCTCATAGCCTCCCCTCCCGTTCAGATGCCTTCGATCCTAGGTGACACTTCTTGTTTCGTGTAAATACAACACTCCCATTACACCTGGAACGTATCATTGGCTAGGCATCACATTTGATTCTTCCCGTTTCTTCGCCGGCAAAACTGTTTTGAGATCCTCCCCCTCCTGCTCGATGCGCGAGCTAAGCCCGTTTGTTGCGTTTGGTCGTCAGTTTGTAGGCCTCCGCTGGTGTGTCAGACCGAGCCCATTGGGCGTCGCCAATCAGGGGGGTTGGGGTCACTCGGTCCGTCACTTCGAACTTGGACCGTTGCTTTCGTATTCGTCGCCCATCACAGTTCAATTGGTTTTCCCCGAGCTTTTAAATCTCGGCCCCTTCCCTCCTACCAAGCTCTGGATCTGAGCCCCCAGCTTCACGAAATAACCCACTCCCCACTTTCGATCTTGTCCCCCTCCCCGCCAAAGCCGTTTCACCCTCGCATACGTCCGAAATCATGTCTGACTCCCAGGGGCAACCATGGTCCGACAATCCAAACTCTCCAAAGATCCCATACTACCTGTACTTTGAGGGGGCGGCCGATTTTGCCGGAGTTCTCATTGGCTCGATTCTCTATGGTATGCACAAGATACCTCCACCTACTCGTCCGCCTCACCACACAAATCCCGCCCGTTCCGCTTATTCTAGGGATGCTCATCGTACTGTTCTTTCAATGTGTGGCGGCGTTGCTTAACCCTGAACCGTGCGGGAGGGGGTATCAAGTGGGGACTCGTATCCTACACTGTGGCCATGTTCTCGTTCGCGACCGTACTCAACGGAATACAGCTAACAGTCGATCCAGCTCCTACATTGATAACCGCGAATTCCGTGGTGTTGAGGGTTTTTTACCCCCTGGACCGTTCGGGTATCTGTTATTCACTTGGTCCCGGGCAACCACCATTGCCACAAGTCCCATGTTCCTCTTGAACTACTGGTTAGCCGACGGTTTTTTGGTTGGTGTTTGTCTAATGCCTTTCTCACCTGCCCACATGACTAACTCCAGCATGTCCAGCTCTATCGTTGCTATGTGATCTACTCCATGAATATCCGGATCATTGCCTTCCCCTGTTTCATGTACCTCGCCTCAGTTGGTACGTCGTCGAGTTCTTCGCAGATCGATGGTAGCGCTCCTCGCCAATACCATCAGCACAGCAATGGGTACCCTATTGTTTGCCTCTCAAGTCTACGGGCGTGGCGGCTTCTGGGCCACTATCCCCCTCAACTTCAGTATTCCATACGCCTCTATTTCGGTGTCGCTCAACGTCCTCCTCACCCTGTTGATCGTTATCCGGCTCGTCCTCCACGGTAGGAACATCCGCTCTGCCACAACATCCCCAGCTGGAACCAATGGGCTGTATATGGCCATCGTCACGATGCTAATCGAGTCTTCCGCCCTATATTCCGTAAACTCACTGCTGCTGATAATACTGTGGGCCGCTGGGAATACCGCTGCAGATATTTTCTTGTCCGTCGTTTCTGAGACTCAAGTTTGTGCTCTCGCAACCTTTGGATAGGTTCCTGATGTGCTAACTGATTGCGTTGGTCATCGCTCCACTGCTCATCATTAAACGGGTCACCAACCGGAGAGCGTTGACAAGTAACACTACCGTCACTGGAGACACCAGCTTGTTTCGCGCCAGGAATCGGTGGGATTCGACGAGTGATCGAGATGTCCCCGGTCACGATGGAGATCCGATAGGTTCGGCGGATAATTATGAAGAGAACTTTGATGAGCTTAGGGTCGAGGGCGAGGCTACGATCGGTTTCCATCGGGATAGTGAGGTCTAACGGCCGTGAAAATCTGACGCTTTCTGCGGTTGTTGTTCCCCGCCCTGACCGAACCTTTCTCACCCGCTTTGGACCCGCCGTCACATCCACCGTTCCCTTTTGCATCGTGTTTATTTTCATTCCATCCCCCATCTTCGGTCCTCTTTTCGTCTGTATCTGTACCGTGTGCGTAACTTGTATGTTCCGAAATAGCTGCCATGTGAACTTTATCCTCCGGCATTTGTACAACCAATGTATTTTCTCTTGCAAACGGTACGGTTGTGCGCATGAGTGCGCTGGTTTAAGACACACGGACACGCAGATTAGCACTCATTCTATTGGTGTTTCGCCCGAATACCCGGCATCTGTATTTCTCCGTCAATAAGACGCGTAGGGGCAGATAAGAGGGGGAGGGCCGATCTCCCCTCGGGACCCGTCCTACGCCATCTACGCCTATCGCAACGGACCATACATGTCGACCTCACCCCAAAAATCTACCGACCCACGCCCCCACGAATGTTTTGGAGTCAGCTTCACCGAGTTCGTGTCCACCAACGCAAGGGGGGTAAACGCACCTCCAATCGTTTCGCTCCGGGAATATCGTGCGACACCCCTCGGGACGGGCACACTAACGAAAATTGCCGCAACGTTAGGAGGCAATGGGCTACCACTCTGTCTCAAGATATCTCAAGGGGATGAACATCAATATTGATCTTCATCCGATCGCAACAAGTTCCCTCCCCTACAGAACGAAGAGAGTGGGATTCAGTGAAGTTCGCCACAGTTTCCGGCGCGATGTTCCATCAGGGTTGCTACGGAAAATAGTGTCCTTGTACCATATGGTGAACGATAACAAGCGCCGCCGGTGAATATCACCCCGTCACACGTCATGGTGACGCGGACCGTCCCCGTCTTTGCGAATCTTGGAAATCTCGGAGCCATCGCGGTTTGAGTTCATCTCTCTCAGCAGGCATCTGTTTCTTCAGGAACTCCATGAGTGCCCTCGGATTGCCAGGATCCTCTTCATCTACTTTTATTCCTTCGTGGCGCTGGGCGAGAACGTCGGACGGAGAGCAATGGAAACTGGGGAGGAAACAAACCTTGAAGAGCTCGAACGCTCTCAATGTCTTGGCGCTTGCTACCAAAAACTTCCTATTCGCGTCGACTTCCTCCTTGGTGAACGGCCTCACACACGGATGATCCATGTTGACACCATGGCCCGCCAGTGCGGGCATCTCCGGCCCGAATCCAAGCCCCATACACACCCAGGCAGAGATGGCACCGGCGAACGGGCCAAAACCGGGGGGCGCTACTGGGACTGCAATGGTAGGGAATCCACGAGCCTCCCAGGGAGGAAGATCGCCCACGGAGTCGGGTGTGAGAACTTGTCGAATGGTGAACTTAGGGTTGCGCCGTCGGCACACGCCGCGGGCTGCGCATGCCGTTAGTACGAATAGATCAGTGAAGAGGGAATCCCCGTACATCTTTCGAGTGCGCTCTGACCACAGAAGTGAATGTGATCGGCTTTGGGATCTCCAAGACGTATTTTACCACATACATCGGGAGCAGGACCGGATACGCGGCCAACTGTGAACGTCGTATGAGGTCCTCGCACCAGACTAGAGTACAGCCGATATAGGCAGCGCACCATCGTGAAATCAACACTCTTCGGATCCAATCTTGCCGAACCTAGCAATTTGGTTTGGGAGGGAGCCAATGACTTGATAACCTCTAGTAATGGGATGGGCGATATTGAGAATGGTACACAAGAAACTTTGAGCTCATGCTGGCGTCGCAGTTTCGGGGCAAAAGGGACGGCGAGTTCTTCCATGTTTGACTGGGAGAGAGGGATATCCGAGAGTGTGTCATCAGAAAAGCCTGCGGCAGGGAAATCAGGATGAGGATCAGACGAACGAGTCTACAATGGCTGAACCAACCGGGCATATACCTGGGACACGCAAACTAGCGTCAATACCGGTGAAGGTTGAGCACAATACACCATACGCACGAGTTCATCGAATGAATCGCCGTTGACACCTAAGCAAGCGTGAGACATATCCTGCTTGCATAGCCTCTACTACTCGTACCTCGGTGCCCGACTTGATCACCCTTCCCGTAACCTCGCCGTCGATAAACCACGCAGGAGCATACATCGCCTTGATTTCGCTGGGTGGTCGAGGCCTGGTCCCAGGACCTGGGTCGGATTTCTCCATGAGAGATCCCACACTATCCGGGGACGACCAGAGCGAGGCTCGCTCGATAGCTTCATCCTTGGAGAGGGCGAACGGAAGGGCTGGGTTTCAGATGCAAAGGATCAGCGTGCCGAGCTCATAATGCGTGGAATGGCCGTGAAGCGGCGACCTGAGACTTTTGCGTGGTACTTTCTGCTGAGGTTCACGACGTTCCTTCGGATGGAGACGCTGTAAGATGACGAGGATAACGGGTGGCGGGTGACGTAGACCATCGGGGACGGTGTCTCGGATGGGAAGGCGAAGTTGTGCCGAGTGAGCGACTTCCACGTCGCCGATCACATACTCGGCTAGCTCACAACCGAAAACACACCGACCACTCTCTCCCTCCTCCTCGACCTCCCTTCCCGCCTCCGGCCATGGCGGTTTTCCCTCTGGCCTTCATCTTGTTGTCGCTATCACTGCTGGTGTGCGCCGCGGACTTGTACAAAACACTACAAGGTCAGGCCGATTATGTTGCACCCGACCCGCATATGACGCGGTCTGATCGTTCCGTCATTTGGTCTCGGTAGTTTCAAAGTCTGCTACGGACCAGGAGATTCGGAAAGCGTACAAGAGACTCAGCAAGAAGTATCACCCAGACAAGAACCAGTCACCGGGGGCAGAAGAGAAGTTCGTGGAAGTAGCACATGGTATGATTCTCTCCGTCATATCAGCCACTTTGCGCTTAGATTGCTGACACTACGCCTATTCAGCTTACGAAGTCCTTTCCGACTCCACCGTACGATTATTTACCCTATACGCAGGCCAAACCCGCTGACATGCCTCCAGAAACGGCAAATATATGATCGCCATGGAGAAGTGCGTTACCTTATGTTTTGGTTCTGACGCACGCATGTTGACAATTCTACACAGGAAGGCCTGAAAGCTCACGAGGGCGGTCAAGGACACCATGCCAATCCTTTCGACGTGTTTTCGAACTTTTTCGGCGGAGGACGTAAGCAGAACACTAAGTACCCCTCCCACAAGCCACGCTGAACGCATATACCAGGTCCAGGCGGGGAACAAGTCCGCAGGGGACCTTCGTCTCTGATTGAATTCGAGGTTACGCTTGCCGACATGTGAGTCTCATCCTCATTCAAAATGAAATCAAAATTCAAGTCCATCACAGGTACAAGGGAAATAACATCGATGTATGTCACCTATTCAGTCATTTGTCCCACCAATGTTTGATCTGCGTCACTCTCAGTTCGTGATCAAGAAAAAGATCCTTTGTGATCATTGTCGAGGAAGTGGCGCTGCCTCGAATCACGACATCCACACCTGTTCGACGTGCGGTGGGGCCGGGGTCCGAGTCGTGAAACAACAGATATTCCCAGGTATGTTCGCCCAGACTCAGGTGACATGTAACGACTGCGGTGGGCGAGGGAAGGTCGTCAAGAAAATATGTCCACACTGTAGCGGGTCTAAGATCCTGGACCATTCTGCACACCACACCCTGGAGGTTGAGAAGGGTTGTCCAGAAGGCCACGAGATCGTCTTCGACGGAGAGGCCGATGAGAGCCCCGATTGGGAACCTGGAGACGTTATCCTGAGGGTGCGTAGCCAGAAGGAACAGGGCGGGTTCAGGAGGAAGGAGACGAGCCTGTACTGGACGGAAACCATTGGCGTTGACGAGGTCGGTGGTCCGATTGCTTTAAGATGCCTACCTCTAACCAGGCTTCCTCGCAGGCGTTGCTTGGATTCGATCACAAGTTAACTCACTTGGATGGCCACAATATCACGCTGAGCCGTAAAGGCGTCACCCAACCAGGTCGGTGGAATCCCCCCGTTCGTGCGGGCTGGTGCTCATCCGCTCGTACAGGTTTCGTAGACGTTATCAGGGGCGAAGGTATGCCAGTATTCGGGAGTGGCTCTCATGGAAACCTGTACATCGAGTACAAAGTGATATTACCTCTGGAACTTTCCCCCAAGATGCGTAAGAGTAAGTCCCTTCCACCATTGATGATGAACCTCGTGTCGATCCCGACCGCGCCCCTTAGGACTAGATCGGGCTTTCAATGGCGACCACAGCGAAGTCAAGAAGGACATTAGGGACGAGCTATAGATATCTGTACTTTATGCCGTTTAGTAGAGGCAGTCTAATCGGAGTTCGTTCTGCACGAGGTTCGACCGGACCAACCCTAAACAAACCTTTCCCACGGCCGATGGGCTTAAAAGGCGGAGGAGAGCGACGGAACACCCTTGTCGATGCACACGGCATGGCCCCCCTCAAGTATGTCTTATCTCCCCCTTCAGACGTCGCACTCGGGCCCGCCACTTACCGATTCGTCAACTACTGATAGGATGAGGCGGTATTTCGGATGTCCCACAGTCGGCATCACTTCTCGGAACGTACAGACAACGACAGCTGTAGTTCATTCCAGGTCCTCACTGTAAGTCGCTGCTCCCGCTTCGCGTTCGTCGTTCGATGTTGTTGATGGGAAGTCTACTCTGTGTTATAGTGGACGGAGGCATTGTCCTCACACTTTGACGTATAGTCGACCCGTCACTGTACGGAGGGTAGAATAGTGAGTTCCCCGTTCCGCTCTTTGCGGCCCGTTCGCTTATCGCTCCCATCGATCAGGAGTTTTCTGCCGCTCGAGAGTCATCTGTATATCGGATCCCTCTCTACCTACTTAAGTCAATGGCACGTCCATTGACTTAGTGAATTTCAAGCAAATCAATTACCCCAGGCCACCCCCTTGTTTCACTTCACTCCTCTTCATCTATTTCCATATGTATTTCCTTTCTCACCCACCCTCGGTATGAGGTCCCCGCTCCCCCAGGTGTATCCCACTGCGTTGCCTTGGTACCCTTACTTGTCAGGACTTCCCGCCTCAACGAGCGAGAGCGGCGCAAAGTTTCCGTTGACGTTTGGGTCGGGACAGTGGCCGATGGTTTCGGAGCCGGAGGAGCCTTGCAGCAGGTGTTCGAGTTGGTGAGGGAGAGCACGTGTGAGCAGGTGGAGTGTATGTAGAAGTGAAACCCCTGTCTGTCTTCGTTCATTGGTCAATTCATGGATGATGATGGGCTTCAACTATGCACGTTTGTCTGGGATCCGACAGTTCCTATCCCCTGAAAATCCAGTGCTCAGCCTGTGGGGGCTGGCTATGTCACACGTGATGATTTCGGATTAAATTTTGGTGGTGATTTTTCGTCCCTTCCGCAACACCTACGCGACAGCGTCGGATTTGGTACACGGTAATGATGCACGGCGGGATGGCGCGTTGATTGCTATGTAACAGGAATTTCTCAGAAAAGTGAAACTCCGTGTACAATGGTCAGCACGAAGGCCACGAAAGGTGTGCCTCCTCGGAGACCGGGACGTTACGGTGTCCATTTTCATCGCAGCTTGGTATATACGTAGTCACTAGTCAAGCATCGTGCCGGTCAGCTGCAGGCGGTGAGCGTTTTTCGGTTAACTTCTACCGCCACCCACGGGAACGCGCCGCACGTCCGTTGAATGAACGACCCTCTTACGCAGAAGAGTAAGGGATTTTAATTTCTTTGCCTGTGCAGTAGAAACTGTTCGTGGGTCTTGAAATGGAAATGAACTACGTGGAAGGGGGAGAATCACGGCACTGGGGGTAGAAGTGAGGGTCGCACAATGCCTATGAATACACAAATCTCCGGTTGCCCTCCGCCATCCATCTGAGATTGACAGTTATCAAAGAGCCTTGCCAACCATTTAAAAGCATTGTTTCTGAGGACACCTGACCCTCAAGCAAGCGGTACAATGCAACCAGCCAACGACCCGTGCGGTCCCCGTCGGATCCACCCTCTCGCCTTCCGTGGCAGTACGAGCTTACTTGTGGGGGTGCTAATTCCTGCGGTTCACGACCTTCGCCTCACGTCTGGTGCTTCGTTGTGGAGGTTAAAGATTTGTTTCGTATTATAATCATCGTCGGGGTATAAGGGAAACAAGCGTAGTGAAGGGAGGGAAAGAACCTGTCTAGTTAACAAATAGTGAAAATACATGAGTCCTCTCGTTAAAACTTGAGCTCTGGCAACCCATAGTAACACCATCGTAGGGACCAGAGTGGTCATCGTAGTTACCAACGAGGATGTTAGGAACATCGCCAACGCTGCATTGTTTGTCGGTATTATCTTGGCCGGGACACTGTTTCCAGCTGCCATCATCGTCAATATGGGCTTCCCCAGATGGGTGGTGGTACCCCAAGAACCTTCCTGGGATGATCGGAACCGGATCTTTGAGATTTGTGATGCGGACAAAGTAATCCAATTTGTTGTCGATGAGATTTGCGAACTCCTGGTTTCCGACCTAACGGGGTGGCACAGCGGTGTTGAGATAGGACGAGTGGAACGTTGTAAAACGCTGCCCACGCGAAGCATTCCGTATCCGTAGAACTTAACGGCACTGTCCGGTATGTTGATCTTCAAATAGAGCGCGTCGATGAGGGAGATGGCAGCACCTGAAGGTTGCGTTTAGTGACTCTACCCGCCGCAGCGCCACGGAGGGCTTACCAAGGGAATGCCCCACTACGGTGATGGTCTTCGTTCCGTAAGTGGTAACGGCGGCATTGACCGCAGCGATGACATCCCGTGCAGAACTGCGGACAAACTAAGAGGACGCTCCTTGGCTAACCCAGTTACAGAACGCACCGTTCTTGAGCCGCACTGAAGCCTCTGTGAACCTTCACCGACGAGCTGACGCCAGGGAAGAGGGACGAGTCCAAGTTATCGAAAACGATGTCGACGTTTGTAAGGATTGGGATACTAAGAGCAAATAAGTAATCATCAGCACACCATAAAATAACAGCCAACGAGACAATTGGCACATCCGTACATTTTCGTGGCATCCGTGCCCTGATGGCCAACAATGATGGTGGCCAAGGATGGATCATAGCCAACATACCCTGTGATTCCGTCTCAGTGGTCGTGCACAAGGCTGCTCAGAGAACACACACAGAATTGTACGAGCCCTCCATCACCGCCAGCCGCGATGGACCGGAAGCCGGAGTTGGCGTTACAGTTGACTGCGGTGAGAGCGACAGTGAGAATAAAGACAGCCGCAGCAGGATCTCCTTCACACACCTCCACAGGTCCAGGTCTTGAGAACAGATGGGTCGCAGTAAGCAGAAGCAGCGTAGAAGCTATACGGTTTGAAGGCCGCAATAGCCTCAGGTGGAATAATCTCTATTTGTCGTTTCTCGAGAGTTGTAGAGTCAGCAGGAGCAGCGAAAGCGGACAGCGCCGCAAGGAGTAGCAATGGGGCGATTAGCAAACGCATCTTGAACCGGTAAGGGGTGACGAGGGGTCCGACAGGAAGAAACATTCCACCGGTGGGGAGGTCACAACTTTATAAAATAACTAGAAGGCTGCTTCCTGGACATTGTACGACCAAAGTCCCGCCCGCCGGCGCGGAGAGAACACAATTGATTGCGTCTGATCGAAACAGACCAGATTCCCCGCCGTAAATGACGGATCAGCGCTCAGCTTGCACAGGGGTTGACTTCAAGAAATCGGGTGGGGGATGCAGGGAAGATGCACTTCGTAGTTTCGGTGACGCATCAGCAAAACCACCATCAACCTATTTCCCCGCCTGTCAAAAACGAAGGATTCTTAATTGAGTTGCTTAAATAAGCTGGGGAAATAACTTATAGAAGTTGACCCTTTTATCTTTTCTCCGCCTTTTCTCAGGAGACTGCCAAGAAGAGATGTAAGTGGGTCATTTCCCAGTTTGTTGAAAGGATCATCTGATGGGTGACCAACGACCCTGTACCATCGTGAGATTTGGGATCACCAGTTCTTGAGTGGGAGAGAGGCGTAGGTTTGGCTGATTGGCAGGAACGAGGAACTCCGAGGTTTGCTGGGGATCCAAAGAATCCTCAGGTGCATGGGTCATTCATGTATACCATAAGCTCCGGCGGAATTGGTTTCCAGGTAAGATACTTACTAAATGACCATCGTGGATGGCTCAGCCACCGCAATTGCCGCGTAGGTGCATTGAAATGGTGGGCCATGGAGCTTTGTATTGCCGCAGCCCTGGTTCGGCGCAAGGTATCGAGCGAAGGTGATATCGTCACAGAGTCAATGAAGCCAAGCTCTAGTTTGAGGTATGATGCCTGAATTCTCGAACACCGCATTAGAATCGGTCTACATCACGAGGGAGGAAGCAGAGCTCACGCGTGATGGGAGATCTAAGTAACCGCGTGGTTACTTCCGCCGAATGAGCTCTTGGCGGTGTCCGCTGCCACGATCTGCGAGCCCTTAAGGATTGAGACACAACGTTAAACACCCAACTCTCGTAAACTCGGTTCCATGGGGGATTCTACCTGCGCGTAACATCGCCGCGTCCGTATGCGTCATAACCGCCTGGACAGCGTATGGTTGAGTGTTCTGTCTGCAGGGTGTGGTCAATCAGGGAAAACGCACGTGCACATCTGGCTCGGAAACGATGGGGCGCGATTCTAGCGTGGTCTCGTTCCCGGTTGGTCAACGTGTAGGACAACATCCTGGAGAAGGGTTGGCGACGCGGGAGGGACGGGGAACAAGGCCTCCGCTGATCCGATCAGCGCTTTCATGTTCCAAATTCGGTTGAGCCACTACGAACGTGCCCCAGAGTTGGAATTGAGAACTTGCGCCGCCAGTGGCCTCAGGGAGGATAAACGGACGGTTGTCTGGGAGAGGGAGCACCATTGGCCACCTTCTTTCATCGTGCTCGTTGATCCTTCCTGCGTTTTGCTGACCGTCCAGGCAACGGCGCAAAATGTGCGTAGAACGGTTTCACTAGAATGGTCCAGGACCTGAGGCCTGAGACCTGAGGATCAACTACCACTTCCAGTTGCCAGATCGATTTGGTTTACTCGATTCCAGTATTGGGTACTGGCCAAAGTTCGCGCTCAGCATCAAGGCTTTGACTTGAAAGCGCTGGAAAGTTGGACAGAAATATTCGATCAAGGGGTTCTTTTTGAGGAGGCGTAGGGCGCCCTCGCTCACACCACACCTCTGTGTCTAACGCGTCGGTCCGCAAACTCTAACGTCGCGGGAGCGAAATACGGTACTCCGGTGAGTATCGTGATCGGATATTTCCCGGCAAATATCAACATAACTTCTCCTCCCCATAGGCATGGAACGAGTGAGTTAGCGATCCCCTCACCTATCTCATCACCTCTCTAACTACTGGTCAAAGTTGGATGGGGACGGCGCGCTCGTTTGGAGACGTGAGTGACTCCCCATACCAGCACAAGACATTTACCTGACATCAGTGAATTTACAAAAATGCTGATCGTGCTGGAATCAGCACGTTTAGCAAGTTTTAACACGTAAATCACGTAAATCACGCAGACATAAAGCACAAGCGGATTTTTTTAAGCACGTAAATCACACATTTATTGATATTTCTGGCCCATGGCAAGCATGGACTAGCATAAAGCACGATCAGCATTTTTGTGAAATTGCTGATGGAAGGATCTCGAAGTGCATCGATAAATCACGAAGCAAATCAAAGCACTCAGTTGGGCTACTTAGAAGTAGGCCCGGCATTCGGTACAAGCGCTTGGGAGCGCATCGAGGTCCATCCAAGCGCATCCAAGCGTGCTGAGGCTTCGTGCAAGCGCATACAAGCGCATCGAGGCTGCATGCAAGCGCATACAAGCGCGTCGGGCTGGAGCTCCACAATGACCACATCGTGGAGCTCAGGTCTATTTTTGGTTTTTCCTTTTGGTACCCATAAACCGTGTATCTCTACTGTTTTTCCCAAACGATGGTCAGAGAAAATTGGCCAGACTGATACCTCCAGTCCATAGTTGGCCGCAATGATAAAAATGGGCGAATAACAAACATATTCATTTGCCAGCGGCCTAAATATTCACCGGACCAGGACCGGTCGTCCACAAGTTCGTCTAAAAGACCCGATGCGCTAATCACCGGACAACAACAAACCACATTTTCCTCAGAGTTTACATTTCGCCCGCCCCTTGGCCTCCGTCCTGCAAAAAACGCAAAACAGCGGGCAGTCACGTGAAGCGTTCTCAGGGTCACGAGGCTGCCCAACTTCGCCGGTTCTCCATTGGTCTCGGT
>Ga0307511_10005520_pt1 | contig 12849 bp, 12 predicted proteins | sample 13_EM_MG_FD_200266 | JGI IMG/M metagenome (GOLD analysis project Ga0307511, IMG submission 200266) | Populus trichocarpa ectomycorrhiza microbial communities from riparian zone in the Pacific Northwest, United States - 13_EM | ecosystem: Host-associated > Plants > Roots > Unclassified | place...
TCAGCTCTGAATAACCACCCTGCCGACCGGTATCGCAATTATGCATGAAACCCAGGTTCACCCGCTAGTGATTCGAATTCGATCTTTGGCCGGCGTATTCTGGAGGCATGGAAGAAATCACCCAAGAACTGGAGTCCGCAGAGCCCTCGGGGGCTGTGGTGGATCTGCTTCTGGGTGCGGATATCTCCACTCTCAGCCCCGAACAGATACTCACCGCGATCATCGTGGCCCGCAAGAACCTCGCGGCCCTTCAGCACCTCGAACTCGCCCTTCTCCGTGTCATGGACGACATCACCGAGATCGCCATGGCCACCCACCAACCCGAACAGTCCGTGGTGAGGCAGAAGCAGCGCAGTGCGGTGCTGGATCGGCTGCCTCGGCTGGCGGAGTTGCTGCGACGCGGGGAGATCGACCTACGACGGCTGGAGACGGTGGACGAGCGCGTGGTCCACCTGCCCAACCAAGCCATGATCACCGAGGCCGAAGACGCCCTGGTAGACATCGCCCCTGGGCTGACCCGGACCCAGCTCGCCCGGCGCACCACCAAGGCCGTCGCGGAGGTCGACCCCCTCGGCTACGACCAGCGCCGCCTGAAAGCCAACGAGGACCGGTGCGTCGAGTTCATTCCCCTGCCCGACGGCATGGCCGAACTGCGGATCCGCCTGTCCGCCATCGACGCCCGCGCCTGCTACGACATCCTCACCAAGGACGCCCGGTCCTGCCCCAAAGACGAGCGCACCACCGACCAGAAACGCGCCGACGCCTTCCAGGACCGCTTCCTGGGATATGGGGTGGACCGCAAGGTCCAGGTGCACGTGACCATCTCTATGGAAACCCTTATGGGGTTGACCGAAGACCCCGGCCTGCTCGACGGCTACGGCCCCATCGCCGCCGACTCCGCGCGCGAACTGGCCATGCATGGCCCCTGGCGGGGCATCCTGCTCGACGAGTACCGGCGCGCCGAAGCCATCAGCACCCACAAGTACCGACCCGACATCCACTGCCGCGAACTCGTCAAGATTCGTGACGGCGGCACCTGCTGCGCCCCCGGCTGCATCCTCACCATCCAGGAGTTGGACCACACCGTCCCGTGGCCGAAAGGCAAGACCGCCGCCACCCAGCTCAAGGGCTACTGCGAGCACCACCATCACGAGAAGCACGGCGACCACAACGCCACTCTCGACCCCAACGGCACCCTCCACTGGACCACCCCACAAGGCCGCCACTACACCACCCAGCCCCACCAATACTGACCACCCGATCCACCCGTTCTTTGACAACTCCACAGCGAACCGGCCCCAAGAAGAAAGGGCCCACCACCGACGGCCTGATGGTGGCGGCCTCAGTCACAACGACATCTGCGACACACCAGCCCAAGCCACCACACAACAGTCAGCGGTGATGGGCCAGCGTCTCGTGGGCGACGGCCGCCCGTGCGGCGGGTTCGGTGTGCACGGTGGCGGCCCCCAGCCGTGAAACGGCGTGCACCAACTGGTGTTCGACGTCGTGGGCGATGCGGTGGGCCTGTTCGACGGTGAGCCCGGCGTCGACGGTGACGGCGAGTTCGGCGCGGAGGGTGTGCCCGATCCACCGCATCCGGATGTCCCCGACGCCGACCACACCACCAACCCCGAGAGCGGTCCGTTCGGCGAGGTCGATCACCCCGGGGTCGACGGCGTCCATGAGGCGGCGGAAGACCTCGCGGGCGGCGTCGCGGAGCACGAACAGGATGGCCACGGTGATGCCGAGGCCGATGATCGGGTCGGCGAGCGGGAAGCCGACGGCCACTCCCCCGGCGCCCAGCACGACGGCGAGCGACGTGAAGCCGTCGGTGCGGGCGTGCACGCCGTCGGCGACGAGGGCGGCGGAGCCGATGCGCCGGCCGACCCGGATGCGGTAGCGGGCCACGACCTCGTTGCCGAGGAAGCCGACCACACCCGCCGCGGCGAGGACCGGCAGGTGGGTCACGGGCTGCGGGTGGACCACCCGGTCGATCGCCTGCCACGCCGCGATCACGGCCGAGGCGGCGATGATCAGCACCACCACGACGCCGGCGAGGTCTTCGGCGCGGCCCAGGCCGTAGGTGTAGCGGCGGGTCGCGGCGCGGCGGCCGAGCAGGAACGCGATGCCCAGCGGCACGGCCGTCAGGGCGTCGGCGAAGTTGTGGATCGTGTCGCCCAGCAGCGCGACGGAGCCGCTGAGCAGCACCACCGCCAGCTGCACGACGGCGGTGCCGAACAGGACGGCAAACGACCAGGCCAGCGTCTGCAGGCCCTGCCGGCTGGTTTCCAGGGCGGTGTCCACCCGGTCGGCCGAGTCGTGGCTGTGCGGCTTCAGCACGTGCCGCAGCCGCCGCCACCGCGAGTGCCCATGACCGTGCCCGTGTCCGTGTTGATGGCTCACGTTGCCAGAATGCGCTGTTCAGGGGCAATATGCAAGCATGTGCGCGCACAAGAACATGGCAGGTGCCAGCGGTTCGCATCAGCAGGTTGACGGCGAACGGCTCGGCATCGCCGCCGACGTGCTGCGCCACCTGGCCGATCCGACCCGGCTGCACCTGCTGCACCTGCTCAGCGACGGCGAGCAGGACGTGAGCACGCTGACGGCCCAGGTCCCCGCGTCACGGTCCTCGGTGTCCCAGCACCTGGGCCGGCTCCGTCTCGCCGGGCTCGTGCAGGCCCGGCGGGACGGCCGCCGCATGCTGTACCGGATCACCAGCGACCACCTGTCGGGCCTGGTGGAGGAGGCGCTGGGCTTCGCCGATCACGCGGTGCTGGGCATCCCCCACCACCTGGCCGACGACTAGAGATCCACCTGGGTGCCCATCACCACGGTCCGCTCCACCGGCAGCCGGAAGTACACCGCCGGGCTGGCCGCGTTGTGGGCCAGGCCGGTGAACAGCATCTTCTGCCAGCGGGGCATGCCCTTCTGCCGCCCGACCTCGATGCTGACCCGGGACAGGTAGTAGAACGCCGCGTCGGGGTCGACCTCCAGCTCGGACGTGAGCATGAACGCGTCCCGCAGCGCGCCGGGAATGTCCTGGTCGTCCTGGAAACCGAAGCGCACGGTCAGGTGCACGATGCCGTCGTCGGTCTGGTGCAACGAGTCCACGCTGAACCGCTCGTTGCGCGGCACGTGCGGCACGTTCTCCGGGATCACGGTCACGATCACCACGTGCTCGTGCACAACGCCGTTGAACTCGAAGTTGGCCCGCAGCGCCAGCGGCACGGTCTCCTTGTGCGGATGGGGAAACACCGCCGTCCCCGGCACCCGCACCACGTCGCCGCCCTCGCGCAGCTCGTCCACGAACTCCGCCATCGAGCCCTCGAGCTCGGTCCGCCGGGCGGTGACGACCCGCCGCCCGCGCTGCCACGTCAGCATCACGGTCACGACCAGGGCGCCGAGCAGCAGCGGCAGCCAGCCGCCGTGCACGACCTTGGTCAGGTTGCCGGCGAGGAACGACAGCTCCAGCCCGCCGAACACGACCCCGACCAGCGTCAGCTGCCACCACTTCCAGTGCCACGCCGCGCCGGCCAGCACCAGGAACAGCGACGTGGTCAGCAGCAGCGTGCCGGTGACCGCCAGCCCGTACGCCGTCGACAGCGACTGCGAGGAGCCGAACGTCACGGTCAGGATCAGCACGCCGGCCAGCAGGATCCAGTTGATGCCGGGCACGTAGATCTGCCCGCTCTCCTCCCGCGAGGTGTGGCGGACGGTCAGGATCGGCAGGAAGCCCAGCTGCACCGCCTGCCGCGCCATGGAGAACGCGCCGGAGATCACCGCCTGGGACGCGATCACCGTCGCCGCCGTGGCCAGCACGATCAGCGGGATCTGGGCCCAGCCCGGGGCCATGATGAAAAACGGGTTCGACACCGAATCCGGGCGGCTCAGGATCAGCGCCCCCTGACCGAGGTAGTTCAGCGTCAGCGCGGGAAAGGCCACGAAGAACCAGGCCTTGCCGATCGCCGCCCGGCCGAAGTGCCCCATGTCGGCGTACAGCGCCTCGGCGCCGGTGATGGCCAGCACCACCGCGCCCATCGCCACGAAGGCCAGGAACGGCCGGTCCACAAAAAACGCGAACGCCGACGTCGGCGAGAGCGCCAGCAGGACGCCGGGCTTGGCCACGATCCACGGCAGCCCGAGCAGCCCGATCACCACGAACCAGAGCAGCATGATCGGCCCGAAGAACCGGCCGACCCGGTGCGTGCCGAAGCGCTGCGCCAGGAACAGCAGCACCAGGATGGTGACGCCGATCGGCAGCACGATCTCCTTGATCTCCGGCGACACGACCTCGATGCCCTCGACCGCGGACAGCACCGAGATCGCCGGCGTGATCACGCTGTCGCCGAAGAACAGCGAGCCGCCGATCACCCCCAGCAGCACCGCCGTCGCGACCAGCGTGGTCCGGCCGGCGATGCTGCGTCGGATCAGCGCCGCCAGGGCCATGATGCCGCCCTCGCCGTTGTTGTCGGCGCGCATCACGAACACCACGTACTTGATCGACACAATGATCGTCACGGCCCAGAAGACCATCGAGATCACGCCGTACACGTCGTCCGCGACCGGCCGGATCGCGCCGTCGTCCAGCGCGAACACGGTCTGGATGGAGTACAGCGGGCTGGTGCCGATGTCGCCGAACACGACGCCGAGCGCGCCTACCGCCAGCGCCGCCATCCCTGTGCGATGGTGTCCCTCGTTGCTCACGCGGCCTAGTCTGCCTGGCCCGGCCCGATCGGGCCGCACGACACCCGGTCATTAAGAAGACGTACATACTGCTGTCGAGGAACCCGCGGCTCAGATCTCGGCCAGCGCGGTGACCGTGCCGGGGAACCACGGCTGGTCGGCCAGCCACACCCGGACCGCCTGCCGCTCCCCCGCGTCGGCCGGGGCGACGTGGACCAGCACCTGGTAGCCGCGCGCGGCGATGTCCCGGGCCAGGGCGTCGTGCTCGGCCGGCACCACGCCGGTCAGCACCACCAGCGGGGCTTCCTCGACGTCACGGGGGAAATAGCGGTCGGCCCGCATCGACTCGCCATCCGGCAACGGCACGAACAGCCTGCGCTGCCGGCGGATGCGCCGGTTCGCCAACCACGTCATCGGGGCCATCTCCCTGTTGTCGGCACGCCGCTGCTCGCGACGCCGACCAGGCTTCCCGGCTCCCCTATCAGGCTTGATGCTACGTCCGGAGCGCAGCGGCCGGCCCGACCTTGACGCGATCACTACGTCCGGTGGGTCCGACCGGCGATACCGTGCCATTCGGATGTAACGGAAGGAGTCGTCATGTGGGCGCCGATGTCGTTCGGACTTCTGATGGGCACCACCGGCAGTCTCGCCAACGGCCGGGTCGCACTCGGCGTGGTGTTCGCGGTGTCGCTGGTGGCACTGCTGACCTTCACGGCCGTGCGGGCACGCCGTCCCGCATAGCGTCGGCGCGGGGAATCGCCCTGGGGCACAAGGGCACGCCTTGGACCGCCTGACCTAGGCTGTCGGGCATGACGGCGGACGTTCTTCCCGACGCGGCAACCCCTTTCGGCCAGCGGGTGCGCAAGCACCTCGGCGAGGACACGGTGATCTGGATCGTCACCGTCGGCGCGGACGGCCGGCCGCAGCCCAATCCGGTGGGGTTCTGCCGGGACGGCGACACCGAGTTCGTGATCTACAACCGGCCCGACGCCCACCGGCTCAAGCACCTGCGGGACCGGCCCGAGCAGGTCTCGTTCCACTTCGACAGCGACGGTCACGGCCAGGACATCGTGGTGCTGCACGGCCGGGCGGTGGTCGACGACAGCCACCCGGCCATGCACGAGTGGCCGCCGTACGTCGAGAAATACGGGCCGGCCGTGGCCCGCTTCGCCGGCGACATCACCAAGTTCAGCGAGATCTACTCGGTCGCGCTGCGGGTGACGATCACCAGCGTCCGGGGGATCTAGCGGGTCTTTCCCTAGCGCCGGGGCCGGTAGGCGCGGACGTCGATGGACGCGGGGTCGACACCGTCCGGCAGGCCGGTGATCTCGATCGTCGCCGTGTCGCCGTCGCGCAGATCGAGATAGTTGGTGTCGAACCGGGTTCCGGGCGCCGGGGTGAGCGCGTGCGCGAAGTAGGCGAAGCCGCGCGCGGTGATGGTCAGGGTGGCGCGGCCCGGACCGGTTTTCTCGGTGGTGACGTCGAGTTGGGGCTGGCCGAACGGGATGTCCTTGATTTCCGCGAAGAACAGCCGATTCGACGGGAAGGCCCCGTCGTGGCTGTCCACCCACGCGTAGCGGTCCGCGGCCAGGTTCAGGCCGGCGGCGGTCCACACCGCCCGGGACTCGCCGGGCGCGACCGTCGCGGTGACGTCGAGACGGAGGTGGTCCGTGCCGTCGAAGCCGGTGATGGCAACGGCTGCGGTGGTGGTCACCTCGGTTCGGCCGCTGTTGCTCAGCCACAGTTCCAGGCGGTCGCCGTCGCGGCGGAAGCTCGCCAGCACCGGCGCGAACGCCCGGGAGAGATAGTGGTACCCGGCCTTCGGCACGAGGTCGTGGTCGACGACCGACCAGCTGAAGCCGGGCCACACGTCGTTGAACTGCCAGACCAGCGCGCCGTTGCAGTGGGGCGCCCGGCGCCGGTAGTGCTCGACGCCGAACTTCAGCCCTTCAGCCTGGGAGATCATGGTGAAGTCGACGTACTGCTCGATCGTCTCGGGCAGGCCCGTCACGATCGCCAGCACCGCGTCGTGCTTGTTCTTCGGATGGTCCTTGTTGTGGTGGTCGAACGATGCACTGTGGACATACAGCTGGTCCGCGGGCAGGCGGCGGCGCAGCGTGGCGAGCTCCGGCGCGGCGTGGATGCCGAACTCGCTGATGAACTTGCCCCGGTCGTCGGCGTAACGGCGGTAGTGCCGGGCGTCGCCCGGGTTGTCGAAGGCGGGGGCGTCAAGACCAAGGCTGAAGCCGTGCCATACCTCCCACGCGTGCCGGTCGCCGTCCAACACGCCGTTGACCGCGGCCCAGCCCTCACTGGGATCCTCGCCCCACGGGCTGCCCGGCCAGTACGGGGTCTGCCCGTCGAACGCCTCGACCGCCTCGGGCAGGACCCGGTGGAAGAAGTCGTGACCCCAGTCACCGGGTTCGTAGCTCTGATAGGCGATGCCGTGCAGAACCTGCACCTCGTTGTTGCCGCACCACAGCGCCAGGCTCGGGTGGTTACGCAGCCGCTTGACCTGGTATTCGGCCTCGCGCCCGACCTCGGCGGCGAACGTGGGATCGCTTTCCGGATAGTCGACGCAGGCGAAGATGAAGTCCTGCCAGACCAACACACCTTGCTCGTCGCAAGCGTCGTAGAAGGCGTCCTGCTCGTAGATCCCCCCGCCCCACACCCGCAGCATGGTCATGCCGCCGTCCCGGGCAAGGCCGACGAGGGCCCGGACCCGATCCTCGGCGACCGACCCGACCAGCATGTCCGCCGGCAGCCAGGACGCGCCGCGGGCGAAGATCGGCACGCCGTTGAGGATGAAGCGGAACAAATGCCCGCCCTCGGGATCGGCGCCGCGGTCCAGGGCGATGGTGCGCAGCCCGATCCGGTCGACCACCCGGTCCAGGGTCTTTCCGTTGGCCAGCAACGTGATCGTCACGTCGTACCGAGCCGGTTCCCCCAGATCGTGCGTCCACCACAGCTTCGCGTCCGGCACGGTGACCATGCGGTGGGCTTGACCGTCCGTCACCGGCAGGTCGACGCTACTCCGCCGACCGGACGGCGACGTGAGCTCGACCCGCGCGGTGAGCCGGGCGCCGGCGTCGAACTGGTCGACTTCGACCAGCACACCCACCGTCGCCGAGCCGTCCTGGCCGATCGCGTGCGTGCGGATGTGGTGTCCACTGAGGACAGCCGTCCGCTCCACGCGTAGCTCGACCGGCCGCCAGATGCCGATTGACGGCACGCGCGGCCCGAAGTCCCAGCCCCACGAGCACGGCGCCTTGCGGCGCAAGGAAGCCTGGGCCCGCACCGCCGGCAGGACGCCCTCGGTATCCGTCGGCGCCTCGGGAATGAGTTGGGCGAACAGGGTGGCCAACCGCTTCTCGAGCTCGGCGGCCGAGGCCGGCGCGGTCAGCCCGGCGAGCGGCGGGGAGAAGCGCAGCAGCAGATCGTTGTCGTCTCCGAGCAGGTCGGTCACGTCGAACTCGGCCGGCCGGAACATGTTCTCGTGATGGCCCAGCGGCCGGCCGTTGAGCCACACGTCCGCGACGGTGTCCAAGCCGAGAAACGCCAGGCGCACGCGCTCGTCCCCGGCGAGTTCGGCCGGGCGCGCGAACGAGGCGCGGAACCACCAGTCGCGCTCTTCGATCCAGTGGACGAGGTTCTCGTTGCGGTCCTGGTACGGATCCTCGATCCGCCCCGCGGCCAGCAGCGACTCGTGCACACCGCCGGGCACCACGGCGGGCAGCCACCCGTCAGCCGGCAGCGCGGACGCGTCCAGCCCGATGTCGGTGCCGACCAGCTCGAAGTCGTTGATCCACACGTTGGCCTCCGTGCTCACGGGAATCGGAAGCTATCCCGACTGGCAAGACCTATCAATTGAGAAGTCTTCCCATAATGCTACAGTTCCCAGGTGGGACTGCGAGAGAAGAAGGCCCAGAAGGCCCGTGAGGCGATCTACGAGGCGATGCTCACGCTGGCCGAGCGCGACGGCTACGACGCGGCCACGCTGGACCAGGTGGCCGACCGGGCCGAGGTCGCGATCTCCACGGTCTACCGGTACTTCGCCAACAAGGACGCGATCCTGCTCGACCCGGTCGAGCGCGACCTCGGCGGGCTCGCCGACCGGTTCCGGGCCCGGCCGGCGGACGAGGACGCGACGGTCTCGCTCGGCTGGACCGTGCACGCCGCCCTGGACGTCGGCCCCGAGCAGCTGGCCCGGTTGCGCCGCCTGCGCGCGCAGCTGGATCTCGCCCCCGGGCCGCGGGCGCGCCTGTGGGACGTCTTCCAACGGGAACGGCTGCTGCTGGAGGACGCGATCGCGGAGCGCAGCGGCCGGGACCAACTGTGGAACGCGGCCGCCGCGCATCTGGCGATCATGATCATCGGGATGGCGTTCGACCACGACCGCGACAGCCTCGACCAGACGACGCCGGCCGACTACGCGGACCGGGTCATCGCGATGCTGCACGGCGCCGCGAGCCCGCTCCCCGTGCGGCAATGACCGCTCAGTGCTCGCCGCTACGCCGCCCGGCCGAGCGCCCGGCCGGTGCTCGTACGCGCGGGCGGCGGCGGATCGATCCTGATCGCGCTAGCGGTATTCGGCCAGTCGCCGCCACACGCCGGCGGCGGTGAGTCCGACCACCAGCAGCGCGCCGAGCGCGGGCAGTTGCCAGGTCCAGCCGGCCAGCTGCCCGTCGCCGTCGCGGATCGCGGCGTCGAACGAGCGCTGGTTGATGTCGATCACCGTCTTGAGCGCGGCGTCATACCGGCCGAAGTCGGCGTTGGACTGGCCCACGTCGAAGGTGATCGCGCCACGCTGGTCGCCGGCGGCGTTGAGGGCCCGGATGTGCCGGTCGTCCCGTTCATAGGTCTGGTAGGCGGCCAGCGTCTGCTCCGCGGCGCCGCGCTCGCCGGTGAAGGTGATGTTGTTCAGCTCGGTGCCGAAGAACCCGGTGAACCGCACGGTTGAGTTGTTCTCCCGGTACGCCTGCGTGGCGGCGTCCAGGGCGGCGTCGTAGCTGGTGATCGTGGCGCCGGAAAGCCCGGCCAGGGACTGGGTCTTGGCCAGGAAGGCGTCCTGGTACCGCGCGGCACGGGCCGGGTCGACCAGGTAGCGGCTCTCGTCGGCGTTGGCGTCGTAGCTGACCGCCCGGGCCTGCGACAACGCGACGATCGAGTCGAACGCGTTGGCCTTGGCCACGGTCAGGTGCGCGGATTCCTGGGCCAGCAGCGTCACGCCGGTGATCGTCACGCCGGCGGTCACCAGAGTCGCCAGCACCAGCGCGGGATTGAGCCGGCGACGCATCCGGCGACGCAGGTGCACCTGTGCGGCAACCAGAAGCCCGAGGGTCGCGACGCCGATCACGATCACCCAGACCCGTGCGGTCACGGTGCCGTCGACATCGCTCTGGTAGGTGGCGTTGAGCAGGTCGTGGTTCTGGGACGTGATGCCGTCGACCGTGCGCAGGGTGGTGTGCATCAGGTCGGTGGCCTGCCGGTGCAGGTCGAGCACGGTGGCGGCGGGCCGGCCGGCGGCGCCGTGCTGGTCCAGCAGAATCGCCTGCGAGGCCAGGGATTCGTACTGCCCGAGGTCATCGAGCACGGACCGCACCGACTTCTGCGTCGAGGAGTCGGTGGCGATCTGCTGGAGGTCGGCGTCGGCCTGGGTGCGGCGCTGCGAGTACGCGTCGAGGGCCGATTTGCGTTGCGGCGCCAGGGAGGTGTCGTCGCCGGCCAGCAACACGTTGGCCAGCTGTGCATCCATGTCGCTCAGCGCGAAGTACAGGTCCGTGGCCGCGGTGACCTGCGGCGCGGCCCGGCCGCCGATCACCGACAGGCCGTCCCGCACGGTGGCGAACACCGTGCCGAGCACAACGGCCAGCACCACCGCCGCCAGCGCCGAACCGGCGGCCAGCGCCCGGATCCACTGCGGTGTAGTCCATTTCATGCGTGCTCGCCCGCCCTGATCGTGCCAGATCTGATCGTTATGGTGGTCCAGGCCCCGACGTGGATGCGGTCGCCGTCGCGCAGCGGCATCGGCACGCCGGCGGCGATGGTCTCGGGGTCGTCGTTGACGGTGGTTCCGTTGGTGGAACCGGAATCGGTCAGTGTCCAGCCGCCGGCCGGGTCGGCGCGCAGCACCGCGTGCCGGTGCGAGACGCCGGGATCGCCGGCGAGGTCGATCTCCGCCGAAGCGCCCCGTCCGATGTGGACATCACCGTCGACCAGCGGGACGACGCGCTCCCGTCGCACCGCGGGGAAAACCAGTTCCTCGTCCGTGGAGCTGACGGAGTCGAAGTGCGCGCGGTCGGCGGCGACCACGGCCGTCCAGGCGGTCACCGCGACCGTCATATCGTGGCCGCAGCCCTCGCAGAACCGGCCGACGACCGACTCCCCGCAGACCGGGCACGGCTTCTCCGCCGTGACGACAACGGGAACGGGCACGGCGCCGATCTGGCGGCCGCAGACGTCGCAGAAGTCGTCGGTGGCCGAGTCGTGGCCGTCCGGACAGGTCGGCATCGCTCAGCCCCTGCGCACGCGGGATGTCTTGGTGGAGCGGGTGTCCAGCGTCATCGCGTCGGCCTCGCTGACCTTCGCCTTGAGCCGCACGGTGCCGGTGACCGGGTCGACCACGTCCACCACCTTCGACAGGAGCTTGGCGGTGTCGGTGTTGCCGGACTCGGCGGCCAGCTTGACCGCCCGGCCCAGCTTGGCGGTCGCCCGGTCCACGTCGCCTTCACGGCGGGCCTGCATGCCCTCCTGGATCACGCCCGCGAGCTCGGCCTGCCCGGTGTAGTGGGCGACCTCCTTGCTGATCCGGGTGGACAGCACCTCGTCGTCGGTCCAGACGGCCTTGACCATGCCCTGCCCCAGCACCTCGTCGCCGGCGACGAGGCTGACTCGGCCGGCGAGCATCACGTCGCCGACGGCGGCCGGGTTGACCTCGACGCACACGTGGTAGTCGCGGCTTTCCGTCCCCCACGCGCCGGTCGGGTAGTCGCCGTTGCGGGGACCGGTGTCGGCGCGCTTGCCGGTCAGGTCGACCATCGACGGCGCGACCTGCTTGACGAACCTGACCTTCGCGCCTTGCGGGGTCCATAGTCGCAGGTGGACGTCGGCGACGGCCTTGCCCATCGCGTCGGCGGTCATCGCCGTGAAGTCGGCGGTCAGCCCGGCCGGATCGGCCACGATGTCGACGGTGCCGAGCAGCGCGGTGGACACCTTGCGCAGCTCGGCCACCTCCCAGTCGGTGCCGACGCCGCGGCAGTCGCACACGAACCGGCCCTCGCACTCGGCCAGAACACGGTCGAGATGGGCCGGCTTCTCATGCTCGTTGCGGCCGTCGGTGAGCAGGATGGCGTGCCGCAGCGCGTTGTCGTGGCCGCGGAACAGCGTGTTGGCCAGCGACAGCCAGCTGCCGATCGCCGTGCCGCCGCCGGACGTCAGCCGCTGCACCGCCGCCTTGGCCTCGCGCCGGGTCCGCTGGCTGGCCGCGACCAGTGCTCCGAACGGGTACACAGTGGACGCCGTGTCGGTGCCGGCGACCACCGCGAACGCGACGCCGTCGCGCAGCGCGTCGATCGCGGCGCACGTCGCCTGCTTGGCCGCGACCAGCTTGGCCCGCGGGTACTCCATGGAACCCGAGCAGTCGATGATGATCACCTCGGCCGCCGCTGTCGGGGCCGCCGTGGCGACACCGGTCGCGGCGACCGTGACGATGGCGTTGACCTCCCGGGCGCCGGCGGGCAGGTACTCGTTCTGGTAGACGTCGACCTGGAAGGTCATGGTGTGTCGCTCCTCGTGCTGGTCGATGGCAGCGGCACGACGACGACGGTGATGTTGTCGTGGCCGCCCATGCCGATCGCGAAGCGCACCAGCTCGGCGGCGGCCGCTTTCGGCGCCGCGGCGAACGGGCGCAGCCGGTCGGCGAGTTCGCCGGTGCTGCCCAGGTAGTTCCACAGGCCGTCGCTGCACAGCACCACCGCGCCCGGCTCGGCTGGGAAGTAGGTGGTGGTGCGCGGCACGACCTCGCCGGCGTCCGCGCCCAGCCACGCCGTCAGCGCGTGGCCGTGGGCATCGTCGGCGGTCAGGAGCAGCGCCTGGGTGGCGCCGATCCAGTAGGCCCGGCTGTCGCCCACCCAGCCGATCGTCACCTCGGTCGGCGTGATGACGGCC
>Ga0307511_10005521_pt1 | contig 12848 bp, 12 predicted proteins | sample 13_EM_MG_FD_200266 | JGI IMG/M metagenome (GOLD analysis project Ga0307511, IMG submission 200266) | Populus trichocarpa ectomycorrhiza microbial communities from riparian zone in the Pacific Northwest, United States - 13_EM | ecosystem: Host-associated > Plants > Roots > Unclassified | place...
GCGTACGGCGTGACCCGGCCCGTACGGCCCACGCCCACGCGGATGTTGACGAGCTTGGTGTTGACCTCCTCGGGCGCGTACTTCCACGCGATCGCCCAGCGCGGGGCACGAGAGGTGGAACCGAGGCGTCCCTGGAGGGGGATCTCGTCCAACTTGACGACCACGCCGTCGATCTCGTGCGCGACGGAGTGGCGGTTCTCGCCGTAGTACCGGATGAACTCCCGTACGCCGTCGAGGTCGTCGACCACCCTGTTGTGCGGGGAGGTCGGCAGGCCCCAGGTCTTCAGCAGGGCGTAGGCCTCGGAGAGGCGGGTGAGGGGGTCGAAGCCCTCCAGGGCGCCGATTCCGTGGACGACCATGTGCAGCGGGCGGCCGGCGGTGACACGCGGGTCCTTCTGACGAAGTGAACCGGCCGCCGCGTTACGGGGGTTGGCGAAGGGCTTGTCGCCGGCCTCGACCAGGCGGGCGTTCAGCTCCTCGAACTTCTCCATCGGGAAGTAGACCTCGCCGCGGATCTCCACGAGGCCGGGCACGCGCTCGCCGGTCAGCCGGTCCGGGATCTCGGCGATCGTCCGGACGTTGGGCGTGATGTCCTCGCCCGTACGGCCGTCGCCGCGGGTCGCCGCGCGTGTGAGGCGGCCCTGCTCATACGTCAGGTTGACGGCGAGGCCGTCGACCTTCAGCTCGCACAGGAAGTGGTAGTCGGAGGCACCGACGTCCTTGTGGACGCGCTCGGCCCAGGCCGCCAGCTCCAGGTCCTCGAAGGCGTTGTCCAGGGAGAGCATGCGGGAGCGGTGGACGACGGAGGTGAACTCCGTCTCGTACGCCCCCGCGACCTTCTGCGTCGGGGAGTCCGGGGTGCGCAGCTCGGGGTACTCCTCCTCCAACGCCTCGAGAGAGCGCAGGAGTTTGTCGAACTCCGCGTCGCTGACGACCGGGGCGTCGTTCACGTAGTAACGGAAGCGGTGCTCCTCGATCTGCTCAGCGAGCTGCGCGTGCTTCTCCCGTGCCTCTGCGGGCACCGTCGTCTCCGCCTGCCTGTCGCCGGCCACCGTGTTGTCCTTCCGTCACTCAGGGTTGTCCGCGAGGGATCTCGCCGCCCGGACGCAGTGGGCGAGAGCCTTGCGCGCGTACTCGGGGGAAGCCCCCGCGAGTCCGCACGCCGGGGTGATGGTGACCGCCTCCGCGAGCAGTCCCGGTCGCAGCCCCAGCCTGCGCCACAGCGTTCTGACACCCATGACGCTACCGGCAGGGTCTGACAATGCGGTGTCCGTGCCCGGCACGACACCGGCGAAGAGCCGGGTGCCGGCCTCGACCGCCTCACCGATCACGTCGTCGTCACGCTCGGTGAGGAGGGAGAAGTCGAAGGAGACCCCGGCCGCACCCGCCCGGCGCAGCAGCGCGAACGGCACGTCCGGTGCGCAGGAGTGCACGACGACGGGGCCGTTCTCGTGCACCCCGACGACCTCGCGGAGCGTGCTCTCGACGAGTTGGCGGTCGACGGCGCGGTAGGTGCGGTAGCCGCTGGCGGACCTGACGTGTCCGCGCAGTACGCCGATGAGGGACGGTTCGTCGAGCTGCAGCACGATCTGGGCGCCGGGGACGCGGCGTTGGACCTCGGCGAGGTGGTTGCGCAGGCCCTCGGCGAGCGAGCCGGCGAGGTCGCGGCAGGCGCCGGGGTCGGAGAGCACGGCCTCGCCGTTCCTCAACTCCAGCCCGGCGGCGAGCGTCCAGGGCCCCACGGCCTGCACCTTGAGTGGCCCCTCGTACCCCTGCGTGAACTCCTCGAACGCGTCGAGGTCCTCCCCCAGCCACGCCCAGGCCCGCTTCGTGTCCCGCCCCGGCCGGTCCCCGATCCGCCAACCACTGGGCTCCACGCGCGCGTACACCTCGACGAGCAGCCCGATGGTCCGCCCGATCATGTCGGCACCGGGTCCCCGGGCGGGCAGCTCGGGCAGGAAAGGGAAGTCCTCGAAGGCCCCGGTCGCGGTCTTCGCGGCCTCCCGGGCGTCGCTGCCGGGGAGGGAGCCGATACCGGTGGCTGCGCCGAAGCTGAACTGGCTGTTGTTGCTCACCCCGGAAGACTACGGAACCCTCCGGGGGCGTGGCAGCGACCCTGGGGGCTGCGCCCCCAGACCCCGCTTCGGCCCTGAAGGGGCCTCGTCCTCAAACGCCGGACGGGCTGGATTGTGGCGGCCTGTGCTGAGAAGCACCCGCCTCCGCCGACCCGTTCATTTCCCGCCGCCCCGCTCACCGCCCAGGGGGCGAAGCCCCTTGGCGGGGTCTGGGGCGGAGCCCCAGGGGGCAACCTCAGCGACCCGGCCGCACCGTCAGGTCGTTGACCTCCGCGTCCGCCGGCAGGTCGATCGCCATGAGGATCGTCGTCGCGACCGACTCGGGGTCGATCCACCGGGCGGGGTCGTACTCCTTGCCCTCCTGCTGGTGGACCTTGGCCTGCATGGGGCTGGCGGTGCGGCCGGGGTAGACCGAGGTGACGCGGACGCCGTTGGGGTGTTCCTCGTGGCGGAGGGAGTCCGCCAGGGCCTTCAGGCCGTGCTTGGAGGCGGCGTACGCGGACCAGTCGGCGCTCGCCCGCAGGCCCGCGCCGGAGTTGACGAAGAGCACGTGGCCGCGGGCCGCGCGAAGTTGGGGCAGGAGGTGGCGGGTCAGTTCGGCGGGCGCGACCAGGTTGACGTTGAGCTGGTGGTGCCAGGTCTTCGGGGTCAGGTCGCCCACCGGGCCCAGATCGACCACCCCGGCGATGTGCAGGAGCGTGTCCACCCGGTCGGGCAGGCTCTGGTGGGAGAACGCCCAGCTGAGCCTGTCGGGGTCCGCGAGGTCGCCCACCAGGGTGCGCGCCCCGGGGTACTCCGCCGCCAGTTCCTTCGCGCGGCCCGCATCGCGCGCGTGGAGCACGAGGTCGTCCCCGCGCGCGTGCAGACGGCGGGCGACGGCCGCGCCGATGCCGGAACCGGCCCCGGTGATCACATGTGTAGCCATGCCCGCCATGCTCGCATCAGCGGGTACCGAAGGACTCCTCCAGGTAGGCCAGCGCCCCCACCGGCTCCTCGGCGAAGAACACCAGGTCGGTGAGCGGGACGGGCAGGAACCCCTCGTCCTCCATCCGCTGGAACTGCGTCTTCAGCCCGTCGTAGAAGCCCGCCGTGTTGAGCAGGACGACCGGCTTGTCGGTGTGGCCGTGCTTCTTCAGCTCCAGGATCTCCGTCGCCTCGTCCAGCGTCCCGGTGCCGCCCACCATGACGACCACGGCGTCGGCCTTCTCCAGGAGCAGCTTCTTGCGTTCGGCGAGGTCTCCCGCGATCACCATCTCGTCGGCGCCCGCCCTCGCCTTCGCCGCCAGGAAGTCCACCGAGACGCCCACCAGCCGTCCGCCGGCGGCCTGTACGCCGTCCGCGACCACCTTCATCAGCCCGACGTCCGAACCGCCCCACACGAGTGTGTGCCCGCCCTTGCCGAGCAGTTCCGCGAACTCCCGCGCGGGGCGCGTATAACGCTCGTCCAGGTCGGCGGCGGAGAGAAAGACACAGATCTTCATATCCGTCACCGTACGCGGGAAGAACCAGGGGCCCGCGAGTGCTTTTCCGGTATGGCTGACGGACACACGATCACGATCGAGCAGGGCGACCGGCGCGTACGCGTCGTCCACGGCGACCAGGTGCTGGCGGAGAGCGACCGCCCCCTCGTCCTGAAGGAGACCGGCTGTCCCGTGCGTTACTACCTCCCCCCGGAGGACGTACGCCTGGACCTCCTGACCCCCTCCGAGACCCACACCCACTGCCCCTTCAAGGGCGACGCCTCCTACTGGTCACTGCCGGACGCGACCGACCTGGTGTGGGCGTACCCCGACCCCAAGCCCGACGTGGCGCAGATCAAGGACCACCTCTGCTTCTACGAAGTAGAAGTGTTGTGACCGATTAGTCCGCCGCCCTGCGGCAGTCTCCAGGGCATGGACAAGAAGACTGTTTCGCGCGACGGCACCGCCCTCGCGTACGAACGCATCGGTGCGGGTCCGCCCGTCGTCCTGGTCGGTGGCGCGATGACGACGGGCGACGGCCTGCTGCCGCTCGCCGCGCAGCTCGCGCACCGGTTCGGGGCGGTCCCGTACGACCGCCGGGGCCGGGGCTCCAGCGGCGACACGGCGCCCTTCGCGGTGGCCCGGGAGGTCGAGGACCTCGCGGCGCTGATCGACGCCGTGGGCGGCAGCGCGGCCCTCTACGGCCACTCGTCGGGCGGCGCGCTCGTCGTGCACGCGGTGGCGAGCGGCCTGCCCGTCAGCCAAGTCGCCCTCTACGAGCCGCCGTTCGCCCTCGACCCGTCCGGCGCCAAGGAGCGCGCCGAGTACACCGAGCGGCTGACGGAACTGCTCGCCGAGGGGCGTCACGGTGACGCCGTCGAGCTGTTCATGGCGCTCACCGGCGCACCCCCGGAGATGATCGAGGGCGCCCGCCGCTCCCCCATGTGGCCCGCCATGGAAGCCATCGCCCCCACCCTCGCCTACGACGACGCGGCCATGGGCGACGGTCTGGTCCCGGCCCAGCGGCTGGCGTCCCTGTCCGTCCCGGTGCTGACGATCGCGGGCGGCGCGAGCGCCGAGTGGATGCGGGAGGCCGCGCGGGCGGTGGCGGACGCGGCGCCGGACGGGACGTATCGCACTCTGGAGGGTCAGACCCACATGGTGGACCCGACCGCGCTGGCGCCGCTGCTCACGGAGTTCTTCACGCGCTGACCGCGCGGTCGGCGCGTGAAGGTCACGCACTCCGAAGAGCGACTCCCCGAAGGGTCACGCCATCGCCGTCGCCGCGCGCGTGGTCGTCGCGATCGTCGCCGACCCCACCACGCGCGTGTCGTCGTAGAGCACGATCGCCTGCCCGGGTGCCACGCCCCGTACCGGCTCGGTGAAGGACACCTCCAGGGTGCCGTCGACGAGTTCGGCGGTGACCTCGGTCTCGCCGCCGTGGGCGCGGAGCTGGGCGGTGTAGGTGCCGGGTCCTGTGGGGGCCGTGCCGCACCAGCGGGGGCGGACGGCGGTCAGGCCGCTGACGTCCAGGGAGGCGGCCGGGCCGACCGTCACCGTGTTGTCGACCGGGGAGATGTCCAGGACGTAGCGCGGCTTGCCGTCGGCGGCCGGGGTGCCGATGCGCAGGCCCTTGCGCTGGCCGATGGTGAAGCCGTACGCGCCCTCGTGGGAGCCGACGACCGTGCCGGACTCGTCGACGATGTCGCCCTCCGCCTTGCCCAGGCGGTTCGCGAGGAAGCCCTGGGTGTCGCCGTCGGCGATGAAGCAGATGTCGTGCGAGTCGGGCTTCTTGGCGACGGCGAGGCCGCGGCGCTCGGCCTCCGCGCGGATCTCGTCCTTCGTCGTGACGGTGTCGCCGAGCGGGAACAGGGCGTGCGCGAGCTGCCGCTCGTCCAGGACGCCTAGGACGTAGGACTGGTCCTTGGCCATGTCGGAGGCGCGGTGCAGTTCGCGGGTGCCGTCCTCGCCCACGATCACCTGGGCGTAGTGGCCGGTGCAGACGGCGTCGAAGCCGAGCGCGAGGGCCTTGTCGAGGAGCGCGGCGAACTTGATCTTCTCGTTGCAGCGCAGGCAGGGGTTCGGGGTGCGGCCGGCCTCGTACTCGGCGACGAAGTCCTCGACGACGTCCTCGCGGAAGCGGTCGGCGAGGTCCCAGACGTAGAACGGGATGCCGATGACGTCGGCGGCGCGGCGGGCGTCCCGTGAGTCCTCGATGGTGCAACAGCCCCGCGCGCCCGTGCGGAACGATTGCGGGTTCGCGGAGAGCGCGAGGTGGACGCCGGTCACGTCGTGGCCGGCTTCGGCGGCGCGGGCGGCGGCGACGGCGGAGTCCACGCCGCCGGACATGGCGGCGAGTACGCGAAGGGGGCGGGGGCGCTGCGAGGTCTCAGTCATAACCCTTCCAGGGTACGGGTCGCCGGGAACCGGGACCCGCGAGTATCCGTTGAAGATCGCATGGGGGAGACACAGGGCGGGCACACGGAGACGGCGCGAGGGTCCACGGGTCGGCGGGCGCTGCTGATCGGCGGCGCGGTGGCCGCCGTGGGGACGGTGGCGCTGGCGCGGGACGAGTTGGCGCGGCTGTGGTGGCGGCTGCCCGGGGTGGAGAAGCCGCGGGTGGCGGGCGCGGTGGACTTCCGGGGCGCGCAGTGGGTGTCGGCGTCCTCGGCGAACTACCGGCGGGCGGACCGGCCGGACGACTACGGGATAGACCGGGTGGTCATCCATGTCACCCAGGGCAGCTTCCGCAGCGCGGTGAAGGTCTTCCAGGACCCCGCGCACGGGGCGGCGGCGCACTACATCGTGTGCAAGGACGGGCACATCACGCAGATGATCCGCGAGCTGGACGTGGCCTTCCACGCGGGCAACCGGGAGTACAACGAACGCAGTGTCGGCATCGAGCACGAGGGCTTCGTGGAGCAGGCCTCGTCCTTCACCGACGCGATGTACGCGGCCTCCGCGCGGCTGACGGCCGGGATATGCCGGCGCTACATAATCCCGGTCGACCGGAAGCACGTCATCGGGCACGTGGAGGTGCCGGGGACCGATCACACGGACCCCGGGCGGTACTGGGACTGGGACCGGTACATGGCGCTCGTAAGGCGGGCACACCGGACGCAAGCGTGACCCTGGTCACACTCGGGTTTGGCTATGAGTTGCTTCCGTGACGGCGGTGTCCAATGCGTCCCCTGCTCCGGAGGTGACCTGCGGTACGTCAACTCGGCGTCTTGCCAAGGGGAGTTGGAGCATGATCGCGCACCCTCACCTTCACAGTTTGCCCCGCTGGCTACTAAAAGCCCCCCAGTCTTTACACAGTCCTTAGGTCAAATCTCTGCCGCATGACACACACCAGCGAGCCCGCGTCCGGAGAGAACGGCAGGGGCAACCACCGCAAGAGCACAGCCGAGAAGCGCGAGCACAGCAAGGCCGGCGCGGCCCGGGGCAAGGGTCTGCACCGGCGCAAGTTCCTCGGCGGAATGGCCGGGGCCGGCATCGCGGCGGTGGCCGCCGCCGGAGGTGCCTTCTCCCTGCTGAACGACGCGGCGAAGAACAAGGCGTCCGCCGCGGACAGCACCCTCACCATCCCCGACCTCCTGGAGGGCACCACCTCGGACAGCACCACCACGTTCACCCTGGAGGCCAAGACCGGCACCGCCGAAGTGCTGAGCGGGGTCACCAGCGACACCATGGGCTACAACCAGTCGTTCCTCGGCCCCACCATGAAGTGGACCAACGGCGACACGGTCCTGCTGAACATCACCAACAGCCTGGGCGAGGACACCACCGTCCACTTCCACGGCGCCCACGTTCCGGCCAAGATGGACGGCGGCCCCCAGGTCGCCTTCGCCGACGGCGAGACCTGGGCCCCGACGTTCACCGTCGACGACTCCGCGAAGACCCTCTGGTACCACCCGCACGCGCTGGGCACCACGGCCAAGCAGGCGGTGCACGGGCTGGCCGGGATGATCATCGTCGAGGACGACTCGACCGCCTCGTCGGACCTGCCCAGCGACTACGGCGTGGACGACGTCCCGCTCATCTTCCAGTGCCTCGCCACCGACAGCGCCGGGGACATCAAGTACGACCTGGCGGGCTACCTCGAAAGCGACCTCAGCTACCCGTTGCTGCTGAACGGCACGAACGTCGACTCCGCCTCACTCAGCTTCACGGCCACCAAGACCCGCACCCGATTCCGGGTGCTGAACGCCTCCCCCTCGGACATCATCACCATCCAGCGCAGCGACAGCGGGACGCTCTCCCAGATCGCCACCGACCAGGGCTATCTGACCGAGGCGACCGACGTCACGTCCATCCGGCTGGTGGCCGGCGCCCGCGCCGAGTTCGTGATGGACCTGAGCGCGGACGCCACGCTCCAGGCCGTCGTCACCACCGGCTGGGTCCGCGGCGGCAGCGGCACCTACGACGTCCTCGCCATCACCGCCAGCGGCACCGACACCCCCGACGACCTCCCCAGCACCCTCAACACCATCGACCGGTACGACACGAGCGACTTCACGGCCCGCACCATCACACTCGGCCAGGACGGCACGACCATGCTGATCAACGGCTCGGCCGGCACCAGCATGGACTCCATGGCGATGATCAGCACCACGCTGGGCTCCCAGGAGATCTGGACGATCACCAACAGCACCCAGCTGGAACACTCGTTCCATCTGCACGACGTGCCATATCAGCTGATCTCCGTCAACGGCGAGGATCCCACCGGGGTCCAGCTCGGCTGGTACGACACCTATGAGGTGGTCGGCGGCGGCTCGATCGAGATCGCCATGGAGTTCACCGACTACTCCGACGACACCTACATGTACATGCTCCACTGCCATCTCCTGCAGCACGAGGACGAAGGCATGATGGCCGGCCTCATGGTGACGGGCGACGATACGAGCACCACCACCACCGACGACTCCACGGCCACGGCCACGGCCAGTGCGAGCGCCTCCGCGAGCGCCAGTGCCTCAGCGACCGCGACGGACGACTCGACCGCCACGGCGACCGCGAGCGCCAGCGCGACGGACGACTAGTTCGACGGGGAGCGAGGCTTCCCCGCTGTCCGGGGTCGGCCTCCCCCGTGGACGCCGGACACGTTGTGCCGGGGAGAGTCGGCGGACTCTCCCCGGCACTTCGCATGTGCGGGTCGTGTCAGGTCAGCCCGGCGGCGCGTGCCCGTTCCACCGCCGGGCCGATCGCCTTCGCGACGGCCTCCACGTCGGCCTCCGTGGAGGTATGGCCGAGCGAGAAGCGCAGGGTGCCGCGGGCCAGGTCCGGGTGGGTGCCGGTGGCGAGCAGGACATGGCTGGGCTGGGCGACACCCGCCGTGCAGGCCGAGCCGGTGGAGCACTCGATGCCCTGGGCGTCCAGCAGCAACAACAGCGAGTCGCCCTCGCAGCCGGGGAACATGAAGTGGGCGTTGGCCGGCAGCCGGTCCACCGGGTCCGCGCCGAGGATCGCGTGGTTGCGGGCGATGGCCTCACGCGCATCTCGGGGTGGACACGGCCGTAGGAGTCGCCCGGGAGGCACTCGACGGTGACGCCCTCGTGCTCGACCAGCCAGTGGCAGAGGTGCCGGGGACCGACCACACGGGCCCCGGGCGGTACTGGACTGGGACCGGTACATGGCGCTCGTAAGGCGGGCACACCGGACAGGGGTGTGGCCCAGGTCACATTCGACTTTGGCTATGAGTCGTTTCAGTAACGGCGGTGTCCAATGCGTCCCCTGATCAGGAGGTGACCTGCGGCACGTCAACTCGTCTTACCTGCAAGGGGAGTTGGAGAGAGACCGTGCAGTCTTATCTTTCACAGCTTGCCTTGCTCGCTGCTAACCGCTACTCAGTTTTTACACAGCCCTTAGGTCAAATCTCCGCTGCATGACACACACCAGCGAGCCCGCGTCCGCGTCCGACGAAACGAGAGACGCCAAGGGCAACCACCGCAAATCCGGAGCTGAGAAGCGCGAGCACAGCAAGGCCGGCGTGGCCCGGGGCGGCAAGGGTCTGCACCGGCGCAAGTTCCTCGGCGGAATGGCCGGGGCCGGCATCGCGGCGGTGGCCGCCGCAGGCGGTGCCTTCTCCCTGCTGAACGACGCGGCGAAGAACAAGGCATCCGCCGCCGACGCCACCCTCACCATCCCGGACCTGCTGGAGGGCACCACCTCCAGCGGCGTCACCACCTTCACGCTGGAGGCCAAGACCGGCACCCACGAGGTGATCTCTGGCGTCACCAGCAGCACGATGGGCTACAACCAGGACTTCCTGGGCCCCACCATGAAGTGGACGAACGGCAACGAGGTCCTCCTCAACATCACCAACGACATCGGTGAGGACACCACCGTCCACTTCCACGGCGCCCACGTCCCGGCCAAGATGGACGGCGGCCCCCAGGTCGCCTTCGCCGACGGCGAGACCTGGTCGCCCACGTTCACGGTCAAGGACCCGGCCACCACGCTCTGGTACCACCCGCACGCCCTGGGCACCACCGCCAAGCAGGCCGTGCACGGCCTGGCCGGGATGATCATCGTCGAGGACTCCTCGGACGCGTCGGCCGCGCTGCCCAGCGACTACGGCGTGGACGACATCCCGCTCATCTTCCAGTCCCTCGCCGTGGACACCGCCGGAGACATCAAGTACGACGCGGCCGGCTACCGGCTGAGCACGACGACCTTCCCCCTGCTGGTCAACGGGACCAACGTGGACTCCACCACGCTCGGTTTCACCGCCACCAAGACCCGGACCCGGTTCCGCGCGCTGAACGCCTCGCCGTCCGACATCATCACCATCCAGCGCAGCGACGGCGGCACCCTCACGCAGATCACCACCGACCAGGGCTATCTGGCCGAGGCCGCCGAGGTGACCACGATCCGCCTGGTGGCCGGCGCCCGCGCCGAGTTCACGATGGACCTCACCGCGGACGCCACCCTCCAGGCCGTGATCACCACCGGCTGGATCCGCGGCGGCAGCGGCACCTACGACTTCCTCGCGATCACGGCCAGCGGCTCCGACACCCCGGCCGACCTGCCCAGCACCCTCAACACCATCGACCGGTACGACACGAGCGACTTCACCGCCAGGACGATCACGCTGAGCCAGAGCGGCGCCACCATGCTGATCAACGGTTCGGCGGGCACGAGCATGGCCGCGATGGCGATGATCAGTACGACGGTCGGCGCCAAGGAGATCTGGACGATCCAGAACGCCACCCAGCTGGAACACTCGTTCCACCTGCACGACGTGCCGTATCAGCTGATCTCCATCAACGGCGAGGACCCGACTGGGGTCCAACTCGGCTGGTACGACACCTACGAAGTGGTCGGCGGCGGTTCGATCAAGATCGCCATGGAGTTCACCGACTTCTCCGACGACACCTATATGTACATGCTCCACTGTCACCTGCTGCAGCACGAGGACGAGGGCATGATGGCCTCCCTCATGGTGACGGAGGCCTAGGGCCTGTCCGGCGGATCCAGTCGCAGACGCGGGGTGTGGTGCGCACATCTGCGGCGTTGTCGTCGGTTGCTGACGTCCCCCAGCCTTCGGCCGGGAGGTGCCCCCACCGCGTCGACGCCCTCCTCCGCCTTGCAGCTGCACGCACCACACCCCGCTCACCGGCGCTGATCAGGCCTCGCCGATTTCCTGCGACCTGATCCGCCGGACAGGCCCTAGCCGGAGCGGTTCTCTCAGGTCAGCCCGGCGGCGCGTGCCCGTTCCACCGCCGGGCCGATCGCCTTCGCGACGGCCTCCACGTCGGCCTCCGTGGAGGTGTGGCCCAGCGAGAAGCGCAGGGTGCCGCGGGCCAGGTCCGGATCGGTGCCGGTGGCCAGCAGGACATGGCTGGGCTGGGCGACGCCTGCGGTGCAGGCCGAGCCGGTGGAGCACTCGATGCCCTGGGCGTCCAGCAGCAGGAGCAGCGAGTCGCCTTCGCAGCCGGGGAAGGTGAAGTGGGCGTTGGCCGGCAGCCGGTCCACCGGGTCCCCGCCGAGGATCGCGTCCGGGACCGCCGTACGGACGGCCGTGACGAGGTCGTCGCGGAGGGCGCCGATCTCGCGGGCGAACCACTCGCGCTGTTCGGCGGCGAGGCGGCCGGCGACGGCGAAGGAGGCGATCGCGGGCACGTCGAGGGTGCCGGAGCGGACATGGCGTTCCTGGCCGCCGCCGTGCAGGACGGGTACGGGGGTGTACTCGCGGCCGAGCAGCAGGGCGCCGATGCCGTACGGCCCGCCGATCTTGTGGCCGGAGACCGTCATCGCGGCGAGGCCGGAGGCGGCGAAGTCGACCGGGACCTGGCCGAAGGCCTGCACCGCGTCGGCGTGCAGCGGGACGCCGAACTCCTGGGCCACGTCAGCGAGTTCGCGGACCGGCAGGACCGTACCGATCTCGTTGTTGGCCCACATCACGGTGGCCAGCGCGACGTCGTCGGGGTTGCGGGCGATGGCCTCGCGCAGCACCTCGGGGTGGACACGGCCGTAGGAGTCGACCGGGAGGTACTCGACGGTGGCGCCCTCGTGCTCGCCCAGCCAGTGGACGGCGTCCAGGACGGCGTGGTGCTCGACGGGGCTGGCCAGCACCCGGGTGCGGGCCGGGTCGGCGTCGCGGCGGGACCAGTACAGGCCCTTCACCGCGAGGTTGTCGGCCTCGGTGCCGCCGGAGGTGATGACCACCTCGCTGGGGCGGGCGCCGAGCGCTTCGGCGAGGGTCTCCCGAGACTCTTCGACCGTACGGCGGGCCTTGCGGCCGGAAGCGTGGAGGGAGGAGGCGTTGCCCGTGATGCTCAGGTGGGCCGTCATCGCCTCGACTGCCTCGGGAAGCATCGGGGTGGTCGCGGCGTGGTCGAGGTATGCCATGGTGCCGCCGATTCTACGGTCCCCGGCGGGTACCCCGGAGGGGTGGGCTCGGCTAGAAGTTCCAGGAGACCGTGCTGTCCAGCTGCATGAAGGCGACGAGGACCAGCAGATCGGCGATGCCGAGTCCGAGGCCGAGGAGCGCCCGGCCGCGACGGGCGGTGCCGCGCCACAGGGCCACGCCGGCCAGGGCGATGGCGATCGGACCGAGGAAGACGTTGAGGACGAGCAGGCCGACGAGGCCGAGGATGAAGGAGGCGACGGCCATGCCGTCGGCGTCTCGGCGGCCGGTGGCCTTGAGCTCGGTGGTGGTGTTGGTTGCCGGTGCGGTGAGTTGCATGGTGGTTCGGCTCCCGAGGATCGGGTGGGCGGATGGACGGGCGGTCAGTTGGCGGACGTACGGCCGCGGCGGCCGTGCCGCTCGCGGAGCGCGAAGATGCCCAGCCATACGGCGATGACGGTG
>Ga0307511_10005522_pt1 | contig 12847 bp, 13 predicted proteins | sample 13_EM_MG_FD_200266 | JGI IMG/M metagenome (GOLD analysis project Ga0307511, IMG submission 200266) | Populus trichocarpa ectomycorrhiza microbial communities from riparian zone in the Pacific Northwest, United States - 13_EM | ecosystem: Host-associated > Plants > Roots > Unclassified | place...
ATGGCACGACCAGAGTGGCCTGGGGGACTGAGCTCTAATGCAACTCGACCGAGTGTGATGGCCTGCTCCAAGTCTGCTATGGTACCCTGTTTGTCGTACCGGCAGCTGAAGCAAAATGCAAGCCCATGGAGTGAGTCCGACCGATTGGAATGACCCGCCGGACGAAGGTCCAATGCTGACTGATGCAGCGCAAAGGCCGCCTCTATCTCCGCAATGTCATCTGTCTCCAAGAATTTGTTACCTAGGGACACCGCGAGATTGGAGAGTGCCATAGCCCGACCACTATCTCCTGGGGGATGACGTTCCAATTCTTTTCGTTCTCGGGAGATCTGGTCATCCAACTCCGTCATCGTTCTTCGGCTATTGCACGGTGTCGCTTGAGGTGGGACCATCCACAGCTGCCATGGGCTGTGGGCTGCATGCATGCGATCAGTGGAATCGCCTCGCGGAATCATCGAGGTCTATTCTTGCCATGCTGCAGACTGGGATCAAACAGCTTCCTCGAAGCCATCGAGTCTGTAGACGCGCGTACACACCGCCAAACAATGACGTCATTTCCTTCCCCCATGTACATACGGTTGATCCAATGGTTTCACCCAGCTGCTCCTTGATGAGAGTTCACATCGAGCACTAAAGCACAGTCGCCAAATGGTGCTGGAACACTGGCAACAACGACTCTGATGACGAGAGCGACGTATGTTGGATCTGTTGGGCGCCGTCCGAGGGTTGCTGGACATGATGCACCGTGTAAGATGGATTTGGGGTCGATTGTCCTCTGAGTACGTACTCGTTTCCTTGCACCGTCAATCGTATCTCACTGTGTTATTGCAGTCTGGTGAGAGTAGAGCCATAATGCTACATACGTTGTTTACTCAAGTGGCCCGGCACCGCTTCGTCTAAACAGCAATGCCCAATGGATCGTTGGCCATGAGGTACATATGTCTGCCCCCCTCACTCCCTCACCATAGCGGCTCAAGGATCCACGAGACTGATCCTTGCTTCCACAGTCACCGCAGAACGAAAAGTTAATGTCGTTAATACCAGGTGTAGTTGACGCTGTCGCTCTCAGACTCCTCATGACCTGTTCTACACATGCAAACGCGTTCTTTGTATCGTCACATGAATATACATATTCATGTAACTATTGCTACTGCAACACTTGTCTTGGTCAGAGGCATCCTCTACTGATGTCGATAACACTCGTGCTGAAATTTTTCTCGAACCCGGTAACACGCAGAGTGACAAGTAAAAGACCATCTGAACTGTAGTGAATACGCACATGCATAGTAGCGATACACCAAACTTCCCGCCATGTAGCTAGCCCAAACCAAGGCTCATATTGAAAGTTTCTAATGTACACTTGAAGCAATGCATCACCAAGCCAACAAGACTGAATAGTAATTCTCTTGAATTCTTGATAGCGCACTGCAATAAATAATAATCTGGGGGGTAGACGTACAAGCACACGTACAAAAAAATGTCTAGGTTGACCTAGGTGTAAAAACAAAGAGATGCGCATGCAGCAACAGCAACAGCAGAGTAAAGAAAGTGATTACATATCTACTGTATATTGAAACACGATCGAGATGGGGCAGAAGGGCACAAAGGGCAGAAACCAAACTTGTCGTGTCATATTCGTCGTTATGTTTTTTTTTGAGGGGAAGCCTTCCATCATAAGCGTGAGGCTTTATTAGTGTTTACTGTTCATAACCACCGGGACCTTGGAGTGAAGCCATCCAAATGCGCGTCTTGTATAACCTACTCGAAAAAATGAGATGAGCGCCCGAACGCACATGTAAAAGTAACGCACCGGAATAATTCTCGCACGAGCTCTCGGAAGTCGATGCGTTTCTCCGCGACGAAATAAAACGTCAATTTTCGTCGATCCCTGATGGCGCCCCCTGATCATCAGCCAACCACTACGAAAAACCGGTATGTACGACGCACCATTGATATTCTGCATCTATGACCTCCATTGGTAACTTCTTTTGTCTCACTTTATTCTGACAGAGCTGCAGCGCCTTTATCTCATCTTGCAATTTTGTAATCAGTTGTCTGTCAAGCACCAACTCATGAGCCAACACATGGGGCCACGCAAAACCGTACGCACTGCGTATCATGAGGCTGCGCCTTTCCATATATCATCTTCGGATTAATCTCCTTCTTCGACCCTCCCCCTCCCTGCTGACCACCAGGGCTCAGCGGTCCCCCATCCCCATATGCAACACGCTCCCTCTGCTCCCGCTCAAATGCTTCCACCTCCTTCAGCGTAATCGTATCGTTCACAACCGTACCCAGGTCTTTCCCCCGATCCGCCTCCACAATAACCAAGTCGCCCACCCTGATATCGAGCGTGAGGTCGGTCAGGTAGAATAAATCTGTACGCCCAGCTTTGAACTCGACGATGTAGAGTGGCCAGGATGCTGGGACGGAGGACAGAGGGACGCCCTTGCCGAGATCGTTGAGATTGGGCGTCGGTGCGTCAGAGGTACGGCGCTGCATTTGCTGGGGGTAATAAGGCCCCTGCTGAGGCTGGATAGGCCGACCCGTCGTCGGCGAGAGCGGTGACGACAGTCCAGAGCTCTGGGAAGTCGAACGGGTGTACGTGGGGGAATCATTCCCCTGCAAAGGTATGTACTGGATACCTTTGCCGGGAATAAACCGTGCGGTGAGAGTCGACTGCTGTTGCTGCTGCTGCTGCGAGCCGTGGCCGTTGTTGCCACCGCTGCGGTATTGGGCGTCTATCAGCTGCTGCTCGAGCTGGCTGCAAGGGGGACTGGCACCAGCGGACAGACCGCTATCGCTGGGAGAACCGAAACGCTGCCTAGAGGGGAAGGATGTGCCGCTGGGGATGTTGAGGTTGATGGGCTGATAGGGGGACACATGATCCGGCCAGAGTGGGCTCCGAGACATGGGTGCGTAAATGGGAAGTGAGGATGGCTGGCTGGGGGGATGAGTGGAAGAGGAAGGAACAGGACCGTCCTTGGAAAGGCTCAGCGCGCCAAAGTCATCCGCAAGATCATCGTCCGACAGACGAAGGCCGCCGCGACCATACGTGGATGTGTTGAAAACGCTGGGGGTGTGGACTCGTCTCGCACATCGTGCCCTGGGGCGTTAAACCCAACCACAGTGGGTCTGCGTGGCTGGACGACACTGACGCTGTGTCGCCTGCTGGTTGTGCCACTGCCGCCGCCGCCATTTTCAGCCTTGGGTGAGTGCATTCCGGCCCAGAGCTCGCGGAGTGTCGAGCCGTCGTTCAAAAGAATCTGGCCGACATCCCTGACAAACGGACTCACATTCGAAGGATCAATAGGCTGCCTGTTGGTGGAATAGGTGTTTCCGTTTCCGCTGGAGGAATCATAGTGATTACTCAGAGGTGATCTGCCTATAGTTCCGAGTGAGCCATACCGGCTGCTGCCAGGGGGTTTGATGTCACCATAACGAGGACCGGGGATATTGAGTGGGTTGGGATGCCATGAGACCGGCGGCCTCTGACGAGAGGTTCTGGTTTCGAAACGGGTTCAAGGGCGAGTGGCTGCCGCGAGCGACTGGGGCCTGCTGCGGGTGAGATCCGGGGGAAAGGGACGACGGTCAGCGACGGGGGTGGTGGACAGGATGTCATAGGTGTCGGAAAAAGCCTCTGACTCATCGTCCTCGAAGGTGGAAGCAAATCGAAGAGCCGAAGAGAATGTGTGCTGATTCGAAAAGGAGGAGGATCTAGTGGATACGGAAGAAGGTAGGTCGCCTGTGGGTATGCAGCTAGTGGTATTGAAGGAATACATTCGAGAGGAAGTAGGAAACCAAGGCGGCGAGCTGTTGGATCCACCTAAACTGGAAGGAATGGTATGCTACTGGGATGGGGAGCTCAAGAAGCTCTGAGAGTCGGAGCGGGGAGGCTGGCTTGCAGCTCGTTGGATGTGGGTGCGAGTGGGTTGGTCCGGTCCAAGGAATCGATTCCTGCGATCAGATTCGTCAGGGTAGTGTTGCTGAGCACTATTTCAGTACTGTATCGTGTGTGCCAGACCAACAACTCTACACTCGATTGTTCAGTAGGTCAGAATGCTCACACGTCGTGTGGGCCAGAATTGAGCCCGTACCAGGGAGTTCGGAGCGGTGCGAGAGACGGAACAATAGTATTGAACGGTCGAATCAAGACAAGCAACGTTACAGGCGAGCGATTCCTGCCACTTCCGAGCGCTGGTCGATGGTCAAAGTCGGGATATCTGGTGGACTCGAGGAAGTCGCTGATGTCCCTGAGTTTGGAGAGTCGATGGTGGTGCCACCGTGGTCAGGCAGACCATTGCCTTGAATGCCGGCCGTGTTGCCAGACTGTGATGGGTATGTCGCAGTTCACTGACCTCCTGACAAGGTAGCAATTTGAAATTCACTCAAGACGCGTACACGCGGCCAAACAACGCGTGCCATCTCTTTTTGTATCCCAGCAGACTGAGAACGCGTGCACCAAACAACGACGTGGTTTCCTTCCCCCGACACAGTGATTGCCCAATGGCGCTGGACTACCGCCGCAACGACCCTGATGATGAAGGCGAGTCGGACGTGTGTGGGATCTGTCGCGTACCGGACGACTCCGAGGGTTGCTGCCCATCGTGCAAGCTATGCCTGAGGACGATTTTCCGCTGAGTACATGCCCGTTTCTTTGCACCATCAACAATCATGTATTACTGTGCTTTTGCAGTCTGGTAGTCGACTCCAACATATCCATCGTGTCCTTTATTCTGGTCGCCATGCTATACCCTCTATCCATGCGCTGCGACTACGTCCGCCGCGATCACATCAATCATGTCTGCTGCCAAAGTCAAGCCAACGTACACGAAAATCGGGAATCGCTATGCAAGTAGCGACATTGACTAACTGGGCAACCCGCTTTCACAATCAACGTTGTTTATACTCGAATATTTGAGAGGGCGGTCTGTCGCTGCCTCGGGTACGTCTGTGTTATGTATCTTCTATCTATTTTAACTGAGATATATCAAGCACTCCCACATCGTGCCGCAGAAGTTTTGAACAGCTATATGAAGGCACTTGTGTCATTGAGAATCTTTGATTGTCCTTCTCTTCCAGCACACCGAGAAAGATACTAAATGCCATCGTCAAGGGTGGTTGAACAGACAGCAGACGACCCATAGATCTTCCCAGATCCCGACAGCTTTCAACCCTCGGCAACGAATTGATGCGAGCAGAAGACCTCGAGGTTTGCTCGGTTTGATTCGGGCGAGGTGGGTAGAATTTAACATGTGTCGGACATCCAACTTACCATGTACACATTTTGTCAGGCATATTTTGGCAGGCACATAGCCAGTTGGTCGGCATCCATCCACGCTTGGAGTTTCCGTGTCTCAGAAAATCCGACTTTTCCGATCAATAGCCTTGGTGGCTCATTCACACCCATTCAAGGCGATAATCAAACCACGGGTAAGTGAAGACATGTTGAAGCAGTTGTATTCTGCGGATCACCACCTATCGGAATACCTACGGCACATTACCGCTCAGCGGATTCCTCGGTATCGTCGAGAATACACTTCAGCATGTCAACTTTTACGACGCTCTAAGCTCCCATCTTTTTTATCTTACGATGTTAGCTATACTATTCTACTCAGAACCAAATCAAGGCCGATATGTTTCTTATCTCGAGTCGAAGTCCACGGGAGTCGGAAGTCAGGAGGGTATTATACGAGGACATGATCAGAGTGGCATTGGCTATACTTCAAATCCAAGTCTGTTTCTGCAGTCAACTCAGCCCCGACGTTCGAGCAGTTGCTGGAAGGTGTACGAGAACTATATGCTACTGTAACTCTCCAGACCAATACCTATCTGATGGTTCTATTCCTAGCTGTGGGCGCAGGCAATTGTTTTCAAGCCATACTGCACATTTTCAGCACCTTGGGTATCTAATTACATGTTGATACCAAGGAATCGGGTATGGGTCATTGTATGCATACCAGTGAGATATGGCGTATGGGAGACATCAGTGGTTCTTGCATCAACTTCGCCTTTCAACGCACCAGGTGAATCCGTAGGACGGGCAACAATGTGACAAGACGAAGCAACTCTCCGTTGTTCATATGGGGAATTCCTTTAATAGGAGTGCACTGAATGCTTGTTCGCATCCGCGTGAGCCACTGGTAAGCAGAAGCATCATCGGCCATGACGGTTGCGTTAAGTAAATTTGAGCGCGATAGGCGAATCGGGGCATACAGGACTGCCTTCCTTGATATGTTTTCTAGTGCCTGCGACAAGGTGGACATGAACTGCAATACTGGTATCCACTCGACTCAGAGCAATGAACTCACGATCGATGCGTCGACGATACATGGCGGCAGGGATAGCCTGCCATTGACAAATTAAGTAGGCGGCGTATGAGAGAGCACTTGGTTGATTTCGCTCGCATATCTGAGAGGGAAAAGCTTTTGAATGCGGTCCTTAACATGTGGGAGGATGTGGAATGATCAGGATGTACCTCCTGAATGGTCAAAATATTTTCTAGTGTGCGGAACCTACTGTGGAGGTCAGCAATATAGTCGTGAAGATATGCAGCAATGTCAGGATTCCGGGGTTTGCAGAACTCCCAAGCGAGATACATTCGTCCAAGTCAGCTGCTATGCCACGTCTATGAACCCGCTTTCAAACGAGAAGCAGAAGTTTGTCAATAGACATAACACAATCACGATGTCGCAGTGGATGGAGGTCCAATACAACAAGGGCGATGATAATAAGCTCACCCAAGTCCGTCGCTGCCTTTAGTTCCTCGAGTCGGAAGCTAAGGCGATTCGCCAGCTGGTTGAACAATCTTGGCCAATACTGGGGCTGTCCCACCGCACGGAGGATCGATGGAGTGAAATCACCTTGTTGAGATCACCATTCGTACCGAGTTTCAGGAACTTGCGCCTCATGTCATTTGCAAAGTTAATGAGAATAAAGGCACGACCAGAGTGCCCGGGGGGCGCAGCTCGACCGAGTGCGATGGCATCCTCCAAGTCTGGTACGGTGCGCTGTGTTCTCGTACCCATCATTTAAGTAAATTGCGAAATCATGAAGTATGACCGATCGGTATAACCCGCCGCCGGGTGACGAAGGTCCAAGGCAGCTCGACCAAGAGTGCCGCCTTCCTGCAAGTCCGGCATCGCAGCTTGTTTGTGATACCTCGGCCAAAGAGCAAGGAAAAAAAAGCGACTTGTGACGATCAAGACGACCCGCTGGATGTGGGTCCAATGCTGATCGATGCAGCGTGATGGCCTGGCCCAAATTCGCAACATCATCTATCTCCATAAGTCTGTCATCCAGGGAATCCGCGAGGTTGTAGAGGGCCATAGCCCGACCAGTATCTTCTGGAGAATAACGTTCCATTTACTTCTGATTTCCGGTAATGGGGTCATCTAGCTTTGTCTTGTGCGGTCAGCGAGCGAGGTGGAGACTGACCAAAATTCACGAACATCTGGTCTTTGCCAAATTGAAGCGATAGGCGGAAGAGGAGCGTAAAGCAAACTCACCGGAGTGCAATGGTCGGACGAGGAAGTGAGTTCATTCAGGTCAGCATTGGAAGATGAGACGATATGGCACATACAGCACTTTGGGTGGGGACGAATTGGTGGAGCTCTCGCCGATCGCCACATGCTCTATACGGAATCCCCCTCTCCCCACCCCAACAATTTGAAATTCAAGAAAGACACGTATACATGGCCAAACAACGTCTGGTACATCAAGCACTTCATGCATCTAGGGACCCTTATGATTTCCGCCTTGCTGTTGGTACATGAGGTTCCCCTCCTGCCCATTTATCCAGGTCAATTGATGCCTCACGATCTCTCAATCACTCTGGCAGGGCTTCTTTACCATTGCCCTGTTAGTTTGTCTACAGGTAGTCAAGACGTATCACACCAGAAGGACTTCTGCTCCCCCAGGCCCTGTGACATGCTAGCGCAGGTTTATGTCCCGAAGCTCCAAGTCCCGGTATCTAAGCCACAGCATTGATTACTGAGACGTTGAGGTGGCGACCCATAGTCTCCGGGAGTGGGCTAGAGTTCGGTCCTTGTTTCTTGTGGTTTGTCCAACATACTCCAAAAATTCCACCATCGCACTTCAAAGGATGTTATCTGTAACGGTTATCTGATCTCTGCCGGACTGGCACCTCCGTTGTCGCACATCACTGGTAAGCTTCTGAACTAGAGTTAGTTGCTGAAACGCCGTCGTCCAGGGTGATTGCAAATGACCCAGACGTCTTCCCCAATTCAGAAGTCTTTGACCCTTAACGATGGATCGACGCGTCCCGTGACATCCGGCACGATATTGAGTTCTGCACGTTTGGATTCGGGTGGAGGTGGGTGTCATAGAGCGCGAGTCTGACATTCAACTTGAGCTCATACTAGAGCATGTCTCGGACAACACGTAGCTAACCGCTCGATCTTCATCACCACTGCGCTCATGCTGTGGAGCTTTCGAATTTTGGGGGGATCCTACCTCTTCTATTGAGAGCTTTGGATTTCCAGACACCGTTTCTGTTCATTTTTCGAACCACATGTGAGTTGAGGCAATTGTGTGCGCTAGACGATTAGGCTACCGCGGTGTTTATGTGGCATGCCACTGGTAACACTGACGACGGGCATTCGCGAGAATTTTCATGTACATGTCACATACATTTCTGCATTCTATCGTAGTCCTTTACAGCAGTGTTACATTTTCTTTTGTTGCCCTCAGGTAGGTGGTGCATTCTGCAGTGCCCGCCAATAACATCATCGGTGTCTGCTGCATATATGGCGTTCGTAGGTAACTCCGAACCTCACTTGCGCACCGACTTCTGGCCGAACAGCCTCAGGTGGCCTGGCCGTAAATTGTAGTAACAAGTACAGTGCCATATGCCCAATGGGATCTCTGTCTTGCACGCTGTCAGCTTCAGCGAGGCAAGTTATGGCCATTGGCCAGTTGGTCACGACATGATATTCTGCACCAAACCCTACGCACATTGAGGGCCTTCGTAATGGAATACTTGACAACAAGCGTCACGAAAGCTCCAATGGATTGCAGAAAATTCAAACCAGACAGTTCAAACATATAATACAATGTTCCGTACCAATCCACCACCATATCCTATTACATACACCACAGATCTATCCGATAGTCAGTGTATTAACTTCGCCTTTCAACACACCAGCAGAGTCTGTGGGGCGAGCGATAATATGGCAAAACGATGCAACCCTCCGGTACTCCTGGTGAGGTAGTTCCATTAATAGCAGTGCGCTGAACGGCTGTTCCAGCCGTGTGAGCCATTGGTGAGTCGGGGCATCATCAGTATCAACGACAGGATGAAGTAAATTGGGGTGCCATGGGCGTATCAGGATATATGGGACTCTTTTTGCCATATTTTTAAGTCTTTCCGACAGAGCAATATCAATGGGAGCCAGGCCCACCGCCTGAATTTGGTGGACGTGAGTCGCGGTACTGGTATCCACCCGAGTCACGGTTATAGCTTTGATGCGGTGGATGATACAAGGAAGAATAAGCCTGAAATTGGCGAATTTGGCGAGTGGCAGGTTGGAAAGCACCTCATACATTTTGCGCGCAGATCTGAGAAAGAAAAATTGGCGAATTCCATGTGGGGAAGGTGGTGCTGTGAAGTTTGGCAGAGACAAAGGAAGAGTATGGTATGGTGTGATGGTAGCAGGGAAGCAGCTGTGAAATACCGATGATTGCCCGACCCAATCCAGGATCGATGTGTCGCCAGACTTTGAGATCACCTCCGCAAGCAGACGCCCAAGGGCATTCTCCGCGGATTCCCCATATAGGACAGGAATGTGGAGACCGAAGACTCCTAGAAGCGAATAGGCCATATCTTCCGGCCGAGTGGTACAGCGCGTGGATGCCCACTGAAGCCCTGATCGTGCATCATCTACGCCCGGATGGAAATGAGTGAGATGTCGTAAGGTGATGCCCGTCGCCCGTTCCAATTCCCCAAGTATGGTGCTATCCTCCTTGTGGTTCGAACCGTCCCAGTAAAGCGACCAATCTCGAGTGAAGAACAACATGGTACGGGGAGCCAACAGCTCTTGAAGGGTCCAGCCACGCTTAAACCACACACTATCAGTCAGCCGGCCCATATCTGAGACATCAGCAAGGTGGACCATAGTCAGAGCCGACAGCCGGTACCATGAAAACATGGAGCCTATTGCTTCCTGAAGTTCTGTGCTGCTTTCCTTGTCAATGCAGCATGTATCACTCCAAGCCCACAAGTATCCATGTTGACCACATGCAAGACAGAAGGACTGCAGCTTCGAGATACCATCGGTGGGATCCAAGTCATAGATGACTCGCCCATCAATGTTATGCAACAGTGGTTCCAATTTTCCCCACCGATGGGACAGTGTGACATACCGGAAATAGGTAGACACTATTTCACGGATATCAGTGGCTTGGGCGGGGGCATCCGTCGCTGAGGCCGATGACAGTAGCTGGTTGTATTCTCCGCTCTTCTCAAACTGTGCAATCTGTGAGTCCCTGTCACGTAGCACTCCAGCACGGGTGTCCAGCAAGCGAGGGGGAAACCCCTTCAGGATGTCGAAAACAATCTCTCTAATCAAGTATCTGAACCGGGAACCAGAAGTTGTGAGAGTGGGACGTGCTGACTGAGTACTCACACCTCGCCCTTTGATTTTCATCTGATGATAATCAAAGAGACTGTTGAAGGACTCTGTATGGTCAGGGTGACCTTGGGGACGTAGCGCTGATGCCGCTTGTTCGAACTTGATGGCATCGTCCAGATCAGTCGATATGGCTAGTTTGGTGAACCTCTCCGATAGACACCATGCAAGGTCATGCAAATATGGCGCACTGGCCGGACTCCCTGATGGAAAGACCTTTAACACTTCCTGATACAGTATAATGGCTTCATCTAAATCAGCAATGGCGCTCTGTTGTCGGAATCTGCGCAGAAGGAGAGCGGCGAGAGAGGCGAGAGATATTGCATGATCAGGATAACCAGTGGGGTAGAGCTTCAATGCAGCTCGTGCGATGGCCACAATTGCATCCACAACTGGGGCAACATCTCCATCATCAAAGTGGTCATTAACATGGATCAGAAGTTTGTGGAGGGAATCTGCATGATCAGGATGTGCCTCTTGAACATCCGATTTGCGGAACCTACTGTGAAGGTCGGTAACAAGGTCATGAAGGTATGTAGCACGGGCAGGATTCCCGGCTTCGCCAGAGGCCAATGCAGAGCTCCCAAGTGAGATGCATTCGTCCAAAACAGCTCCCATGTGATGTCCCTGAACTCGCTTTCGGACCAGAAGAAGCAGCTTGTCAATAGACTCCACGTGATCACCATGTCCCTGTGGATAGAGGTCCAATATAGCTCGGCGGAGGGAGATAAGCTCATCCAAGTCTGTTACAGTCTCCAACTTCTCAAATCGGGAGGTAAGACAGGCCGCCAACCAGTTGAGCGATGTTAGCCGTTCGGAATGACCCGGTGGACGGAGGTCCAATGCTGATCGATGCAGCGAAATTGCCTCATCGAGATCACCATTCGCACCGAGTGTGATGGCTTCCTCCAAGTCTGCTATGGTACCCTGTTTGTAGTACCGGTCGCTGAAGCAAAGTGCAAGACTATAAAGTGAGTCCGACCGCTTGGAATGACCCGGCGGACGGAGGTCCAACACTGATTGAAGCAGCGAAGTTGCCTCATCGAGATCACCATTTGCACTGAGTTTCAGGAACCTCTTCCTCAGGTGATCTGCAAGGTTGGAGAGAGTGGCGACACGCCAAGAGTGGCCTGGGGAATAGAACTCTAACGCAGCTCGACCGAGTGTGATGGCCTGCTCCAAGTCTGCTATGGTATCCTGTTTGTTGTACCGGTGGCTGAAGCAAAGTGCGAGTCCATGGAGTGAGCATGACCGATCGGAAAGACCCGGCGGACGGAGGTCCAACGCTGATTGATGCAACGCAATGGCCTCCTCTAAATCCGCAATATCATCTATCTCCAAGAATCTGTCATCCAGGGAATCTGCGAGGTTGTAGAGGGCCATGGCCCGACCACTATCTCCTGGGGGATGACGTTCCAATTCTTTCCGCCTTCGGGTGATCTTGTCGTCCAACTCCGTCATCGTTCGTTCTCCTATTGTACACGAGGTGGAGGGTCACCGAAATTCACGGAGGTCTGGTCTTTTGGGACACTAAGGTGAGATATTTGAAAGAGGAGTCTAAAATGAACTCACCAAAGGTTCCCTTCGTGAAACAATAGGACAATGGCTGGTTGGATAAGGAGGAGGTGCGCCTTCGTTCAGGTCAGCTAGAACCTTAACAGAGAGAGTGGACCATACGAATAGGCCAAAGACCTGAGATGGGATTCGTGGTATGTAATTAAATGCAAGCCCTCAAGTACGGCAAGGGAGGAAAGGGTACGAGACAGAATTCGCACCGGTTGGACAAGTAATTCAAGGTAGCGTCTGGAGACGAGAGCAATGAGCACGATGGGGAAATGGATGGGTGGTGGACACGAATGCGTGGGACCATCCACAGCATGTTGGGCCTTGTCGGAAATTTCCTAAGTCCATTGCAATGACGTACGATTTTGGTGCCTTGGCGATGGCGATGTGATAAGATTGCCGTGACGTTATCGGAGTTACAATAGTATTGCAACGTTGTTACAATGCGGTTCCCTCTCGCTCGCCATTTCTCTTGCCGTTCTTTCCTTCCTCCCTGTTCATCCTGTGCATTTAGCTTGTATATAGCTATTATATCCTATCCTCATCAAGATGCCCCGTGAAAAAACAACTGTACCATGCGAGTCCTGTGGACAACATTTCAAGCCTACTGGCCTTGGGACGCATTGTAAATTGTG
>Ga0307511_10005523_pt1 | contig 12846 bp, 14 predicted proteins | sample 13_EM_MG_FD_200266 | JGI IMG/M metagenome (GOLD analysis project Ga0307511, IMG submission 200266) | Populus trichocarpa ectomycorrhiza microbial communities from riparian zone in the Pacific Northwest, United States - 13_EM | ecosystem: Host-associated > Plants > Roots > Unclassified | place...
CGTTTACTCTCAGCGGACTAGGCCACGCCAACGTAGTGTATGTTGGGAGTAGGGGGATGTTTGGAGGGGAGAGTATGCTTTTCTTCTCGTTACAAGCTTTGGGGATATTTATCGAGATCGGAGCTTTAAACGTTTGGAGGTGGTTGCGGCAGGGGGCTCCGGGGGAGAGGGAGAAGCACTGGGGCAGATTCTTGGGATATGTATGGGTGTTGGGTTGGTTGAGTTTGACGAGTGTGTTTCAGACTGGGGATATGCGGAGGTTGGGGTTGGCGAGGGAAGATCCAGTGCCATGGAGCCTGGTAAGGTGGGGGTTGGGGTGGCCACAGAAGCTTGGGGGCGTGTAATAAAGGATGTTGCTGCCGGTATGGAGGGGAATTTTGAGGGGGCGATTTAATGGATTAATCAATGGTGGGCTGTGGGGTGGAAGAGGGAGGTATATATCAATAGATAGCCGGATTTTTGAACGGGGGATCATACAAGGGGCATATACAGTCCGAGGGGGAGCAGCGAGGGTTCCGGAGAGGTTTAAGCGGATGACTATACCGTGGGTGAACACATACCCTCCACGGCGTATATGTTTTTAGAGTACAGGAAATGTTATATTTCATCCACTTGTGCCAACTAGGTTTATGTTGCGCAACTTCAGATGCTATATATAGGAACTGATAAACGGTGGGATTATTGTGACAATTCTCGGGAATGATATCTAAATTCCCGCAAATTTAATACACATCCTTAGTCTTACTCTACTTTCGTCAACGGATCTCATCAATACAGACTCCATGCCAGGCATATGCATAAGTGAAAGTGCCTTGTGTGCCCTGCTAAGTCACCGGCCTTTGGGATCTGGTGCCAATCTTATCGGGGAAGCCTTTCCTATATATATACTCTTCCGGTCCTAGTTCTAAAGACTAGCTACCTACATGTACTTGCGTAGGTTTTCCTGCCTGGGCCGAACTTACATCAGTACAGTCAAACCTCTCTTACTGGGTACGATTGGGTTGTGGTTGTCTATCTAATAAGGGAGGGTATTTCGTAAGGGCTTAGCAAAAGACGTGCAGTTGTATTATTAAATGTTGGATCCAATAAGCGGGGGTATCTAGTAGAAGGGGATGTATATGAGGTTTCAATCATCTCATCTGACATACAAGCATATATGTAGGTAAACCACAGAATGTGGCTTCTTGAGCCCACGCAGTTGCACTTGCGCCCACCCGGAACCATGGCCCGGCTAGTTAAGACCCCATTTGTAAAGACCCGCTTGTAATTACCACCATACTACCTACCAGAGGATTTTGATTTCATCGTGAACCCTGGGGTGGACCACGAAGCTTGGTATCGCGTTCGGTGGCTTCTGTCATGTCTTGTGTCGGGTCAAGCTTAAACTTAAAACCCAATAGTATTAAGGTGGTTAGTGTTAATGCTAATCGACATAGGATTTAATTCAACTTGGAGATGCATACAAATATAAAAGAGCACCAGAGCCTTACCCAAGCCTACGGAAACCCAGGGTCTCCGCCACAACCCTTAAAATTCTCTTCCAAACCAACGAAAACTACCAGTACGACTCCGGATCTGGTCCCACCCTTTCAATCCTCCTTCTCCGAATCTCAGAAACCGTCAACTGCTTACACGTCCCACAAAGACGGCGTCTCACTCCCGTTCCTGGGGCCACCTCCACCCTAGCCCCAACGGGGATGAACGTGAATGAAACACATGCGTCACAAATCCGAATTCCACAACAATAACAGCTATCTCGACTTGCGCTTCCTCCTCCACAAGTCCACGGTGCCAGATATACCAGTGGTGACCCTTTGGTGATCCACTTTAGGACACGTGTGATGGCTTTTGATACCACTAGCATGTTGCGGATGTCGTTGAGGTGGAGGGCGCTAGCCCAGGTTGTGGTTCCTTCGGGGGTGAGAAACATGCTAGTGAGGCATACTTCGGGGGGGGAAAGCTTGGGGGTTCGTTGGGTGTTGGTTGCCATCTTGCTGATGCCCATGGGAACAGATCTAGATCAAATCAGTATGACGGGATTCAGTAGGATCAATATATGTATATGTAGATGGAACGACGGGATTGACATTCTTAGTACCTAACGCTGTTTATCGCCATGATGGAAATACTTATATATATATATATATAGAGGCTAAATTAAATAAGCTCGAGGCAGCTCTTTGGGTAATAAAGGAAAAACTTCTACTTCCTGAAGGCCAGAATATCTTAAATGTTCTGGGGCCTGGCGCGGTGAATTTGTATAAAATAAATCAGGGGCCTCGCCTCTGAATCAGCCTGGCTGGTCCGGCGCCCATGATACTATGCACGAGGTCGCGACTGCGCCCATAAGGTAAAACCCATAGTCAGCGTGATCACGGGAATATACAACTTTGCCTCGTGGAATGGTAACGTGTTGGGGTAGTGTGAAACATTTCCATCGATTTATTTTGCTTTTTTTCCCACTTGCTTTTTTTAGATCTGCGGCGGGGAAGTGGGGTATATTAATGCAACCCGATGAACTTTATGATCAGCAACTACGATCCTGCGAAGGGGTGCTAGATAGTAAATATTATATATTCATAATAGTTAAGGGGTTTATAGCAGTAGGCAAGAGAGTATATTCGGCTGTTGTATTGGGTGAGATGCTTACCTACCGGTAATCGAATGTTTTGGATGTGATCACGTGATCATCATTGGGAGGCCACGGCCAGTCCATCTTCTGAGCTCCTGCGCCCACGATTCAAAGGGGGCCGCTGGGCTTGCAGGAAAGGGATCTATATACGGAGTATTATTATTTGCAATAAATTATGCCGAACTTGAGTGCCTTTGGGTATACTGTGGAGCCTCTGTTGACTATTCAAAGCATTTTGGCTGGTGGCGTTTATCCATCATGATACTCAGGTTGAAGGATCTACTATGAGGCGTTTGGCTGAAGCGACATAATATACAGTCTGCAGGGCGATTGTCTATTCTGCTATAATATTGTGGGGATTGTCTCGGATGGACCTCTGGTTGGCTATAGGTCTCATACATAACCCATCTCGGGGTAAGTCTGAAGTCTGACTAAAAGAAGAGGACCGGCGACACAAATGGAGCTGGAAACGGTCGCGAGCGGCAGCCTAAAGCAATGAAGGGCAGTAATTGCAGTAAAACCTGCTATTTGTGTATTCGGCACAAGCGCACGGCACCTGCAAGGGAATGCGGTGTTTTTATTGTCTATTTTAACCATTAATGTGGGCGCTTCTCCGAACTCGAGCTTTTCAAACTGTGGCTTGTGTAGTACCCAGGCTTACGCATATTTAGCGGAACTGCATCAGAAAAACCCGACAATCCTTTTAATCCCAGTCTCACCTGCCAGGCCAGTATATATCCTGCTCGAGCTCTCTTGCATGGAAATTGGGAGTGATATAGTAAGATAATACGACTGTATTGTCCCCACAAAGAAGAAGCACTCTCAGTCAGCGTCTCAATCTCGGGATCCACTTCAGGGTCCGAGTTCATGTGTACGACTGCAGCTAAGTTATATTTTCCCTATCTCATTGAAGACCGCGGCCTAATACTTCAAGACTCTTTAGTCCCGTGGCCCTTTGCCATGCCTTGATCGCTCTTGGGGGACACATGTATTCCAGGGACAGGACAGGCCGCATTCTAGCCTGGTACTTGAATTTACCATTATACGCAGCTATAGGATGCAGCTAGCTTTTTCTGGAAATCCCTGCCTGGTAGAGTAGTACGGCTGCGGTGCATGTGGGTGACATATGTGCGCGCACGTTCTACGTGTGCAGTGGTGACCCATGATCCATCTCGGTCACTGCCAGCGCCACAGCCGCTGCAGGAGATCGTGACTAGAGTATTTACAAGTTTACAGCATCAAAACTTGGTGTCAGGCATGATGGAGTTGTGGAACGTTAACTGTGGTGTAGGTAGTACCAGTCATATGGGTCATGCGCGCCAGTGGGTAATTAGGAAGGGTGGAATTCTGGTGCCACACAACGCGATATACCTAAACCAATTTGGGCATGGAAAGGCGAATGAGTATCCAGATCTGGAACATTACCGAGACATGGCTAGCAACTGGGACATGTATTATTCAGGCTCAGGCTCGCACTTCAACTGAGGTCATTCGCTGCTTCGAAGTGTTGGGATAAGAGATCTACCGTATCCCCTGGTTAGCAAGACCTCCCGTCGTTCTACCCGAGTCGGCAGAAGCTTAAGAGCCAGGGGTCTTGCTCGCCAGAGGATGCGGCAGTTATTATTGAAGACTGCCCTTTAAATTGATTATGTGGTTTCTGGTATCTCATGTGCGAACCAGCTAGGCGGCAGTTGGGATGATGTAGTAACTGGTTCTAATAATTGCCTAGTCTGATTATTACCATAGTGTACTATACAAACTTCAAATAAACGGGCTTTCACTCATTTGTGCTCGACCACATCACGCCCCAAATTAGTGACGGCAGTGAGCCGGACATGGGGGCAATATAATAGACACCTTCATCACTGGAGCTTACATGATTAAACGAGGGAGGGCGCCTACACCTATGTAACCCACCGTGCCTAGCTAAGGCCTCTCTTCCGATGCATTTACATTGCTTTGTCTATGTATTTACCTCAAGCAGCTTGCAATCGTTGCCTGTCCACTAGATGCGCCTACTTCAGATGCTTAAGTTTCCTTGAGTATGCAACTGCTTATGACCATCGAAGGAAGGATATATATATATTCATATATGTTCCAGAGATCATTAAACACATTTTATGAGTTGGGAGAAGTTAGTTGCCCAAGGGAGTTCTCCAGATGTGTATGCACCTACGCCTAAGGTATCAAATGACTGAACAGATATCATTCAGAAACCTAAGAGAACGTTATTACACCTTGCGCCCTAGCTCACGAGCATAAACGAGTCACCATTCCACCATCCTTTCCAAGCATCTGTTTTTCCTTATGACAAGACTGCCATGCCCTAATTCGGCCCCACCACTTAGTTCCAGCATATACCATGCTCAACCATACCTACATGGTTATAGTTGTATGATTGCACATCGCCACAGCCCAAGTCTAGAACCAATCCACACTCCTATGTAGATTCTAAACAAGCTCATAGTCAGACTCAGAAGGTGCCCTCGGTGATGCGGCACTCGGGGCCGTGAGCACGACCATATCCCTCGAAAACGGCACACCAGGAGCCTGCAACAGCTGCATCGGCGGCGGCGGCACTGGTCTTCCCACCTCCCTACACTTCGTCGCCCAAATTCTATTTACAGCTCTCGTCAGATCCCTCAACAAACTCTCCTCATCAACCAATCTCGGCCCCAACGCTTCCTGGCGGAGGAACAGCCTCTGTAATCCCGAACTCTGACTCGCCTGATGCATCCGAGCCGCAGCCTCCATCAACTCTTCCCTCGCAACCAAATAAACCCTCTTCTCTGGGTCTAGGCCCCTATACCTGGCCAGCGTACTCTCCACCATCCCCCTCGCTGTCTCACAATACACATCCTTCGCCATCGCCGATCGCTCCCAATACCCCTCGTCTTTTACATCTCCATCCACCCCCCGTCCACTCCCCCAACCAAGATCGCACATCCGATTTCTCACTTCTATATCCGCCTTCATCCTTACTAAAAAAACCGGAATCGGGTATCTCCGATACCTCGCCTGTTGCAAGATACTGATATCCGTAATATCCACCATTCCCGAGTCATTAAGCACGAGCACAATCGCATCATAGGCAAACATTCCCTCAGAGTTGAAGTAATCCCACGGATCCACTGCTAGCCCGACGGGGGAGGGGAGATCGTACCAGAGGAGGTGCTTCATATTAGGGCGGGGGTCTTGATACCCCCGTTCTCCAGGGCCCCGAATACCAAGCCCACCTACCGGGGCAACTACTCCCCGGTGTTCATTTGTCCCAACAGAACTTGAACTCAACCCCCGAATGGAATTAATAAAACTCGATCTCCCGGAGTTCCTCGCGCCAGCTACGGCGATATGCACATAGTCAGTCTCTGGCTTGCGGAGTGAATCTTCCGCAAGTAACCTATCCCGTTCAGTTTCCTTTCTCCGCTCAAACCCCTCGAATGTCTCAAGACCGCCGGAGATTTCCTCTAGCATCACCGCCAACTCCCGGCGCTGTTGCTCGAGCTTTCCTCTTTCCTTAATGATTTTTTGATGGAGCTCTGATTGTTCATTGCGGACTTGCACAAGCTCAACTGCATGGTGGTCCTTGAGCATAATTATCTGCTCGGTTCGGACATCAACCTCTCTTTCTAGGCGCTCGATTTCCGTTCTTAGGCTTTCGTGCATGACGAATGCTTCAGTCTCACGATCGTCTATATAAACTGGCCGTCCAAATAGCACTCGATCTGACATGTCGACGTTCATCCTCTGCTCCGAATCTTGACTTTCGCGGTCCCGGATACTTGGCGTTGCAGGTGGCTCTGGGATTGGTATCTGGTGATCCATGTTCATATAATCTGGTGCGTCGACTTCTGCTTCGCGATCGGCCACCTGGAGGTAGTGTGGGGGGTCGTGCTCCGGCTGGCAGGGGTGGAGCAGGGCACTTTCTGCTTCAGTAAGAAAGCCATTGCGGGTATTGCGGGGCTGTGGTGTTGGGGTGTCGGTGGTTTCATCGTTTGGAGAGTTATGACCGAAATCCATGAAGGGATTCATATTCGAAAATATGCCTAAGATTCACCGCGGCGCTGCAACTCTTCTTGTGAAGGCGTGGGTCGGAGTTTAAAAAGGATTACAGAACTGGGACTTGCGATCCGACGTTAGATATTCAGGCCCGGTATTGCGCCCTTCACGCAATGAAAAGAATATAGGAGAATGGAGATAATTTCTTTCGGGATTGCGCACTCGACAACACTCAATAAATACCCCACGGGTTCCCACCCAAATAATCGAAAACAGGACAAGGCAAGCTTCCCGCGCGAGCTCGTTAAGTGCCCCAGCGCATGCGCACAAAAAAATTCAAGAGACAGGAATTAGAAACGATGCGAACCAATAAAGTCAATGAAGACTATGACATACTGAATTATTCCTACAATTCGAACTCTAAAGTTCAAAAAGTCTCAGCTGCTAGTGAGGAATTTTGGCAGCCTTGCTGCATGCCAGCTGATGATCTTCCTAGAGCGGGGATTGACTTCCGACGTTGCCCGTATTGAAGAATGCGTCGTGGGGCTCTGAGGTTGAGGATACAATAAATAACAAACAACAATACTTCTCCCTCTTGGGATTCGGCGATAGATATAAGGCTCCAGTGGAACGCTGGATGTGTTGACGATAAAATAAGGCCACCAGCGACCTTGAGTCAAACTGCTGGAGCAGTTCAAAATAAAGTTCACATTAGACAGTTGCCAACGAAGCTGGAGTACAGGTACAGTGTATGGCCAATCAAAACCAACGCGGAAGCTCTATCAGATTCGTCGTGAGGCTGATCCGCGAGTGGGTGTGGTCAAACTGACGGATGTATGCATGCTGTAGCTGCATGTAGGTAATGTAGGTAGGCGTTGGAGAGAATAGCCGCGGTAATAATCGATTATACCCTACATGCATGCACAGTGCATTTCAGGTCAGCCTCGTGAGCCTCTCACTCAGGCTTCCATATATTTGGTACCGAAAGATCTGATGTTCCATAGCCACTCGCTCAAAGGGGAAAGGTGGTGTTCTATTTGTATATATATCTATTCGATCATGATCAGCCGTACGTGCACTTTGGGATTCTATTGTGTACGTTGTGGCTTTTACCTGGGATAGGTACCACCTGGAGGGGTGGCAAGGCCCCCAAACACCAGTCTCGGGTTGGAAGCTTTCCCACTCTCATACAGGGACAGGGATAACACACATGGAGCTCTGATGACTGCAGGACGCTGAGGCCAGAAACATGTGCATGCAGGTAACGGTAGACCCGTATATATCGCGACTTGGCAATCTAATGCCCAGATGGGCAAGATCTTCGAGGGTTTCAGATTCCCCATGTTACCAAGACATACATAATATCTGCAATTCAGACTACGGTAGATACATAGGCCACCAATCCAATTCCCGGTCGCAAACAGCTTCGTTGAACTCCACTGCCTGGGATAGCAATCGTGCGATAATATAATAGGCCTAGTCACAGATTACCAAATCCCCGGCTCTAAACTCCTGGTTCTCAATATGACTACGACGCGGGCCGTCACTGGGTGGGTATTGTATGTCTACAATGAGGCTCCCGGTGATCATCACATACCGTGGATGGTTGTATGCCATTTTGCTGACGCGGGACATAGATCGGCACACATCACCGCATGGCATCTAGTGCCGGTGAGTGAAAATCCGGCTGATACAGAGAACAAAAACAAAAATATACTGGTTTGATGATATTTTTCTTCCACTCAAGTGTTTTACCTGACATAATCCCGCTGTGTGGGGCAAATATGTTCCACTCCAACGCTGTGTCACTGCAAAGACATCGTTATCTCTTGTGCCATTGAGACAATGACTAGTTGTGCATAAATGTCCTTGTTTAGTATTCAATTGTTCTGAATCATCAATGCAATATTGCCTCCGAGACACTATTTTCCAATCCTCTTCCATCATTCCGTCAAATGCTGTCGATTTTTGTACTATGAGAGACGTATTGACTTTTGTTACGGCCATATATTACTGTACCACCTTAGTAGGTTCGTAACAGCTGGCTCTTTTTCTGTAGAAATAGCCTATGACTTGGAATACTTCTATAGGATCATTTTACCTTGACAAACAAGCATCTGAGAGTTCTTTATAGGATCAGACTTACCTTCCTGTGCACTGGGATCTATAGGATCATATGCCATTGTCAAGCGAACAACTTGGAAATTCTTTTCGCGCATGCTGGGGTTTCCAACCTTCGAAAATCCGGAGCTTGAATTCTTCCATATTTTGGTAGTCCAGTTACCTGCCTGAGAGGATGGAATTGGTATGGACAAAGGATGCAAATATATGATAGTGCTATAGAAGTTGAGTCTTGGGGTCTAGAATATGTCTGCAAGGTATGAATTCATTTTGATGACTGTGGCAGCCTGTTTCAATACAAACCATATAGATATTCCTCCTCTGCTGTCCTAACAATGGACAACGTAACGTACGTCACTCAAGCAATTTAAAATCATGCCGTAATTAATAGGTTTGACAGTCTGCGAGAGGAGGCGAATATTGGGTTACTATTTCTAGCTCTATGCATCCAGCTTGGAGGGGGATTGATATTTGATACCCATGCCATACTATATCTAAGACTTGCTTAGCATCTAAGCCTTGCTTCAAGGTAATTTTGCGCCTGATATCGAGATACTATTGTCTCTGAGTTTTTTTATTCTTTAATAATGTTTGAATCCCGCTTTTGAGTTTTTGGGGTCTATATATCATATTTTCAGGGTCGTTTCCGAATTCAGGCCATACCGGAATGGCTTGGAGTTACGGGCGTTTCCAGGAATTTGAGAGAAGAATCGAATCTATTAGTTTTATATACAGGAATAGCTTTGCTCAATCCTCCGGCCAACACTTTTGTACTTCTTTTTCCAAAAACACTGTTCGCATTTATAGGTTGTAAGTGGACCAGGAGACCATGACTTGGTTTATTGCGGACAGTGCTCAACAACCTATATAAAATATTAATATCAATATAAAAAGAATGGATTGATTAAAACTCCATACATACCTCATTGAAGCTAAATTCTATGATACTGTACATCCCATTGATTGTTTGTTCTTTCCTTGTGTGTAGTAAGGTAAGGGCCTTCATCATGAATTATGGTGCAAATAACGCTCAAATGGGGTAGATCCTGTTTCTAAAACTGCTCGTTTCCAATTATTGTTCTTGCCAGCAATAAAATAGAGTGTGCATCATTGCGTAACTCATGCCTTCCATCGTAGCTTTAATTGCCTTGAAACTCTACCCACTGGGGGCCTTCAATGATGGATCTCGCGCGGCAGATGGGATGACGCCATTATCTCCTGCAACTGACATTGGCCAAGCAAAGCGCTGATTGAGTAGTGTGATGTCGCAAAGTATTGTGTACCGTGGTGTCGTGGGCAGGGTATTGGGGGCTGGCATAGTCACAAAAGTGTTAAGGGCCTGTGATGTTGAAGCCAAAAAGGCAACGAGTGCGGGAAATCTTTTACCAAGTTCTTAGCTGAATTTCCCCCCAGACTATTCTAGTATGATCTAGATTCCCGCAATGGCCTAGAACATATACATACATACATGTACAGACATCACTAAACTACTCACTACTTTCTTAGTCTCCTTCTCCCTCAATTACACCCCCAAATAGTCAAACACTGTTGGTATTTCCATCCAACCGTGGCCGGCGGGCTCTCTACCCTCATCAACCACCTAGACCTCTTCCCCCTCCCCCCCTCAACCCCTGTATATTCAATCGACCCACTGCCCTCCTCCTCAACCCCAGCCCCAAGGAATTTAAATATAATTTCATTCCCAATTCCCTCACCCATATCGACCCCTACTTCTGCAGTTTCTAATTTTGGCATCCTACTTACTGCTTTCCCTAGAGAAGTGAGTACGGGGTTAAATATATCTGGGTTGGTTGTTGTTTGGAGAGACTTGTGGGGTTGCCGACTGTCCGATAGGGTCGGTGGGGCGATGAGTACGGGGTTCGAGGTGGTGGGGTCGAGGAGTATGTGGATGGAGCTGGTAGATCTAGGGTAAAACGGTTCCATTAGTGGGTAAAAGGTTTGTTCGGTTGATGAGTCGTATATTGCATTCTCCTGACCATGAGAGTCATACAAAAATGAACCCCGCGAAAACCCCGGCGAAGTCAGCTGGTACCCTGGGGATGGTAGTTTTTGCGGACTAGCGGTATACCACCCGCCCCCTGGCCTTCCCTCCGCAAACATAACCTTCAAGACTTGAAGTTTCGGCCAAAACGGCTCCAGCTCCTGATGCTCCTTCTCCCCACCACCCGCAAGTCCCTCAGCGGAGCTCTTAGGCCAGAATACCTCACTCGAAAGCCCCAGCGGCACCAAGAGACAGATTTTTTTTAGGTTCGGAAGCCGAGAGAGAGCGTGGAGGGCTTGGGAGAAGAGATCCTTTCCCCCTTCCTCTTGTCCACTTTCTTCCTCTCTCCGAGGGGATCCGTGGGGGTGGTAGTTTTTGTATCGGCGGAGAACGGATTTGATGAGGTAGGAAAGGGTGAATGATGTGAGGCTGTTGAAGCTAGCTGTAGTGGCATTTCTATCAGGGGAGCAGAGTGCTTGGAGAAGGGTTCGGCTGAAATCTGTAGATGAAATTGATTAGAAGTAGAATACATCCGGTATTAGGGTCGGGAGGGGTAAGTATGTACGTACCCAACCTCATCCTCAACTCCTCATCAGAGCCACAATCCATCCAGGTGATATTTTTAAATAGATGAGTAGCTATTGCTATGTTCAACTCCCTCAATTCCGGCATCCGAGCAGCAAGCTTCACCACCGACGCACCCTCGATCGTAAAGTTGTAATAAGTTGAACCAATGATATCCAATCCGACTATCCTCCTAACCTTTGGTAATATTTTCTCCACCTCATTTTCGTTATGAAGTAGTCTTAACGTCTTGGGTGAGTAAGACATAGTTCCGGACACAGCTTTGTGCCAGGTCCTAATAACTTTGATGGTCAATTTTATCCCTCCCGCACCACTTGCTCCACTCCAGCCGGTGCCGCTCTCGTCTCGTTCCCACTCGCTTAACATGCTCAATAACCCGCCTATGTCTTGGGTAAATCGCCCACTTTCATGTTCCGTTTCCTCATCTCCGCTGCTAACCTCAACTTCCAAACACACCTCCCTCACTACCGCCCTCCTCCACCACACCTCCTTCCTAAAAGCCCGAGCAAACATCGCAAAGCCTCCCGATAGCCGGATTCGAACTCTGCGAAAGGTCTGGTCCTCGGCTGCGAGGCGTAGGGAACGCGAGGTTGCTGCGAGGGAGGGGAGCGTGCTGCGGGGCCCGGTGAGGTAGGTGGCGATATGGCTGAGGAGCTCGGAGGGGAGGGAGTTTATTGTTGGTGGGTCCATCGTTGGTGGGTCCATTGTTGGAAGAATGGGAGATCGATGGACGTGGAAGAATTCGAATATTATAATATCTAATACCGCAAAAACCCAGGTAGATAGGTGGCGGCGATAGTGATAGACGGAGCGCTTATGTAAGGCTGGGGCGATCATCAACATGACGAATTTTGTGTCACATCATCATATATTTACATTCGAAGGACTATTCTCTACTCTCAGTAAAACCAAATAATTCCATCGTTAATGTGTTTGACAAAACCCTGTAAGAGGAAGTGAGTATTGAGAATAACATATATCAAGCTCGATGCAGTTGAATCAACTTGGAGGGGGCATTCATACCCACCCCCATAATATCTGAGACTTACCACTTGCCTAGCATCTATGTACAATCATGCTATTTAGTGATCAGACAAGACATTCGTGCATAGCAACCAGAGCTCTTCCATATAGCTATAGCCTAGGGCTGCCTGAACATCTACCACCCTTCTTCAGGGTAACCTTGGACCTGATATCGAGATACTATTTTCTCCAAGCCATTTCTTATTCTTCACGGATTCTCGAATCCCACTTTTGAGTTTTGCGGTTTAGCATAATTGGGCCTGGTGGGATTTAGGTTGTGGTCGTTTAGGGCTCTGTGGAGGGCTGGGGAGGGGAGAGGGGGATGTTACCGTACTTAACTGACTGAATGTTTCTGCGCAGTTAATACCCCAATCCCCATCCCCACCCCAAAGGTCCGTTGTATACAGTACAGTATATCTAAAGCATCTATCTATTATACTTTGAGAATTTGTTTATTATTTATATCTTTACTTCATTCTATTCT
>Ga0307511_10005524_pt1 | contig 12844 bp, 11 predicted proteins | sample 13_EM_MG_FD_200266 | JGI IMG/M metagenome (GOLD analysis project Ga0307511, IMG submission 200266) | Populus trichocarpa ectomycorrhiza microbial communities from riparian zone in the Pacific Northwest, United States - 13_EM | ecosystem: Host-associated > Plants > Roots > Unclassified | place...
TCCAGGTTACTTACCTGCCCCCATCTGGCAAGATGTTGCCAGACGAACTCCGATCGGCCAGACGGCCGCATATCCGGCCATTCGTGGGAATGTATACTAAGATCTTGCGCGGACAAGTTTGGTGATGATCTTGAGGCGCTTGATCGCCACGGGGAAACCTAAATACTCCCCACTACTTACTTCTGTGGCCCCGCCGTAGTGGAAAACCCTCCCCGCGCATATGAACTCTGGTTGAAGAACATATGAGGTGGGTATGATCCTGTGGGCTTTGCAGATCTTGGAAAGAAGCAGTAAACTCCGCTGGCGTAGTTTATCGTCGAGGCGTGACCGCGCAAGAACCTGCATTTAGCGCCATAAGACGATGATGCGTGGAGCAGATGATTTGCAACTCACTTGGTCGAGAAAATTGATTAACGTTTTGGCATCGCTTCCCCGGAAACCCCTAGCGACGTTCATATTGGACCGACAGCTCAAGAGTGTCCGAACCTTAGCAAGACATTCATTCGAGGTGACCTCAACCGAGTAGATGCTGGTCCAGAACTGTGCGTCTGACGCTTCGATGAGTCGGTGACCTATCCACTGGGGGTGGGGGAGGGGGAGTGCATCGGATGGAGCCGATTCGCAGGGCATGTTCACTGAACAGGTTACAGTCGTCTCGGAGGGGTTGTTGGTAGACCCCCCCAAGTGGCCGCGGCTTTATATTCACGGCCGCTCATGGTAGGATGGGAGGGGAAAGGTGAGCCACAGGCGCCAATGGTCCCTCATCACCCCATCATAGCCGAGCGCAAGGGGTCGGCAACGGTGAAGTACGAACAGAAGTCCCAATCAAAATCCGTACAGCGAATAGCGATGCGAGAATACAGGATTTGACACGGAGAAGAACAACATCTTGAAGGCTAGTTAAGTGAGAACCACCGAGCCGCGGCACAACCCGGGATCCGGCTCATTTAATTACCACTTCCCGCACACGGACACCCCGAAACGCCGAGGTCGCTTGGGTCGGAGAACTCGGGCGTGAGTCAACGTCAACAGAATACTTACTCGAGAAGGTTGTCTGCGAGGTTGGTGGACAGGTCGGGGGCCGAAGTGGTAGAGGTAAGTAGGCCAGATGTGTCGCCCGTGGTGATGCCAGTATCAAGTTCAAGGTCGTTGCATGGCCCAGGAGCTCGGCCTCCGATCCTGCCGACCCCTACACCTCGCCCATCGAGCTCCCCAGGGATGTTCCCACAGAGCCGGATGAATCCGGATCCGTGCTATCGGGGGCGTCGCTTTCGTCGATAGGGTACACTGGAGGGGGGACCCAATTAGGGGAGGCGGCCGAAAGGCAGTTGAGGAGCTGTTTGGCGGTTGGTCGAGTTGAACTCAACTCCTTCCAGCATAAGTCTACCCGCTCCCAAAGTGCATGGGAAAACCCTAGAGACTCAGGATCAAGTGGTCTCTCTGGACGTTTACCCTCCAGTACAACGGCCACGACTTCGCAGAAGGTCAGACGGTGAAACGGTTGGAGGCTAGTTAAGATCTAAGATGTATGAGTGAAGGACCATCGTGACTGGTGCGGCTAGCCCACATCGTATATCACTATTCCAAGCGCGTAACGATCTGATTCACGAGTTGGACGGCCGTTGGAGCCGAAGCGTGATGGATGCAGCAATTCCGGGCTCATCCAGCGAACCGTCCCCCCGGAAACAGAGGTTTCCGAAGAGAGATTTGTGCTCAGATTAACCATGGTCATCAGACCGAAATCCGCAACGCGAGCGGTGCCTGTTTTGTCGACGAGGACGTTTGCCTGCTTCACCTATCAGCAAGGTGAAAGGGGCGTCGATATCACTGGACTTACACCTTTGAGGTCCCCATGGACGATCCTGAGTTCATGGAGGTAGGCCACTCCAGACACGACATCCAATTGCGGACGGACATTGTCTGCGAGTAATCAAAGTCGTTATCTCCGGTTGTAGGTTCGTTCACTGGCGCAGGCCCGTCGGCCCCCAGTGGAGGGGGCGTGTCTTCCCGTACTTTTTAGCTTCCATTTCGGCTACCATCTGTGCCCTCCGCTTCCGGTTCCCAGCTTTCCAAGCTACGTGATTCTTCATGATCTCGTTAGCCTTGGAACTGACCCGCCCATGGGCTGTATCCACGCGTATACTGACCATCGTCGCCACAGTAGGATCGAGCTCTATCCCCTCCTTCACTTACAGCGAACGCGATGGGGATTCAAATCGCACGTGCGATACACAATCCCAATCGTGAGAGCAGGTCACCCCGGACCGGCAACCCACCGGCGGACTCTATCCACTTGTTTGCGATTGTTTGTCTCAAAAGCCCGCGGTGAGATCATGCGTCGGGGAATAGCTGACGATAACGACAGGATATGAACCTAAGGATGCCTACACACGGGGGAACAAATGTGAGCCGGAACGGATATCATGACAACAAACAGGATGTAACAGAAGCGATTGACTCAAACAAACGAGAAGAGAACGATGGGCAACAACTGAACATTCTGTAGAGTTCCAGATTCCTACAACTCACCCGTCCAGCTCTGTAGGGACGCCCCCAAGGAGCCGGATGAGTCCGAATCGGTCGTGCCGGAGGAGATTATCCCGCAGCCGGGGTACACTAGAGCGAGAATCCAGGTAAGAGAGGCAGAAGAAAGGTAGTCTAGCAGCACCCTGGCGGTTGGTCGAGCTGAACTCGACGTGCTCCAGCACAATTGTACCAGCCCCCAAAGCTCGTGGGAGAAGCCTAGAGATCCGGCATCAAGAGGCTTTTCTGGGCGTTCACCCCTCAGCACAGCGGGTACGGGCGTGTAGCCGTGCGGACGACGGAATGGTTGGAGGCCAGTCAGAACCTGGAATGGGTGAATGAGGGACCACCGCCACGAATGTATCCAGCTCACCTCGTATATCATCATTCCAAGTGCATAACAGTCCGATTCGCGAGTTGGACGACCACTGGAACCGAAGCACTCTGGATCCAGCAGTTCTGGGCTCATCCAACAAAACGTTCCCCCAGAGGAAACAGCGGTTTCGGATAAGAGGATCGTGCCCAGATCGGCCATGATCATCAGACCGAAACCCGCAACACGAGCGGTGCCCGCGTTGTCGATGAGGATGTTCGCCTGCTTCATCTATCAGCGAGGTTTAATGGGCGCCAAGAACGTTGGACTTACACCTTTCAGATCTCCATGAACGATCCTGAGTCCATGGAGGTAGGTCACGCCAGACATGACCTCAGAGAGCTAAAAACGATTGATGAATGGAGACGGCGATCATGAGAAACCGCAAGCGGACCCACCATTCGCAAACTGTTTGCCTCTGGATTGGATCTTGTATACTGCATCACGTTTCCGTTGGGCATCCACTCGGAGAGAATGAGGAAAGGGAACAGGTCCGCGGACACAGAGATTCCCAACAGAGGGAAGATGTTCGGATGGGACAAATATTTCCAACCAACGACCTCTCGACACAGCCGCTGAGCGAAGGCTGAGCAGGGATAATGCGTGAGGTTGATCAAAGGTACCTTGAAAACACTGTCGGAATCCCCCTCGTTTACCTTGAGGCGCTTGATGGCCACGGGGGATCCCGAGTATTCCCCATTGCTTACTTCCGTGAACACGCCGTGGTAGAAACCCGTCCCAACGCGTATGAGCTCTTGTTGAAGAATGTATGAGGTTGGTATGATCCTGCATGCTTTGCAGATCTTGGAAAGAAGCAATATATTCCGCTGGCGCAGTCTGTCATCGAGACATGACCGTGTAACAACCTGTATTTAACGCCCTAAGTTGACGGGCCAGGTGGTTTACAACTTACTTGGTCGAGGAAATCGATAAACGCGTGGGCATCGTCTCCATGGAAGCTCCTCACGACATTCACGTTGGACCGACAATTCAAGAGTCTCCGAACCTTTGCGAGACATTCGTTCGAGGTAATCTCGATCGAGTGGATGTTGGCCCAGAACTGCGTGTCTAACGATTCGGTGAGCGGGCGGCATATACGTTGGGAGTGGTGATGGGGGAGTGTACCGGAAGGAGCTGCTTCACAGGGCATGTTCGGTGCACCGGACTGCAGTCGTCTCGAAAAGACTGTAGGCAGAACCCCACGAGTTACCGCGGTTCATATACCCACGACCGTTCATGGTAGGCTGGGACGGAGGGGTGAAAGAAAGGGCGCCAAAATTCTGAGCACTAAAAAGGTTTCGGATAAGAGCATTACAGTTAGCCAATGGGGCTTTGCCTCTTCCGGAGGCGAGATCGACACGTGCACGCTACTGCACCTTGTGCAAAGATTACTCAACCGGTAACGGCATGACCGTCTCGAGACTCGAGAGTGCCAGCCATCCCGTGGGAACTGGCACCACTTGCGGGAACTACATGGCCGACGATCTGGGAGGTCCAGATCTGATCGGGGCCAGACATCCAAGGTTGGTGGGCCGGTGAGCGCGAAGCATTTGGGCTGGATGTCTGTGGACATCCAGCGACCTACAGATCGTCCACAAGTTGCAATACTCGGATATCTTAGGATATCAAAGAGTAGAGACATCCTGGGCTGGGCTCGCCGGCGACATCATTGAAGTAGTGCTCAGAGCGACAGAGAAGGGAAGCGACAGACAAGTGCATAACGAAACATGGAAACAAAAGGCGGCGGATGCCTAGACTGAAGACGCACATCTAAGATCCACACCATGGTGGTGGAACGAAAGAGACAATACCCCAGGTTACGAACGTCGGGTCCGGAACACGTCGTCCGTAATTTGACAGTTTGACAGCGGGGCTCAGGAGTGACGCGTGACGTCTTGTGACGGCAGGCCGCCCTGACGAGTTCGCCGATCCCCATTGGGATACTGTATGCTCGAAGCGTCACGCCGTCAGGTCAAAGCATTCTGTGAACCTGATCCGACCCTATGTGACGCATACCAGCTCGACTTCCATAGCTGTTCCAAAACGGTACGCATGAACGTTTTCATATCACCTCTCCGTGACCGATGCGTGGGCTCAAACGCCCCGCGCATTCTATCCCGCGCCCGTGAGTTTACATGATCTGGCTGCCCGGAGAATCGCCGGAACGTAGATTCAAGTTTCTAACCTACCTCTACGTCATCCACTCGACTCAGCCCTCGATCTATGGACCCCTTCATTCCACTTCCACGCGTCCGTACGTGCATAGCTTCACGGTAAACCTACTGCCGTATCATCAGATACCGAGGTACAAATGCAGCACACGCTCACACACACACCCATAAGTTGTATGTCAAAATATTCCCCAAATTGCGATCTTCCCATCGCAGCCGACTTCGACCGCATCCTCATATCACGATCTCCCCCATTGCAGTTGATGTCGATTGTTAAATTGGCGGTTTCATGCGTGTTTGTTGTGAGATGCGTGGAATGCCGACGCGAGGGCCGGATGAGCGAACACGACTCACGGTCAACATCGATCGCTGGCCAGCTCCCAGGACTAAACTATCGTTCGGTCGTGAGGATATCTAGTGATATCATACGTCGGAGAATGATTGATAACAACGTCAAGCTAACCCAAAGATACATGCCAATATGGAGGAACGAAACGAAAACGTAACATAAATACCACAGAAGCCATCTACATACGCAGAGAGAGATAGCAGAATAATAAGGGCAGCTGAACGTTCTGTCGGGTCACCAGCCTCTACACCTCGCCCATCGAGCTCCCAAAGGACGTTCCCAAAGAGCCGGATGAATCCGGATCCGCGCCATCGAGGACATCGGTTTCGTCGATAGGGTAGACTGGAGGGGGGACCCAATCAGGAGAGGCGGCTGAAAGGCAGCTGAGGAGTTGTTTGGCGGTTGGTCGAGCTGAACTCGACTCCTTCCAGCATAGGTCCACCAGCTCCCAAACTGTAGAGGAAAAACCTAGAGATTCGGCATTAAGAGGTTTTTCTGGACGTTTACCTTCCAATATAACGGCTACAACTGTGTAGCCAGGCAGTCGGTAGAACGGTTGGAGGCCAGTTAGAATCTGGGATGTGTGGGTGAAGGGATCACTATGACGGATGTAACCAACCCACCTCGTGTATAATCATTCCAAGCGCATAGCAGTCTGATTCACGAGTTGGACGGCCGTTGGAACCGAAGCGTAGCGGATACAGTAACTCTGGGCTCATCCAGCGAGCTGTCCCCCCGAAAAGGGAGGTTTCAGACAAGAGGATTGTGCTCAGATTAACTGTTGTCATCAGACCGAAGTCCGCAACGCGAGCGTTGCCCGTCTCGTCAACGAGGACGTTTGCCTGCATCACACATCAGCAAGGTGAAACGGGCGTGAATATCACTGGACTTACACCTTTGAGGTCCCCATGGACGATCCTGAGCTCATGAAGGTAGGCCACACCAGACGTGACATCGGAGAGCTAAAGGTTATTTATGAACAAGAAAGAAAACCGTGGGAGACACCAAGGGGGCTCACCAGCTGCAAGCGGTTCGCCTTCGGGTTTGATCGCGTATACTGCGTCAAATTCCCATTTCCCATCCACTCAGAGAGAACGAGGAAATGATATGGGTCCGCGGGCATGCAAATCCCTAGTAGTGGGAAGATGTTCGGATGGGACAAATGTTTCCAATTGATTATCTCTCGACATAACCTCTGAATAAAGGCCAAGCGGTGAGAAGACGCGAGGGTGACAATAAGGGTGGAAATAAATGCCTTGAAAATCCCGTCATAATTCCACTCGTTCATCTTGAAACGCTTGATGGCCACGGGGGATCCCAAGTATTCCCCACGGCTCACTTCCGTGGACCCATTGTGGTAGAAAACCCCCCCAACGTTGGGCTCTTGTGGGAGAATAAACGAAGCGGGTATGATCCTACGGGTTTTACACACTTTCCCCAGAAGCCGCAAACCCCGCCTGTGGTGTTTGTGATCGAGGCTCGACCGCGCAAGGACCTACAATTGATGCCTTTAGTTGTCGAAGCACTGGGCATATAGTAATTTACTCACTTGATCGAGAAAATCGATGAAGTGTTTGGCTCCATTTCCCTCGAAGCTCCTGATGACATCGATGCTGGATCGACAGCTCACGAGTGCCTGAACCTTGGTCAGGCACTCATCCGAAGTAACCTCAATTGAGTAGAGGTAGGACCAGAACCGCGTGTCTAACGATCCGATGATGAGCCTGCGATATGCCCGCTGCGGACGAGGGGAAAGAAGTGCACCTGAAGGATCTGCCCCGCGATCCATGTCTATCGCCCCGGGCTGCTGTCGGATCGGATGGGTTTTGGAAGTACCACCCAAACGGTCAGAGTTTATATATCAGTAGGCACTCATGGCAAACAGGTGAATGTCATCCCATGGCCGGGTCGACTTCCCAGCCTCATCCGACTATCACAGGATTTGTGTTGAATTGACTGGATTGGTACAAGGCGAGTGAACTATCATGGTGGGGTGCGCGGCGTAAACGTGCCAGGCATTGATATCGGCCTACCTCGTGCCCTGACCCCCCTGACGCCCTTGTTATGTGATTGGAGTATCGCGGCGATTCCATGATAGGCAGAGTTGAGCCCAGTCTTTTGAGTGAACTGACAAATGATCTTCATTCTTGAGCACATCGGGGTGGTTCTGCCTGCTTGCTGTCAGTCGGGGGTGATTTGGTACATTCAAATGGACTGGGCTGTCGGCCACTCAACCATACCCCGCCGGATCGCTTCCCCCCGCCTTAAACCCGCAGGGAGACGTGAGCGGTCTTCACGGACAACATTTTCGCGTTCTTTAGCGGTCTCACGAGTTCCCTCCAAATGCACCTGCGGTAGAGGTGAAATCTACGCTTACGTTCCACAAGAGAGGATGTGGCGCTTGTTCCCGCTGTCACGCGCCCCAACCTCCTTCAAGGAAGGCTGATCGTCGACCGTTGAAACGCAAGAAAATAGATATAACCAGGACACGCTCCACCTGCTAAGTGCCCGGGGTAACCGTTCGAGGCCAAGTTCTGCCGGTAATTTGTGGCACCAGATTCTTTGACGTACCCATGCCTTTTATGTCCCACGGTCCTCACCCCCGCCAGATATCCTCACATCAGACCCCGCATAACAGTGCGACGGATGAATGGACGGAGGCTTTCTATCTCCCGGTGTAAGATGAAGATTACATACGAGTGGTTCACGACCGACTCTTGGGGTTTCAATATTTAAGTCCCCTAGAACTGAGTTAGAAATGCCGATCTGGCGCTCGTGTGTGGGCTGTAGGTCATGTCGATAGCACCGTAATTTTCTACGACGGATCGAGATTACGACTCAGTAGGGATCTGCCCTCAGGGTCTGGTCATTTCCGCGAATCTCGAAACCTGTGAGGATGGCTTTCCCCCAGCGAGGTCGGGCCGAAAACCGCCTGTGGGTTCCCTGAAGGTTGCATTATATTTATCAGCGTCACGGTGTACGTCAAGGCCAGTGCACCGAACACATCCTTTCTCCACCCCCGCTGTCACGGTAAACATCGCACCGAATGGGCGTAGGGCCGGTCAAGAGGCAACAAAGTGGAGCAGCAGCCCCACCTTGGACTGGCGGGTCTTCAGCAGGTCGATCACCAGTGAGTAACCGCACCATCCTCCGATCCTGCAATCACCCGTGTTTTTCTTGCAAGTACTACATTAGGTCTGGGCCAGTTTACGCTATGCAGGTGTAAGCAACTGTGTGAGGGCCCACTTGACCAGAACGTAAACCACAATCGAATATCGTGGTCGCGAATCGTGACGAATGGGGGATTGTTCGTAGGACGTGCAACGTACACGCACGAATCCAGATGGACGTCAAACCCTGAAGGGAACTATCAGGAGCCCGTCCGTTGCGTCGGAACGCGGATATCGATTCCGTACCACTAATCTGGGATCTGGAATCGCGGAGGCGATGGACCTCAACCCCACCTACCTCAGGTATACCAAATGCTGGCGCCGCCTCAACCCCTCGTCTCTCGATTTTACCGCACCAGGCTGTTAGGAGCGTGGCAGATATTGAGGAATAAACTTCGGCTGTTGACACCCGGTTCGAATGGGGGAGAATCACCGGTTCACCTATCGCGCATCATGTCCGAGTCCCTGGGATAGATTACTATGTGTTACACTCACGTCAACGGCACAAACCCAGTAGATTACTCCCCCTTTGGCAATAACCTCCCTACCCGCGCTCCGTTTTGTTCGGTACCAATTTCCCAAAAGCACCGCGGAGCAAAGCCGCATCGAGCGCCTACGGTGAAACTGTAGGAAATTAGAGTCCGAGCATCAGTACCTATCTTTGAAGATGAATGAAAAGTCGCTGGTCGAGGTTAAGGCCATGGCCGGGACGGTCGGATAGCAGGGAGAACACGAGCGGGCCGTGGTCTAGTACATTTGCCACACGGTGGTAACGTGTGCTAGAACGAGTCGACTCTTCCCTGAATTTTCGCCATGACTGAGCGCTTGAAAATTTATCTCGGTTCGTCTGGAAAGACCCCTCGAGCCCGTCGTGTGGGAAACGGATAGATGCAGCGTTCACCTCCCCGGGCCTGGGACGAACGGGTAGCTTCGAATGTTCCAGAACACATTCTCGAGAGACTCCTGTGACAAACCTCCTTCACGACCATCGCTGTGGAACTCCGTTGGCTCGAGCACCATCGGGTCGTGATGCGTGATCGGAATCCGCCTGCCGCAAAGGGAAAAACGACATCTGGAAATGCTTGTTGTGGGAACACATGACGTCACGTTGGCCCAACAAGACTCTACAAGATCCGGGGCCAGATCTGCACAACGTGGGCTGGGCACACTCCACCCAGACTAGTGCATTGATGATCGGTGATTGTTTGAGCAGTAACTACGGATCGCCTCACGTCCGTTCCCCCACGGGCGCCATAAAATGTAGATACAATCATACACAAATACTCACCCGAACCAGGGTAAGCGCGTTTCACAAATGAGTTACAGCGCCGACAAGCGACGGCTCCCACGACCGAGATACCTCGCAGAGATTCACTTGGTTTCATTCCTTCCGACTGTTTGATTTGTCGTCAATGAATCCCTCTCTGTCCCTCCCCTTGTTCGCCCCCGAACCCCGCGGATGCTATCCATCGTTTGCTTCACCTCTGCCCCTCCCTTCTACTTCCACAGTTTTCGTGGAGTTCTACTTCAGACCCATGAGACGACTGAACCCATCTCCAGCTCCTCCGACCTTCGTTGCGTGATCAAGTGCCGGCCGTCAAAGTCTTGCAGGGCAACCAAGTCGTTCAAGGGAGTCCTCTGAGCACACCCTGTCGCATGTATGGTGGCACAGTCCATGCGCTGCCCACAACATCATCCATCAACGCCCAACGTTGTCAACCACGGCTCGGCCTGAAGTCGATTCTTGTGCCTTGTGGACGGTCACGGAAAACCCAGGCTCGATGGACAGCTGTTCCCACTCGAGTATACACCATTTCAGCGAGCCGCCATGCTCAAAGCTGACCTGGTTTATGGTATTCCCACAACGTGCGACCCCCCACTATCCGCGAAGGACTCGCCTCCCACAATAGTCCATCATGCTCCCGTTTACGACACGTCCAAGTCCTGGTTGATAGTCACAAGCATCCCCATCACGAGGGGTACCTGCTGAAGGCTATGCATCATCTAAGCAAACTCGAACCAGAGGGCGGATTCTATACGAATTATTGGAGATCGCTGTGCCAAAATTTTGTTGAAAATCGATAAGATCACCTCCCTCCGGTCATGGGGTCATAATAAGTTGACGGGTATGTAGGCCGGCAATGATCTCAACGTTCTGAACGATTCCCTAAGTAATTGGAACCAATAAATTCGGGTCGCAAGGAGAGACAATCAGTCTGGGCCGGTTGAAGCGCGCGCTTGGGTCAGATGATGCACTCGCCACTTCTGCGCGAGGCGTGCGTTACAGGAATACAGGGCAGATCGTGCTTACATGCGTTGCGTGCACTACGGGGTTAGGAGAGAGGTACATACCATCGCCCTTACGGCGAAGTCCACCCATCTGTAGATGCACATCGGAACTTACATATTTACAACACACCGTGCAAATGAAACGGGAGGAGCTCATTGAATTCCCCGCCCAAAACACGATTTCTATGCAACACAACGGACGAAACCAATGACAGCCTAGCGTGCACGCCCCTAATTATCACTTACCTTGATTTTCCTCCAATTCTCTCTGGACACACCCACCTCCAGAGCTTGGCAATCAACACAGTCTTGCAATTATCTTACGTTTTGCAACTTCAGCCGATCCTCCAAGTTGGCATTTGTCTGGTTGAAATAGGTACATACTTGGATTCAAGCCGGGGGTAGACAAATATTCTGGCAGCTGATTGGTGGACGGTGGAAATTCCCACAGGATCTGGAACCTGTGAATTCAGCAGGTCGTAAAATGAACGGGGAGGAAGGGGGCTGACGGTCGTTCCTTGGCGCCGGAGACGAACTAACCCAATACACACACCCCACCGGGCGCAATAACCCCGCCAAAAAGGAGAGAAAACATCAATCATTATCCTCATAATCTTCTACATCACCGAGGATCTCCGCATTGTTCACAGGCTGTAAACCAGGAGTACGACTCTTCTTCCTAACTGCAGGGGCCCCCTCCTTCTGCTGGACGGGAAGATCGTCTTCCACCATCCTCAAAGGGGTTGGCGCTTTGATGATCGGAACCGGCCCTGAGAAATCCTTTCCGGTCATTCTGGCCAGTGTCTGGATATCTGCTGGGGTAAACGTAATCCTGAGGAAAAAGGGGCCAAGTTCACACACCATACGGTACCCGGTTCTTGAGACAATGATTGATCCTCGCCGGGTCCCTCTTGTCTTCGGCTTTGAATTTATTCTTGCAAGCCCTCCTGTCCCTCCCAGGAAGGATGTACGAAATCAACTCGTAGTTCTCGCCGAATTGCGAAAGGGCCTAGTCGGAGATTTCAGCAGGTCATTTGGAATGGGGTGTTGGAAACGAACGCACGTCGTAGAATAGCTCGGTTTCCATCGCACTCCAGCGAGAGCCCCTCAGCTTCTTGCTGTGGGTAGCAGAATTTACGAACTTTGTGGTGTCGGATTCCTCGACGTGCGTGTAGTCATGGGTGTATTGTTCCGCACTGTTGTCCACGTAGAGCGACTCCTCATCAACGACGGTCTCCCCGCTTGGTCCGATCCGAACTTGAACGTTAAATTTGCTGGCGGACATCGTCTGCGAGTAATCAAAGTCGTTATCTCCGGTTGTAGGTTCGTTCACTGGCGCAGGCCCATCGGCCTCTGGTGGAGGGGGTGGGTTTATCGGGGTGGAAGGCGTAGGATTCGGCGCGACTTCCGAGTCAAGAGCCTTCCCGTACTTTTTAGCCTCCATTTCGGCTACCATTTGTGCTCTCCGCTCCCGGTTCCCAGCTTTCCAAGTTATGTGATTCTTCATGATCTCATTAGCCTTGGAACTGACCCGCCCCTGGCCTGTGTCCACACATATACTGGCCATCGTCGCCACGGTAGGATCGAGCTCTATTCCAGGCTGGTCAGGATCGTACGGTATAGGGGATTTCTTGGTTCGGCGAGATTTTCGGGAAGGTTTCGGCGTCGTTCCGGTTTCAGCATCATCATCTGGTTCGGGGGTCGATCCGGGACTTCGCTCGGGTTCAGAAATTGAGGCTCTCCGGGAAATCCTCTTCCTCAGAGCGTCTTTCTGAGTCGCGGATCGTTGGGAGCGGCGTGCTTTCTTAGAAGGGGGACTAGCTGAACCGGATCCGGGTTCTACAGCAGACGCGGGGCGTTTCTTCAACGGGGTTGACGGGGGGTGAGGTTCTGGAGGAGGAGTGTGTAAACCTCGGGTCGGGTCATCGCTGGTAGTTCGTGGAGGAAGTGGCGTACGCAGATGGGGCTC
>Ga0307511_10005525_pt1 | contig 12843 bp, 7 predicted proteins | sample 13_EM_MG_FD_200266 | JGI IMG/M metagenome (GOLD analysis project Ga0307511, IMG submission 200266) | Populus trichocarpa ectomycorrhiza microbial communities from riparian zone in the Pacific Northwest, United States - 13_EM | ecosystem: Host-associated > Plants > Roots > Unclassified | place...
GTTTTACTCAATTTCTTTTGTACAGGGTTATTTTGACCTCGCAACCAAGTCGCAGACATGCTGACTCAAGTCAAATTTTTTATTCTTTTTTAAATTGATTTTTTTTTTCAATTCATCCTTCATCATTTGGTAATTGAGCTTTTGATTTTATTCTCTTTATGAAATTATCTTGTTCTCATTCATGTTTTGCTTTGTTATCAATTGTCATTGAGACATAAGATTTAGAAGGTATCTTTTCATAATAGTGGCAAGCCTTCAATTGTATCGATTAGTCATTGTCATATTTTTTTTATTGTTATTTTTTTAATGTCATCTTTTTTTATTGTTATGTTGTTAAATTAATTGAGCTTATTGAACCCATTCAAATCAATGACCTGGGTCTCAAATTTATCATGCTAACTTGAGTCATGTTTTTTTTTCTTTTTTTAAATTGATTTTTCTTTTCAATTCATCCTTCAACTAATAATTGAGCTTCAGATTTTTTTTTATTTTCCATTTTATAAGGTTATTCTATTCTATTTCACTTTTTGCTTTGTTTATCAAATGAGATCATTAAGAACTTTTAAGAATATTTAAAGGGCATCTTTTCATAATATTGGCAAGATTTATTTTTTGTATTGTTCTTTTTTTTAATTGTCGTTGGTCTTTTTTTATATAATTATGTTATTAAATTAACCAAATTTACTGAACAATCAATGACCTAGATTCTAAATATTTCTTGCTCCTTTAAAAACACTTTCATTGCTTGAGCATAGCTAGGTAAAATTTGACTTACCCCAGCCACCAATCTAGTACAAAAGCTAAATTCAATCATAAGACATCTCTTTCACCTCAATAGAGAGTGGAATCATTCAATGTTCTTAGTAAAATATTGTTAGTATAGTAGCCAATACCACTATGCTCAAACTTCACAAGAAACATTCTCTCATCATAACATTTCAACTCTTTCATGGGAATAAAAAGTGTTGGCACCGACAATATACGTTCAATTTGATCATGTAGAAAAATAACATAATAAAACAGGAAGAATATAAGATAAAAAGATCAACAAGCAGGGAGAGTAGATACGATGATGGGTAGGGAGAGAAAAATAAAGGAGGTTGGGGAAAGCGAGGTGCAACTTTACCTCAAAGGACCATTTGGATCTCGTGGAGGAACTTCAATAGAATCAAGAGCTTCAAAAAGGCATGGGCCATTCCACCATGGACATACAGCCTTATCCAATCTTGTTTTCATGTTGGTGCCCATTAGACCAGATATTGGTAGGAATTGGACATCTGTAACAAAAAGGAAATTCACAAGTTAATCAAACCATTTACTAATATTGGAGACAAAAACATCTTGATCAAGCAATCAGGTCAGATTGAGACGACAGCATAATATCCTTAATGTTCAAATAGCTAAGATGAGGCCAAACATGCAAGATATTTAAAGAGTAACAATGACTGCACCAGAGATAATTTTTTATAACCAGCCATACCTAAAAACATCTATAAGACCTAGGCTCCAATGGTAGAGTTATGACTTCTTTTTGGGTTGGGGCTGTTGGTTGTAGCCATTGTAGTTCTCTGTTTATAGTTGTACAAGTGTTTGATAATATGTGTCGTATATGTTTTATATTAAACAAGACTCAAAAGCCTACATGCTTTGGCTTTCAGTTTCCAAATCTTTTAAAAGCGACTTTAAGAGTTCACAAAACCTTTTCTATTCGTTTTTGGAGTGAAAGCCCCAAAAGCTTCAAAAAACAAAAGCCAACCTTACCCAAACAAACCCTTAAGTTTGCAAATTTCACCAATATAAAGCACCTACGCTATTGACACATACCTTGGACAGTAAACATGATCCAAATAATCCAGAAGAATTCATAGATCAATTGCTATAAGCATGGCATTGAGAAGGATGAAATTGTGATAGGAGAGGAAATGGAATAACTCCTACCAACTAATGATCCAATGGGAATCATCATAGACAGTAAGCAGAGATGGAGAGGGTGAGTTTCTATTCCATTTCACTCGCATCCACCCCAATTTAGTTACAGGGAAATATATGTGATATGTGAATCAACCAGCCAACAAGAGAAGATGAAAGTATGGCCATACATATGGCAAACCAATTACCTAATTTCCCTATGAATAAACAACACTTAATAAGAAGTAAATGATGCACTCTTCTAACTCCAGAAATGACATGCAATTTCATCGCACTGGAGAGTTGAGAGTATAAAACTCTGACAGGGAAGACACCCAGGGAAACTCCATCAAAGCATTGCACAGAATTTTACAAACATAGTTCATTCTCCATTGTATATTATTGAGAGGCCTCTTTAATTACTAAACAAGTAATCTAAGGTGTCCACAACATCTCAGACCCTTTAACAGCTAAGATGAAAAAGAAAAGCTTCGAACAAAGCATACACATTTAGAGAAGGCAATAGTTCAACAGCTTAAGACCACAGAAAAAGATCCTCCAATACCTTTCTTCACATTGTAGCCAGAAGACTTAAGAAACGGTATCATCTTTGATTCAATCTCATCATACCTGAGAGACATTAAGAAAACAAATCAAAACATCAGGAGAAAGAAACTACCACAGAACAGACCCAGAAGAAGAATAAGAAGCCTGCAGGTGCTTCCACGCTAGCAGATTATGCCCACAGAGGACACAAAAGTAAATGCACCTCCACGTTACACATGCACACTGTCAAACAAGGAGAAGCACCTTTCTTTTGACCAGTTCACGGTTGGCTCATCCATTTTATTTACAACAACAAGCAGCTTAGAAACACCCAAGGTCTTTGCAAGTTGAACATGCTCACGGGTCTGCCCACCTCTCTCATAGCCAGTTTCAAATTCTCCTTTCCGAGCAGAAATAACCTGATCATGAGAAAGGGTCCTGTCAAAATTTTCAAAGCAATAGGACATTGAGAAAATAGATGTGGAAAACAGTTTGGTGCAAACTTACTAGCACGCCAATATCAGCCTGAGATGCTCCGCTAATCATATTTGGAACATAGCTCTTGTGACCCTGAAGATTCAAGAACAGCAAAAATGAAAAATGAAAACCAAAAATTAAATTTAAATCAGCACAGACAACCTAGAAGACAGGGAAGGGCTTCTTTTATATTGCATGAACATTTGCATCCTAAAATTCTCATATGCAGCACCCAGAAGAACAAAATCAGGCCATACTTTCAGCTACAAAGTGCGTGGTTCAGACAACCATTAGGAATTTGTAATAGCAAAACTACTGGTTTTGTAGAGGTTACTATAAAAGCAATTAAACAAAAAAAAAATTGTGTTTTTTTTTCAGCTTTCTCTATTCATTCTAATTCCTTCCCAAAGTGTTTCATGTTTTAATAAATTCACCTATCAACTCAATCAAGCCGACAAAACCAGCCATTTTCACATCCAAACTTTTTATAGGATGTTCTCAACAGACTAATACCTCTGAGAATTATACGTGTTCAATAGAGAACATGTTGCTGCACGAGAACTACTACAACAATTTAAGAATCTATTGTTAACCATTAGAACAGCTAAAATGTTGAATTCTGATTCACTCCATTTGAGGTAATTCCAAGAATAAGCTTAAGTGAATGGAATTGGGAGACATGGTTGCCATTGCAAGAGATTCAAAAGCACCAATGAAAACTTCTCTTTTAATTTCTACAAAAGGACTTCCATGTAATGGCAGTCAAACAAAAGATTGTGCAGGAAAAGATTTTGCTAATAACAGGAAAAGGAAAAATCAAAGACAAGATGCTCAATCCGTTTCTGAATGGACAAGATTCTCCACATGCTAATAACAGATTAACGAGATACTGCTCTAACCATTGCACCTTCTCTTTCTATAGATAGCTAGGTCAATAGACAAACATACAGAGGCATAGAAATGGTACTATGATACATGGTTTAAAGAAAAAGAATCAACAAATCCACTATTGAAACAGGATTTGGAGCTGGTTTTTGTTCCAAAGAATGATCTGAAGCACCTACATCCTATTGAGCTTCTCTCGACCTCCATATCTCCCCCCCCCCCCTAACTTGGATAATTCAAAAAATAATTAGCTCCGTTGTTTTCAATTTTTGGCCTATTCTGTTTCAAGAAAAAAATCCAAACCAACTGACACATTCATGAATTTAGTACTAATTTTGGTTGGAACCAAATGCGCACTCATTTTAAGCATATTTTAATTTGGTTGAATAACAATTGTGTCTTCTAATATCTTCTCTTTTTACATTATCATATGATGCTAGAGTTCTTGCTTGAATCTAGCCGTTCCAAGTTGATTGGTGCAACTTAATTTAGGAAATACCCTTTACACATTTGATTATCTCAAGCATCAATCCACAAATCAAACAAGCCTCCAATTTAAATACATGAGCCCGTGAAACAGAAATGCAGTCAGAATTCATGTATTTCCAATAAATACTTGCATATGAAATAACTTGAGAAAGGCAAAAGCCATCACGACAAGCATACAGGACTATCTGTCATCATCTGTAGATCTTATTGCCAGTTTTTCCCACTCAGTCATCTGCTCTGATAACTGTCGTCAAAACTGGTGATCAAATCCAGGCACAATCAGGCTTTTCCTTCGTTAATTAGTGAAACAGTTTGCCAACAACATAGAACATACATCATTTTCACACACTATTACTGCAACATAACATGATGGTAGTGAAGTTGCTTGTGAAGGCCTTTCTCATTTTTTTCCACTATAATGCTTGAGTAGAAGGCATAACTGATTAAGTGATGAAAGCCGACATATGAAAGGACAATTTTCAAGTTATTTGTGCTTGGTATTGCGTAATACTGTCAGGAAGTTATTATTTACAGTGGTTGCATCACTTCAATCGTTATGAGGGGCACATGTTGCAAGGCACGTTGAATATGTATACAAAAGTGGGAGGGATGGAAGTGAGTGAGATGCAGAAAGAAAGACAAAAGGCAAAAAAAGGCAGTAACATCACAAACAACACACTCAGCCCAACTTTCATTCTGCAACTAGGTCATGGAGTAAAATCTTCCATGAGAAGTTAAAATGCTAGATCAATGTTTTATCATTTCAACATGTCATTTTTATTCTATCTCTCATTTGGTCTAGTTATCCCCCTCGATACTTAATTTGACCAAATTTCCTTGCTGGCCAAATAATGCACTGAGAACATATTTTTCAGATCACCACTACATGGGAGAAGAACGCCATGCAAAGCCAGCCTCATTTATAATGCCAATAATAGATATAATCAGCTGGAGTGAAGAAAGTGAAAACAAGATTTTTAAGATGTAATCTCTCACCGGTGCATCTAAAATTGTGAATCTTGTTGTCTCTGTTTCAAAGTGTGCTCTTCCAACTTCAACAGTTTTGCCCTAAAATCAACATTATAAAAGTAAAGGCTACCAGTGGGATTTAAATCAGATTTGCATATGAATCAAAATGGAAACTAAAACAGAATCAACAACAAAAAATCATCTGGCCCCACAGATACCCAATTGTCACAGAAACTTACCTTAACCCTCTCCTCCTCATTAGTGTCCATAATATAAGCCATATACCTAGCAAATGGAAAATAACCATAGTCTTCAAAAGGTACAAGTAAATCTACAGAAGAATCAATTATTTTGATGAATCAAATGCCACACAATGCAGAGCAAATTACAATGATAGCACACACGCCCAAGACAAACAATTTAAGGAATACTCCATTCAAAACTTGGGAAAAACAGCAGCAGTTTGAAAAGCTATTATGAGGGATCATTTGATAGCACAGAAAAAATACTGGATCACTAAAAAATACTCCTGAACATATGCAGATAATAAGTATACATATAATTTGGATACACCAACATGTTCTGGAATTGCAATCTCAAAAGAACAAGAAATGTTTTTCTTCATAAATGAATTATGCAATCTCATTTGATAGGTTCTTTTGTGGGAGAAAGCAATTCTCATAATGTTATGTGACTTGTTATCTCGAGAGACTTTAAGTAGATACCGACTCCACCCCTTGATTCACTTGCAAATTAACCCTTACTGTTGGATCCATCTGAGAACTCAACATCAAATTACATGATATGGGCACGAACTCTAACAGATTGAAATTTCTAAAGAGGTGAGATTTCTACAAATCATGTAAGTTCTATATCAGAGAAGCACGTTGCAGGGTAAAATTTAAGTTAGGTTAAAACTAAATTCACATCACCACCCATTAGTATCAGCAAAAGAGTAAACTAAATTCATGTAATAAACAATTGTAATAAGCTTTTCCAAATAAAATGAATTTTCCAATCCTGCTGCCAAAACTGAATTCACATCACTACCCATTAGTATCAACAAAAGAGTAAACTAAATTCACATAATAAACAATTGTAACAAGCTTTTCCAAATAAAATGATTTTTCCAATCCTGCTGCCAAAAATGAAGTACAAGAAATTTCAACATTACAGATATTATAAGCAATAACAACAGCCAACCTCCTAATCTACAAATAATGGAAGTTACAATGTAACAACAACCAAAATAAGATGCTGCAGATCAGTTATAAAGGTATAGCAAAAGTGAAAGGACAATGTGCTCATTCTTGCAAATAAGGGTAATAAAAAATGCCAATGAGATAAATCCAAATTATAAACAAAAAAGGAAGACCTACCAGCTTTCTCTACTTTTGTCCTTAGCTTCTTTCTCATATTTCTGGATTGTGCGATCATCCACCTGGCCACTAAGAAAGAGTATCTGGCCCCCAGTGGTGGACTTGCCAGCATCTGCAGCCAGACACAGCACATGAACTAGTACAACAATGGAAGGATAGATAGCTAATTTACATTAAGAGGCCCAAAACTGACCAAACTAGATTCAGAACACTATTCCAAAATTAAAAGATTGAGAATACATTATCAATCAAATGATGCAGCAATTTGTTAAAGTTCATGTGCTTAACCCTGCCTAGATCAAAATACTACACGGAAAAGATTTGATTATCAATCCCCAATAAATCCTGCCAGATCACAGCCTGTATCCAGCTACAAATGCTGCAAAGCATTGCCAAACCAAAATGGCATATATACGACATGGAAGTACTTGGAAAGGATTAGAACAGCCATCAGCCCTCACGGAGCAGCTACTTGCAGCATGACAATAGTTATGACACAAACAACCATAAAACAATGCACCAATTAGATTACACTAACAAAAACTTCTCAAGGCCTAAAGCAGTTGTGTAGTAACTGTTATTGGGTACATAGAAAAAGGACCAAACAATTTAGCAATCACAAGGCCAGTGTTTACTTTGGAAAAATTGTGAAGCAAATTGACCTACCAACATGGCCGATAAAAACAACATTTAAGTGCCGCTTCTTATTGTACTGTTCCATCTCAACCACTGCTTCCACATCTTCTGGTGCAGGTACTTCTTTATCTTTCACTACAAAACAAAAGGTAAGCAAAACAAATGGTAACACTAAAGCATAACTAACATGATATGATGGTAATAAGTCAGAAATCTCAATGCATTCACAAATGTCAGAGTACCAAAAAAATAGAAGGATAATCACAACATACCTTTGGGCAACTCAGCCTGCACTTCCTGAGAGCTCACAGTGACTTTATCATCTGAATCTGAAAACACACAAAGCAAAGTCAATGATGATTTGATATCAAACTTATCAACAGATCTTAATATATGAGTCAGAAAAGTGGGAGACCACTGGCAGAATATCAGATTATCAGTAACAAACACCTAATCACAATGAAACAAGAGATGCATAAATATCAATTGTTTTATAAGGAAGGTGTATGATGCTATTAGAGTGTTCTTTTGTTAAAATATACAGACATGCATACATTTCACATTTGCATGAACTATTCACCAGCTGTATTAGGCATGTGTACACTTGCACACGAGTTGGTGTGCAGATGCATGGAGGGGATGAAGACAGAAGAAAAACAAAGAACAATGGGCCAACCAACAATAATTGATGAGTTCTGTAGAAAATTACAAACTACATTTTACAATCTCTCTTGAAAGACTAAAAGCAAAAGTGGAATGGTCTTCATTCATTAGCAAATCTATAAATATATCTTTATGATCTTATCTATTTAGACTCATCAACATTTTTTTGAATGAATGAAATTGAGTTAAAAAATAGAATTCAAATTTCTATTTCTATGCATAGAAATAGAATATAGAATTTCATATGATTTCAATATAATAGTTATCATGAAATTGAAGCCACATTGGCAGAAAAGAAACAAACAAAAGCACCATGTCATTCAGTCACTGCAGCAGAATGGGTGAGTTTATTTTCTTTTCATTCTTTTTTTTTGTCACAGGCTTTTTCAAGGTATATAATAAGAGCATGGTGCTCCATAAAACTAAAAAGCAAAAGTAAAATGATCTTTATTCTTGGAAAAACAAACTACAAAATTAGTGAGAAGGAAAGAACAAAGAGACCAACATGCCAAGAAGTCAATAACCAAATTGGTACATGCATTTACTTTTCCTTTCATTTATTCAGTCAGCAGGTGTTTCAAGGTATTCAATAAAGATTTTCAGGCAATGGTGCTCTATGATCTACCACTGTCAATAATGCAGAGCATGTTGGATCTGCACCAATCCATCAACCCCTATATGCAAAATTAGAGCATTAAGTATCACAAGTGAAAAGGTTTGACTGTATGAGACACTCACCTAAACAATGAAAAGTTCAAATACAAAAAAAGGAGTAATCTAATTTATTCCACAACTAGTCAAGGCCTTAATTTTGTTTAGCACCTCGATTCAATTTCCATTAAATGCAATTTGATAGTCAGCTGTCTACAGGATTCGGATAGGTTAAAGTAAGCATTACTGAGAAACCCCATTTCAAATTTAATCAGAATTATACCCAGAACAACAATGTAAGGCCTTTCAAATCATTAACGCACACTAGTTTCACAAAATAAAATACAAAAACAAAGTTCCAAGCATGAATTTCACTATACCACCAACCTTTCTCCATCTCATCCACCTTCTCAACTTCTTCTGGCCTTGCATCTTCAGGATTAATCACCCCATTTATCTCTGATGCTAAGATTTAATTATAGCATTCAATTTGTATCCGACATATTAAAAGAAGAAGAAGAAGAAAGGCAAAACCAATATTTCATTTAAACAATAAACACTACCACAATCTGCTGAGTCAAGCTGCAATGAGCGAACCTCCTCCTCAATATCTATTATTGAAAAACATGTGTAAACAAAGTAAGCATCAAAATTCTCAAAAATCATTGCAAACTAAGATGTAAAAGCTCAACTTTGCTCGCTAATTCAACATTCGAAAAGCATAATCAGAAACAAAATATCTAACAATCAAAAAATTATATTTGTAGCCATCACCAACAAAGCACATAACTAGGGATGGCAACAGGTAGAGTAACCACCCTACATCTACCCTTTCCAAAAGCCGAACCTGATTTATAGATACACATCCCCAACTCTGCCCTAACCTGGCCCGTAGGTATCATGGCAAGGCTAAAAGAAAAGAAAAATATATATATTATAAACGGATATCACCCATATACCCTTCGTACCCGTTTAACAAATGATCGCTTGAATTAGAAGACACAAGCACACGGGTTATTTAGCAAGTGGAGGAGAGAATCCATCCATTTTAACGAATTAAATTCACTTCGTATCACCAAAACCAACAAATCAAAATCAATTTAACAGTAAATTGAAAGAACCTTCAAATTTCACATCTCAAGAATACCCTTAAATTTTACATGCAAAGAACCTTCGGATTTAAACCTCAAACTCGTAAAAGTTTTAATTCGAAACTAATCCAACAATTTCATCAAACGAAGTACGATAACTTCAAAGAGAAAAGGCAAACCAAGTAGAGGCGCTTCTGCCATTTCTGCAGAGTAAAGACGCCGCTGCTGCTGTCGAGATCGCTGGGTTGCGGCTGGCTGATAGCTGTGGGTTAGGAACTCGGGGGGTGCTTTTTTTAATGTTCTTTATTTGAGATGAGATGCGGTTGCTTGGGGGAGAGAATGGAAGGGTGGGCGTTGTTTAGTTAGGGTTGTCTTTAGTTTTGTGCCTTTTTTGTACTGAGGTGAAAAGTTATTTTTTAAAAAATTATATATTAAAATATTATATTTAATTTTAACATTAATATATTAAAATTGCTATAAAATATTCAAAACTATTAATTTAATATTTTTTTCAAGATAAATATAATTTTAAAATGTTTCTAAATGCTGTTAAAAATACACTTTCAAACAAATATTAATAGCATGTATGAGATTGTAATAAAAATTATTTTTTAAAGTGATTTTTGTCTAAAAATACATCTCACCTAAAAATATATCAAAATAATAATTTTAAAAAAATTATTTTTGAAATTAATACATTAAAATTATTATAAGACATTAAAAAAATAGATTTGAAAAAAAAATCATTTTTTTAAAAGCATAGTTAAACCGCAAAAACAAACACAGCCTGATATATTTGGTAATGTGGTCCATTATGATGAACAATCACTATCAAATTAATTTAAACTAGGATGTGTAGATGAATTACAAAAATAAAATAAAATGAAAGAGTTGTAGGTTTTATTATTACAGTTACTATACACTCACATCCAACTGCATTGTGGATTGGAACAATATAATTGAGCGATCTCTTTTCTTCTTTTTTGGTCCTTAAAGAATTGTGTTTTTTCACTCACCGAGGTTTTTTTTTAATTTCATCTCCCACATTATATTAATAGGGTTTTAAGCCTTATAATTTGTTTTATGTCAAATGTTATAAGGTTTCACGATGTCAAAAACGGAACACCAAGAGGTTTCCCCACATTCTCCCATGTTATGAGACAAGCAGAACACACAAGTAAAAAGGATGCAACGTATACAAGCACCTGGCTTGGAGGATCCAACACCCCTAACAGTGTTTGCGACTGCCTTTCTCAAGACAGACAGCTTTTCCTTGACAGCCTGCCACTTGTGACCTGCTTCTGCAGCGAGTTCAAGATATTATCCAACAGCCTTTTTAACGATATTCATTGCCAACTCTAACCTATCATGAAATGTACAATCTTCATTTTCAGGAATCTGACCCATCAAGCCTTATAGATGCATCAATTTTTCCCGAATTGTCTCCATAACTTTAGGCATATGAAGATCAGCCACCAGTTTCACAAACTATCCCAACAATGGCTCTCCCAAATCAGCCTTTCGATTTGTCCATAGAACAGTCTCGTCGTCCTATCAAGAACGCAATCGTACTCTGATACCAATTGTCACGGGGTTAATTTCTCGTCAAAAATTTAAACCCCTATGTGGCAGTCTAGTCCCACTAGACTCATCCTTCCCTTGGGTCGATCCACTCGTGTTTACTTAGCAATTAAGTGTGTCCCTCACACTCTCCCCTGTTATGAGACAAGCGGAACACATAAGTAGAAATGATGTAACACATACGAGCACCATGGTAGACCTCTAATCCTGCCATTGGGAGCTAAGCTGATAGGGCAGAGAATTGAATGACTTGTTGTGGGCACGATGGTCGCGCGGTCCACTAGGTCATCTCACTCGACTGTCCCGATGAGTGTTTTTCTTGGCAGCCTCGAAAAAACTCTTGCTTTCATGGTCTTCGCCACCCTTCACCACCATGGTAGGTGTCACAGACCAAAAAAAAAAGAGAGATCGCCGAACTACATTGTTCCAATCCATAATACAGTTGGGTGTGAGTGTATAGTAACTGTAATAGTGAAACCTACAACTGTTTATTTATTAAAAAAATTCATGGTAAGACATCTTGTGAGAATTCGCTTGAAAGACATACTTAATACCAATGTAGATTTGAAAGGAAACTTACTTGTGAGAATTTATTTTCTTGTCCTTGAATCAATTACTTCAGTGACACTTCAATTACTAGAATCAAAGTGATATTCTACAGTACAAACATCTTTATAGATCTTGTCAAATTAATGCAGAGAGTTCAGGATGAGAGAAGAGAAAGAGAGAAGTATTCTTTCAACAAAAAAAACTTTTCTTTTCATATAGGCTATGTCCTTTTATATATATATATATATAAGTAGAGGAAGCGGTTATTCACTTTAGTAACTCCTCTAAATACTTGGACCAAAGTCATCCTTCATGGACGGACCAGACCTAACCCAATAACCAACAAATTACAAAAATAAAATAAAATGAAAGAGTTGTAAGTTTCACTGTTACAATTACTATACATTCATACCCAATTGCATTATAGATTGGAACAATATAGTTCGGCAATCTTTTTTTTTCTTTTTAGTCCTTAATAAAGAGTTGTGTTTTTCCACTCACCGAGGTTTTTTTTTTAATTACATAGTTTTTTTTTTAATTTTATCTCCCACATTATATTGATATGGTTTTAAGCCTTATAATTTGTTTTATATCACATGTTATTAGGTTTCACAATGTCAAAAACATCTTGAAATTAAATCAATGCTTAATTTTATAGAATAGAATATGATTTTATCAATTTAGAAAAATTGAAACATTAGGGACAACTTGACACTAAAACAAAAAAAAATCCACCTTTGAGTTTTTATTGTTTAAGAGGTGTGAAAAATCAAATTTAGCCTCTAAAGTTTTTATTTTAAGATTTTTTCGGTCATAATATTTTGAGGGCTTCACGTTTCAGTCTTAAACTTTATTTATTTTATATTCTAATCCCTAAAATGTGAGAGGATATAGAGAGAGTCATCGAAAAAAGTTAGAGGAGAGTGAAAATATTCAGCCGATCATATTTTAGCCATCAAAATGGTCGATCGTGATGTCAATGGGTTTGTCTTAGAGAGAGAGAGTGAGAGGTTTATTGA